>Ga0157366_1000047_pt1 | contig 76013 bp, 68 predicted proteins | sample AttbisABBM1_FD_113149 | JGI IMG/M metagenome (GOLD analysis project Ga0157366, IMG submission 113149) | Fungus gardens microbial communities from leaf cutter ant in Botucatu, State of São Paulo, Brazil - Atta bisphaerica ABBM1 | ecosystem: Host-associated > Fungi > Mycelium > Unclassified ...
AGCCGCTGAGCGGATGAGGGATTTCAGGACGAGCGACAGGGATGTCGCGAAGAGGCAGGTTCGCGCCAGGGATGGCGCGTCCTGCCGGTCCGTGAGAAATCCGGAAGAAGCGAAGGGACCGCGAAGCGGCGGTGAGGCAGGCCGGAGCCGGGGGTCAAGGGGGCGCGGCGACTGGCGCCCCCTTGTCGGTCGCCTGCAGAGGCGAAACTGAAACTGCCCGGTTTGACCGGCGAACGAAACCTGCTCATAGCACGTTCGCGCAGCGAACAATCCCAGCGCCCCCACCACGCAGCGAACCCCCTTAAAGCCCGGCCTGCCAGGCCAATCTTCTCAGCGCATTCATGCAACAAACAACCCCACCCCTTTATTCCCTAAATTCATAAACCCAAATTTTTTAGTATTTCCCGTTATCAATAATAGTTCTTACCATCACAGAATCAGATTATGTAAAGGGAGGTAAATACCGTGAATTTCCAGCAGCTTAAAATTATCCGCGAGGCGGCCCGCTGTGAATTTAATTTAACGGAAGTCGCTAACACGCTCTTTACCTCCCAGTCGGGTGTGAGTCGGCACATCCGGGATCTGGAAGATGAACTTGGCGTGGAGATCTTTATCCGCCGCGGTAAACGTCTGCTGGGAATGACCGAGCCGGGTAAGGCGCTGCTGACCATTGCCGAACGCATCCTGGATGAGGCGGGCAAAGTCCGCCGCCTGGCCGATGTGTTTACCAATGAAACCAGCGGTATCCTCACTATCGCCACCACCCATACTCAGGCGCGTTACAGCCTGCCGAAGATCATCAAAGCGTTTCGCCAGCTCTATCCGAATGTCCGGCTGGAACTCAATCAGGGCTCCCCGCAGGAGATTGTATCGATGCTGCTGGCGGGGGAGGCGGATGTCGGCATCGCCAGTGAGATGCTGGTCAACAACAGCAGCCTGGCGGCCTTTCCCTGGTTCAGCTGGCACCACGCCTTACTGGTGCCGAAAGGGCATGAGCTGGTACAGAACCAGCCCGTTTCGCTGAGCACCCTCAGCCGCCATCCCCTTATTACCTACCGGCAGGGCATTACCGGCCGTTCCCGGGTGGATCGCGCCTTCCAGAGCGCCGGCCTGAAACCGGACATCGTACTGAGCGCTCAGGACTCCGACGTGGTGAAAACCTACGTTAAGCTCGGATTAGGCGTCGGGATTCTGGCCGACCAGGCGTGTGAAACCGAAGAGAGTGAAGAGCTGGTGCGCATTGATGCCACCCATCTGTTCGATGCCAGTACCGTCTGGCTAGGCCTGAAGCGCGGTCAGCTGCAACGCAACTATGTCTGGCAGTTCCTGGAACTCTGCAACGCTAACCTGTCACTGGAGGAGATCAAGCGTCAGGCGCTCTCGTACAGCAGCGACGACGAGCCGGTTATCGACTTCCAGATTTAATCACTCCGCGCATCCGCCTGGATGCGCCGGGTTTCCCCCACGGCATAAAATTTCAAAAGCCTGCTTAAAACCTTTTCGCCAGCCTCTCTCTCACCCTGAAACAACATCCTGCGCTGACCGGGCGCGATAAAGTGGAAGCAGCTCACTACAGGGGGATGTTATGTCGCAACTTCAACTCAACGACAGCGATCTGCTGCGCCAGCAGGCGCTGTTTGCCGGATGCTGGCAGGATGCGCAGCAGGGGGCCACGCTGCCGGTTACCAATCCCGCCACGGGTGAAACGCTGGCGACGATCCCGGCGCTGGGATACGCCGAAACGGAGCAGGCCATTGCTTATGCGGAAACGGTACGCATCAGCTGGGGCAGGACGCCCAATGCCAGCCGTGCCGCGCTGCTGGAGAAGTGGCATCAGCTGATTATTGAGAATGCCGATGACCTGGCAATCATCATGACCGCCGAACAGGGTAAACCGCTGGCAGAAGCCAGAGGTGAAGTGCTGTACGGGGCCAGCTTTGTGAAATGGTTCGCCGAAGAGGCGCGCCGCATTTATGGCGATACCATTCCCGCGCCCAGCGATGACCGCCGCATTCTGGTGCTGAAACAGCCGGTCGGCGTGGCCGCCGCGATTACGCCGTGGAATTTCCCGATTGCGATGATCACCCGTAAGGTGGCGCCTGCGCTGGCGGCTGGCTGTCCAATCATCGTCAAACCTTCAGAACTGACGCCGCTCTCCGCGCTGGCGCTGGCCGTGCTGGCAGAGCGCGCCGGTTTTCCATCCGGGGTTTTGCAGGTATTAACCGGCCTGCCCACGGAGATTGGCGCGGCCCTGACCGGGAGCCGCACGGTGCGCAAAATCTCCTTTACCGGCTCTACCCGGATCGGGCAGTTACTGATGCAGCAGAGCGCCGACAGCATCAAACGTCTGAGTCTGGAGCTGGGCGGAAACGCACCGCTGATTGTCTTTGAGGATGCCGATATCGAGGTTGCGGTGGCCGGGGTCATGCTCAGCAAATTTCGCAACGCCGGACAGACCTGCGTCTGTGCAAACCGTATTCTGGTGCAGCGCAGCATCTATGCGCGCTTTACCGCACGACTGCTGGAGGCGGTCGCCACGCTGAAAGTCGGCGATGGTTTTGCGCCTGACAGCACCATCGGCCCGCTGATCAATGAGCGCGCGGTGGAAAAAGTGAATGGTCATATTGATGATGCGCTGAGCCAGGGCGCCACCCTGCTGACCGGCGGCATCAGCCAGGGCAACGGCACCTTTGTACAGCCTACGGTTCTGGGTGAGGTGACCGCCTCGATGCGCATCGCACATGAGGAGACCTTTGGCCCGGTCGCGCCACTGTTTATTTTTGACAGTGAAGAGGAGGCGATCGCCATGGCGAATAACACGCCCTATGGTCTGGGGGCCTACTTCTTTACCGAAAACATCCGGCGGGCGTGGCGGGTCGCGGAAGCGCTGGAGTTCGGGATGGTCGGCTTCAATACCGGTGCGATCTCCCTGGAAGTGGCTCCCTTTGGCGGGGTGAAACTCTCCGGCATTGGCCGGGAAGGATCACGTTACGGCATTGACGAATATCTGGAACAAAAAACGTTTCATATCGGCAGTCTGTGAATAAAGAGTAATTAAACGCCAGCCGGGTCGTCCGGCTGGCGTTTTTTTTGGCGGCGATTCCGGATAATTTTTTTCGGCGTCAAATTATCGGGTTTAAAACATAAGAAATGATCCGGGATGTGAAGCGCGTCAGTAAACCGGCGGGGCAGGCTTCAGTTAATCACCCGCCTTGCCCGGAATATCCGCTTTGGTGCAATTTCCGTGCAGGCTGCACCAGCAGGGCGCAGGATTTTTGTGAAGTAAATCATCTGTTTAATTGTTCGGCAATTCCGCAAAAAATCATCCGGCAATACGGCAGAAAATTTTTTTGCGCTGTTTTAAACGCATTTTTATTTTTTGCCCGGCTGGCATACTTTCTGCATTAGCTTATTACCCGCGCAGAAATCGGCGGCTGAAAAAACGAATTAACCAGCAACTGATGGGTGTAACAAATAAGGAATTATTCCATGTTAAGTTTCGACCCTGAAAACGTTTCTCTTCCGGCTGGCCATTATATTGGCGGCCAGCACGTGCAAGGCCAGGGCGCCCTGTCTGAGGTTAAACGCCCCTCAGACGGCCGGGTCTATGCGCAGCTACGGGACGCCACGCCAGAAGATGTCGATCACGCCGTGACCGTGGCGCATCAGGCGCTGAAAACCAGCGGCTGGTCAGGCTGCGCGCCACGCGAACGTGGCCGGGTTCTGCGCCGCTGGGCAGATCTGATTGAGCAGGATCCCCTGCTGGCCCAGCTGGAAGCGCTGGGGTCGACCCGACCCATCAGCGACGTGGTGCAGCACGAAATCCCTTTCACGGCCGAAGCGATTCGCTTCTATGCCGAATGCGCCGACAAATACAGCGGCGATCTCTTTCCCACCCGCGACAGCAGCCTCGGCATGCTGATCGCTGAACCCTATGGCGTGATTGGCGCGATTACCCCGTGGAATTTCCCGTTGTCGATGGCGTCGTGGAAATGCGGTCCGGCGCTGGCGGCGGGCAATGCGGTGGTGCTCAAGCCGTCTGAACTGACGCCATTCTCCACCGTGCGCATGGCCGAACTGGCGATTCAGGCGGGCTTACCGGCCGGGGTGCTGAACATCGTGCAGGGCAGTGGGGCGGTCACCGGCAGTGCGCTGGTGAAACACCCGCTGGTGCGCAAAGTCTCGTTTACCGGCTCGACGCAGACCGGTGCACGCATCATGAGCGACGCGGCACAGTTCGGGATGAAACCGGTCACGCTGGAGCTGGGAGGCAAAAGTCCGCAGCTGGTCTTTGATGATGCAGGCGACACTGAGGTGCTGGCCCAGCGCATTCTGCGCGGCTTCACCGCTAACGGCGGTCAGGCCTGTGTGGCAGGCACCCGCCTGATTGTGCAGCGCAACATCGCCGAACCGCTGGTTGAGCGGCTGGCGCAGCTCTGCCGGGAAGTGAAACCGGGCGTCACCTGGCAGGAGAGCAGCCGCTACGCACCGCTGATTGATGCGCGCCAGGGCAACAAAGTCAGCTCGGTCATTGAGGCGGCGAAAGCTCAGGGCGCCGAGGTGATTGTCGGCGGCGCGCGTTTTGCCGACACCGACGAGGGCTGGTTCTGGCAGCCTACGCTGCTCAGCCACGTCACCCAGGATAACCCGGCGGTACAGCAGGAGATCTTTGGCCCGGTGCTGACGGTGCAGACCTTTGATGATGAAGAGCAGGGACTGGCGATGGCGGCACATGCGATCTACGGCCTCTGTGCCGGGGTGCACACGCTGAGCCTGCCGCGTGCGCTGCGCGCCATGCGCGCCATTGACGCCGGCACCGTCTGGATCAACCGCTACGGCCGCTCCGGCGACTTCATCATCCCCACCGGCGGCTTTCTCGGCTCCGGCATTGGAAAAGATTTAGGGCGTCAGGCGTTTCAGGCCTGCCAGCGCCAGAAGAGCGTTCTTATCGATTTCTAAGCACAACTGACGACTATGAGGGTGTGACATGGCTCTGTTTAAACCGAAATTTATCACGTTCGACTGTTACGGCACGCTGATTCGCTTCGATATGGCCGGCGCCGCGCAGCGCTGTTTCAGCGACCGCGTCGACCCGGCCGACATGGACGCCTTTACCCGGGACTTTTCAGCCTACCGCCTGGATGAAGTGCTGGGCGCATGGAAACCCTACTACGACGTGGTCAGCAATGCGATTCAGCGCACCTGCAAAAAATGGGGCGTCCGCTGGGAGAAAGCCGACAGCGACTTTATCTACACCGACTGCGCGAGCTGGGGCCCGCATCCCGACGTGCCGGCCGGTCTGGCGAAAGTCGCCGAAGCGTTTCCGCTGGTGCTGCTCACCAACTCAATGAAAGATCTGATCCCGCATCATATCCCGCGTCTGGGCGCGCCCATTCACATGACCATTACGGCGGAAGAGGCGGGTGCCTACAAACCGCAGATGAAGGGCTTCGAGTACATGCTGGATAAGCTCGGCTGCGGCCCGGAGGAGATCCTGCACGTCTCCTCCAGTTTCCGCTATGACCTGATGACCGCACACGATCTCGGCATCAAAAACAAAGTCTGGGTCAATCGCGGCCATGAGCCGGCAAATCCTTACTACGGGTACACCGAAATCAACGACATCGGCGGCCTGCCTGGCGTCGTCGGACTCTGAGGAACCCCCATGAAACTGGAATCGTTCTGGCAGGCCACGGCTCCCGCCTTTACCGGTGCCGCCCGCGAACCGCTGCCGGCCCATGCTGACGTGGTGGTGATCGGCGGCGGCTTCACCGGCGTCTCGGCGGCGCTCAGCCTGGCGCGCAGCGGGATCAGCGTTGTGCTGCTGGAGAGTGGCGAGGTCATGAGCCAGGCGTCGGCGCGCAATGGTGGCCACTGCAACACCGGTGTGGCGCAGAACTTCGCCGCGCTGGTAGCCAGTCAGGGCCTGGAGCAGGCCAGCCGCTTCTACCGGGCGTTTGACGATGCCGTGAGCTATGTCCGGCAACTGATCCAGGACGAAGCGATCGACTGCGACTTCCGGCTGTGCGGCAAGCTCAAGCTCGCCAGCAAAGCGTCACACATGGCCGGATTGCGGGAGGCTTATGAACTGATGCGCCGCACCGTTGACCCGGAGATCGTCCTGCTCGACAAAACAGCGGTGCGTGACGAGATCGCCAGCGATGACTTTCACGGTGGCCTGCTGCAGCAGCGTGGCGGTCAGATGCACATGGGCAAGTTTGGGGTCGGTCTGGCCGAAGCGGCCGCCCGCAGCGGCGCAAAAATTTTCCCCCATCACGCCGTGACGAAATTAGAGCGGCTGAAGGGATATCAGCACCGGGTCCACACCGCGCAGGGCTCGCTGCTGGCGGATAAGGTGCTGATGGCGACCGGCTGCTCCAACGTCGGTCCCTTTCCCTGGTTTCAGCGCCGCATCGTGCCGGTCGGCAGCTTTATTGTGGTGACGGAAGCGCTGGACCCGGCGTTGCTGCAACAGGTGCTGCCGCAGGACCGCACCTACGTCACCTCCCTGAATATCGGCAACTACTTCCGCACCACCGCCGATCGCCGTCTGGTGTTTGGCGGGCGCGCCCGGTTTGCGGTCAGCAATCCCACCTCGGACTCCCGCAGTGGCGAGATCCTGCGCCGGGCGATGACGCAGATGCTGCCCCAGCTCGGCCAGGCGCAGGTAGACTACTGCTGGGGCGGCATGGTCGATATGACGGCCGACCGTCTGCCTCACGCCGGTGAACAGGATGGCGTTTTCTATTCGCTGGGCTACAGCGGTCACGGCACCCAGATGTCGGTCTGGATGGGGCGGGTCATGGCCGACCTGCTGGCTGAAAAAGCGACGGACAATCCCTGGCAGCGTGAGACATGGCCCGCGCTGCCCGGTTATCACGGTAAGCCATGGTTTTTACCGCTCGCAGGACTCTATTACAAAGCAAAGGATCGCCTTTCATAACCCCCGTCGGAGGCTGGCTGCCAGGTTGCCAGCACCGTCAGAAAATGATCCCCGGTTCGCCTGACTATTGAGGGTACAGAGATGAGTAAATTTGATAATAACGACGCTGATGCGGTAAATCCGGCACTGACGCGCATGATCACTGAAGGCACACTGTCACGCCGCAGCCTGATGAAAATCCTCTCCGCGGGTGCGGTGATGAGCAGCGGCCTGATCGGTTTTTCCGGGGCAGCACAGGCGGATGATAAGCCCGTGAAGGGCGGTAAACTGCGCGCGGCGATGTCGAATGCGTCGGCCACCGACACACTCGACCCGGCCAAAAGTAACAACAGCGCCGACTATACCCGCCAGTTTATGTTTTACAGCGGCCTGACCGAGCTGGATAAAAATCTGATGGTGCAACCAGCCCTGGCGGAATCGGTGGAGTCGGGCGATGGCGTCACCTGGCATATTAAGCTGCGCAAGGGCGTGACCTTCCATGACGGCAAACCGCTGACCGCCAAAGATGTCATCTACTCACTCAGCCGCCACAAAGATCCGGCTATCGCCTCCATCGCTTTCAAGCTGGCCGACCAGTTCAAAACCTTCAGCGCGGTCAATGACAATGAGGTGCTGCTGGAGCTGAACAGCGCCAACTTCGATGTCCCTTACATGCTGGCCACGCCGCCGTTTTTAATCGTGCAGGATGGCACCAAAGATTTCAGCAAAGGGATCGGCACCGGGCCGTTCATCTGCAAAGCCTTTATGCCCGGCGTGCGCGCCATCGGCACGAAAAATCCCAACTACTACAAGCCGGGCCTGCCGCACCTGGATGAGGTGGAGCTGATAGGCGTCACCGACGGCGCCGCGCGCGTCAATGCGCTGATGTCGGGCGATCTGCAGATCGTCGCGGCTATGACCGCCGCCGACTGCAAGCGCATCAAAGCCAGCAGCGACTTCGGCGTGCTGGAGAGCAAATCGGGGATGTACACCAACCTGATTATTCGCACCGACGTGAAGCCGGGAAGCAACGAAGATTTTGTGCTGGCGATGAAATATCTGCAGCCGCGGGAAATGCTGGTGAAAACGGTCCTGCAGGGCTACGGCGACGTCAGTAACGATACCCCGGTGCCACCGTGGCATCCGCTCTACAACGCCGATCTGAAACCGCGCCCGCTGGATGTGGAAAAGGCGAAATTCCACATCAAAAAAGCCGGGATGGCCGGGTCAACGGTGGAGATTGTGACCACGCCCAACATTGAAGGGGCAACTGAAGGCGGTCAGATGATCCAGCAGATTGCGCGCGGGGCTGGGCTCAACATCAAAGTGCGACGTGTGCCGTATGACGGCTACTGGTCGTCGCACTGGACTAAAGATCCCGTGGGATATGGCTCGATAAACCCGCGTCCTACGCTCGACATGCTCTTCTCACAGTTTTATCTCTCTACCGCGCCAAGCAACGAATCGGGCTGGAAAAATCCGCAGTTTGACCAGCTGGTGGTGGCGGCACGGGGAGAACGCGATCAGGCGAAGCGCAAGCAGATGTATGGCGACATGCAGACGCTGATCTATGACCACTGCGGCACCCTCATCCCGACCTTTATCAGCTCCACCGATGGCTACAGCAAAAAGGTCAAAGGGGTGGAAGCCTGGCCGTCGGGCATGATGATGGGGTATCGCTTCCATGAGTTTGCCTGGCTGACCGCCTGATCCGGAACCTGAGTAAGGAGAACGCCGATGAACCGATATATGCTGTTCCTGATTGCCCGGCGAACCGGTGCCGGCATCCTGACGTTGCTTATCGTCTCGGCGGTGGTGTTTTTCATCACCAGCCTGCTGCCGGGTGACGCGGCGCAGATGATCCTTGGGCAGAACGCCACACCGGAGACGGTGGCGGCGTTACGGCAGCAGCTGGGGCTGGATCAGCCTTTGCTGATGCGTTACGTCCACTGGCTGACAGGCATGTTGCAGGGCGATTTCGGCACCTCGTTTGCCAGCCATCTGCCGGTCGCACAGCTGGTGGCCCAGCGCATTCCGGCGACGTTTGAACTGGCGGGCATTACCACACTGATCTGCGTGCCGCTGGCGCTGCTCATCGGCATCATCGCGGCGATGAATCGCGGGTCACGGCTCGATCGGGCGCTGGTTATCGGCACTATGGCGACGGTCGCCGTCCCGGAGTTTCTGGTGGCGACGGTCGCGGTGCTGATTTTCGCCGTCAGGCTGCACTGGGTGTCGGCGATGTCGTTCGGCAGCCCGGACAGCGACCTGCTGAGTTACCTCAAAGCCTATGCGCTGCCGGTGCTGACGCTCTGCTGTGTGCTGGTGGCGCAGATGGCCCGGATGACGCGGGCGGCGATCATCAATCAGCTCGACAGCCCCTATCTGGAGATGGCGCGGCTGAAAGGGGTATCACCGCTCAGAGCCGTGCTGCGTCACGCTCTGCCTAACGCGGTCGGCCCGATTACCAACGCGATTTCACTCAGCCTCTCCTATCTGTTTGGCGGGGTGATCATCATCGAAACCATCTTCAGCTATCCCGGTCTGGCCAGTCAGCTGGTGGATGCCGTCAGCAACCGCGATCTGCCGGTGGTGCAGCTCTGCGTCATGCTGTTCGCCGCCTGCTATCTGGTGCTGCTGCTGCTGGCCGACATCCTGACTATCGCCTTTAACCCGAAATGGAGAAGCGCATGAATACTCTTCTGCTGCCCTGGCGTTTCTTACAGTCACTCTCCTGGTCTGGCCGGATGGGACTGCTGATCTCCCTGTTCTGGCTGCTGATGGCGCTGTTCGGCACCGCGCTGGCCCCGCACAGCATCGATGATATTGGCGGCGGGCCGCTGATGGGCGGGCTGACGGCGGACAACCTGCTGGGCACCGACTATCTTGGCCGCGATATGCTGAGCCGCATTCTCTATGGCGCGAAGTTCTCAATCGGGCTGGCGCTGAGCGCGGCGCTGCTGGCCAGCCTGGTCGGCACGCTGCTGGCGCTGCTGGCGGCGGTCACGGGACGCTGGCTGGAGGAGTTACTGGGCCGCGTCAACGATGCGCTGCTGGTGCTGCCGGGAAAAGTGCTGTCGCTGATGATCGTCGCCGTCTTTGGCTCGTCGCTGCCGATGCTGATCCTGACGGCGGTCTTTACCTACTGGCCGGGCGCATTTCGTATCGCCTTTGCCATGGCCAGCTCGCTGCGCAGCATGGACTACGTCCGCGCCTCACGGCTGCGGGGCGAAAGCCGCTGGCATATCGCCATTCACGACATATTGCCTAACATGGTGCACCCGATGCTGACCGACTTTGGCCTGCGCTTTGTTTACATCGTGCTGCTGCTCAGCGGCCTGAGCTTTCTCGGCCTGGGCGTGCAGCCACCCTATGCCGACTGGGGCACGCTGGTGCGTGAAAACATGCAGGGGCTGTTTGACGGCTCACCGGCGGTGCTGATGCCCGCGCTGGCCATTGCCAGCCTGACCATTGGCGCCAACCTGTTTATCGACAGCCTGCAGGCGATGCGTCCGCTGACGCTGGCGAAGGAGGGAGCATGAACGTGACACCCCATACGGCCATGCCGGTGATTTCGGTCGATAAACTGCGCGTCACCGCGCAGACCGATCGCGGCGAAGAGATCGACCTGGTTTCCGACATTCACTTTACCGTGCAGAAGGGCGAGGTGCTGGCGCTGATTGGCGAGTCCGGCTCGGGTAAAACCACCATCGCGATGGCCCTGATGGGCTACGCCCGCAGCGGCTGCCGGATTGCCGGGGGCAATATTCACGTCGCCGGCACCGACGTCAGCAGCCTGACGCCAGGCCAGCTGCGCGCCTTTCGCGGTAATAAAGTGGCTTATATCGCTCAGAGCGCCGCCGCGTCGTTTAATCCGGGCATGAAAATCCTCGATCAGGTGATTGAGCCGGTAGTCATTCACGGCACCCTGACCCGCAAAGCGGCGCGGGAAAAAGCGATTGGCCTGTTCCGTGAGCTGGCACTGCCTAATCCGGAGAACATCGGTGACCGCTATCCGCATCAGGTGTCAGGCGGTCAGCTGCAGCGTCTGATGACGGCGATGGCGCTGATTGGCGACCCGGACGTGGTGATTCTGGATGAACCCACCACCGCACTGGATGTGACTACCCAGGTCGAGGTGCTGAAAGCCTTTCGCCGGGTAGTGGTGCAGCGCGGCGTCACCGCCATTTACGTCAGTCACGATCTGGCCGTCGTGGCGCAGATGGCCGATCGGATTCTGGTGCTGCTGCGCGGCAAAATGGCGGAATATGGCACGACCGCACATCTGATTGGCGCGCCACAGGCGGAGTACACCCGCCTGCTGATGGATGCGGCGCGCCAGAAAGAGCGGCCCAGCAGCTGGTGTCCGGCGGCGGCCGATATTCAGCCGCTGCTGGAAGTGCGCGATCTCTGCGCCGGTTATGGCCCGCGCGACAGGGAGGGCCACCCGAAGGTGCGCATCCTGGAAGACGTCAACCTCAGGCTATGGAAAGGGCAGGCGATTGGCATTATCGGGGAGTCCGGCTCGGGCAAAACCACGCTGGCGCACGCCATCGCCGGGCTCAACGCCCCGAGTCACGGTCACATCCTGTTTAACGGTCACTATATCGCGGGCGATATGCAGAAACGCCCTGACAACGAGCTGCGACGCATTCAGTATGTGTTCCAGATGGCGGATACCGCCCTGAATCCGGCTCACAGCGTTGAGCGCATTCTGTCGCGTCCGCTGACGCTGTTTCATGGTCTGAGCGGTGCGGCCCGTCAGCAGCGGCTCAATCAGCTGCTGGATCTGGTGCAGCTGCCGCGCAGCGTGCTGGGACGGCGTCCCTGGGCGCTGTCGGGCGGCCAGAAGCAGCGCGTTAATCTGGCGCGCGCGCTGGCGGCTGAGCCCGATCTGATTCTGTGTGATGAGGTCACCTCGGCGCTGGATACCGTGGTGGCGGCCGCCGTACTCGACCTCATCAGTGAACTGCGCCGGGAGCTGGGCCTCTCCGTAATCTTCATCAGCCACGACATGCATGCGGTGCGCGCCGTGTGCGACGAGATTGTGGTGATGAAAAGCGGGCGCATCGTGACCCAGCTGGCCCGCAGCGACTACGACAAGCCTACCAGCGAGCTCTACTTTGAGCGGCTGAAACGCGCTGTACCAGAGCTGCGTCAGGGCTGGCTGGATGAGCATGAAGAGATTTTAAAAGCAGAGTAGGTGGCCGCTGGCGTCATGGCGTGCTCCTTTTCATTTACAACAGAGGTCGTTTTGTTATGCCTGCACCGATTCGTTATGTACAGGACAGTACGGACTTTCCCGACGCCGCCGATGTGGTGGTGATTGGCGCCGGTATTGCCGGGGCCGCCGCCACCTGGGAACTGGCGAAGCAGGGCGTTAAGGTTGTGCTGATCGAAAAAGGCCTGGTGGGGGCCGAGCAGTCGAGCCGCAACTGGGGCTGGTGTCGTCAGCAGAACCGCGATGAGCGGGAGCTGCCGCTGATCATCTATGCCCTGCAACGCTGGGGGGAGCTGAACGCGGAAACCGGCGAAGAGCTGGGATTCCGTCGCAGCGGGCTGGTTTACGCCACGCGGGAAGAGTCAGACATCGCCGCCTGGGATGCGTGGATCCAGATGGCTAAGGGGTATGGCGTCAACAGCTCGATTCTTACCGCTGAGCAGGCAAAAGCGATGACGCCCGGCAGTACCACCGCCTGGCGGGGCGGCCTCTCTGCGCCAACGGACGGCCATGCGGAACCCCGCCTGGCGGCGCCGGGCCTGGTGGCGGGCGCGATGAAAAAAGGTGCGCTGCTGTTTCAGCAGTGTGCGGTGCGCGGGCTGGATATCGCCGCGGGTCAGGTCAGCGGCGTCTGGACCGAACGCGGGCTGATCAAAACCAGCCGGGTGATCTGTGCCGCCGGGGCCTGGACATCCATGTTCTGCCGTCGTCACGGCATCGATCTGCCGCTGGGCAATGTCATCGGCACGGCCTTCCGCACGCAGCCGATAGAGCAGGCGATTGCGATGCCGCTCTATACGCCGGGCTTCGCCTGCCGCCCGCAGATGGACGGCAGTTATACCGTCTCGGTATCGGGGCGCGGACGGCTGGAGCCGGGTGCGCAGGGGCTGCGTTATGCCCGCCAGTTCTATCCGACATTTAAAAGCCGCCGCAAGAATCTTACCCTCAACCTTGGCCTGTCGCCCTTTTTCAACGGCCCCGAAGCGATGGGGCGCTGGGCCTTTGATCGCCCGTCGCCATTTGAGCGGGTGCGCATTCTCGATCCGGCGGCAGACAGCCGAATCGTGGAAGAGGGGCTGGCCGCGATGCGCCGCGAATATCCGGCGCTGGCGAATCTCAGGCTGGCCCAGGCGTGGGGCGGCATGATCGACAGCACGCCGGACGCCATTCCGGTGATCTCCACCGTGGCGAAACTGCCGGGGCTGGTGCTCTCGGCGGGCTACAGCGCGCACGGTTTTGGCATCGGGCCGGGTGCCGGACGCCTGGCGGCCGATCTGGCAACCGGGGCCACCCCGATTGTCGACCCTGCCCCTTATCGCTACAGCCGTCTGGTTGACGGCAGCGGATTAGACACCCCAGGCATGATGTAAGGAGAACGCAATGAGCCTGACACTACGTGCAATGACGCCAGATGATATTGAACAGTGCTACCGCATGACACAGGCGCTGAAGTGGCCCCACCGACGCGAAGACTGGCAGCTGGCGCTGCAGCTGGGCGAAGGCACGGTGATTGAAGAGCAGGGCAGAGTGATTGGCAGCGCCGTGCTCTGGCGCTGGGGCGAACACGCCGCCACGCTGGGACTGGTGATTGTGGATAATCAGCAGCAGGGGCGGGGCCTCGGCAAACAGCTGATGCTGGCGCAGCTGGAAAAAGTCCCCGACGGCAACGTGCGGCTGCACGCCACCGAAATGGGCAAAGGGCTGTATGAAAAGCTCGGCTTTGTCAGCTGCGGCGAGATCCGCCAGCACCAGACCCGCGCACTGGCGTCACTGCCCGACGTGGTGATCCCGGCCGGGCTGCATCTGCGACCGGCGACCCCGGCGGATCACGCCGCACTGGTGAAGCTGGATCAGCAGGCGCACGGCATGCATCGTCCGGCGCTGTTCGACCATCTGCTGCGCGACTGTGAGACCCTGCTGTTACAGGACGATCAGCAGCAGATTCAGGGGTTCGCCAGCCTGCGCCGCTTTGGGCACGGCTGGGCGATTGGGCCGGTGATCGCCGCGGAGTTGCCGGTGGCACAGGCGCTGGTGGCAACCCTGATGCAGCCACTGCAGGGCCAGTTTCTGCGCATTGATACCGACGCCAGCCTGCCGCTGGCCAGCTGGCTCAACACCCTCGGGCTGGATCAGGTGGATGCGCCGACCACGATGGTCCGGGGCACCCCCTGGACGCCACAGGGGATGCAGGCCTTTGGCTTAATGACCCAGGCGATGGCCTGATGCATATCGTCTATAAATCGGAACCGGAACGGGGACGGATCTGGCAGCGCTGGCTGGCGGAGCATGCCCCCGACATTCAGCTGCATATCTGGCCGGAGACCGGCGATCCGGCAGAGGTTGAGGCGCTGGTGGCCTGGCAGCCCCCCGCCGATATTCCGGCGCTGTTTCCCCGGCTGAAACTGCTGTTTTCTGTCGGCGCCGGCGCCGATCAGTTTGACTTCAGCGCGCTGCCGCCCGATCTGCCGGTCATACGAATGATTGAGCCAGGTCTGACGCAGGGCATGGTGGAATATGTCACCTTCGCGGTGCTCGGGCTGCATCGTGACATGCCACGCTATCTTCATCAGCAACGCCAGCAGCAGTGGCAGCCGCATCAGGTGAAGCCTGCGGCTCAGCGGCGGGTGGGCGTGATGGGGCTGGGCGAACTCGGTCAGGCTGCGCTGCAGCAGCTGGTCGCACTGGGTTTTGACTGCGCTGGCTGGAGCCGCACGCCGCGCCACGTGCCCGGCGTGCGCTGCTGGCACGGTGCCGGAGATCTGGCGGACTTTCTGGCGCACAGCGAGATTCTGGTCTGTCTGCTGCCGCTGACTGACACCACCCAGGGTCTGCTTAATCACACCCTGTTTACGCAGATGCCGCAGGGTGCGGCACTGGTGCAGGCCGGGCGCGGTCAGCAGCTTAATCATGACGCTTTGCTGCAGGCGCTGGCGAGCGGCCAGCTCCGCGCCGCCGTGATTGATGTCACCGACCCGGAGCCGTTACCGCCGGGCCACCCCTTCTGGCACCATCCCGCCGTGTGGCTGACGCCGCACATTGCCAGCCAGACACAGAATGAGAGCTCCATTGCGGCGCTGCTGGAGAACCTGCGCCGTTATCAGCGTGGTGAGCCGCTGCACGGTCTGGTCGACCGCTCACGAGGATATTGAGATGGAACATTTAGTGGCACTGCGCCGCGAACTGCATGCGCACCCGGAACTCGGTTTTCAGGAGCACCGCACCAGCGACAGGGTGGCGAACTTTCTGCAACAGCTGGGAATTGAGGTGCATCGTGGCATCGGCCAGACCGGCGTGGTCGGCATCCTGAAAAAGGGTAACAGCGAGCGGATGATTGGCCTGCGCGCCGATATGGATGCCCTGCCGATGCAGGATCAGAGCGGCACCGCCTGGCAGAGCAGCGTGACGCAGGTCAGTCACGCCTGCGGCCACGACGGTCACACCGTGATGCTGCTGGGGGCGGCAGAAAAACTGGCGCGCGACGTCAGTTTTGACGGCACCGTCTGCTTCATTTTCCAGCCCGCCGAAGAGGGGCTGGCGGGCGCGAAGGCGATGATCGACGACGGGCTGTTCAGCCGCTTTCCCTGTGAGGCGGTCTACGCCATTCACAACTGGCCGGAACTGCCGCTGGGCCAGGTGCAGACCCGGCCCGGCCCGATCATGGCGGCGGCAGACCGCTTCGATATCCGGGTGCTGGGCGGGGGAGGCCATGCCGCTCAGCCCCACCTGACCCGCGATACCCTGCTGGCGACCAGCGAGCTGGTGGTTCAGCTGAATACCCTGGTCTCACGCGCGCTCGACCCCTGTGAAACGGCGCTGCTCACCGTGACCCGGATGGAGGGCGGCTTTTCCCACAACATGATCCCGGCGGAGGCGAACATCACCGGTACGGTGCGCACCTTCAGCCCGACGGCACAGGCGACGATTGACGCGCGGCTGCGTCAGATGGCGGAACATGTCACCGCCGCGCATGGCCTACATGCCGAGGTACGCTATCTGCGCTACTACCCGGCGACCCTGAACAGCCCGGATGAGGCGCAGTTCTGCCTGCAGGCGCTGAAACAGGCGGGCATCGCCGCTGAAACCGCGCCGCAGCCCGCGCTCACCTCAGAAGATTTCGCCTTTATGCTGCAGGCGCGGCCCGGTGCCTATCTCTGGCTGGGGTCTGCGCCCTGCAGACCGTTACATCACGCCGCCTACGACTTTAACGATGCGCTGATCCCGCATGGCGTTAACGTGTTTGTCACCCTGATTCGTCAGGCGCTGGCAGAGAAATTTCCCTGCTGAAAGCAGCGGGATTTTGACAGGAAATGCCGCTGCCTGCGGAATTACGGCAGCGTCGGAAACCAACAGGTTGCGATACTTGAGCCAACCGAACGTTACGTGGATGAGGGTTTAAAATGCAGAATGTCATGGCAGAGCAGCAAGCATACTCCGATAACAACCTGTTACTGGATGCACGTGAGCAGAACGTGCCGCGTGGCGTCGTCACCGCGCATCCGCTGGTGATCGAGCGCGCCAGAGGCAGTGAAGTATGGGACGTGGAGGGCAATCGCTATCTCGACTTTGTCGGCGGCATCGGCGTGCTCAATGTCGGTCACAATCACCCGGCGGTGGTCAACGCCGTGACCCGCCAGCTCGGTCTGGTCTCGCACGCCTGTTTTCAGGTGGTGGCTTATCCGGGCTACATCGCGTTAGCGGAGCGGCTGAACCGGCTGGTAGGCGGAGACGAAGCCTACAAGAGCGTCTTTTTCACCAGCGGCGCCGAAGCGGTAGAAAATGCGGTGAAGATTGCCCGCGCCCACACGCAGCGCCCCGGCATCATCGCCTTTGACGGTGCATTCCATGGCCGCACCCTGCTGGGGGTCACCCTGACCGGCATGTCCGCCCCTTATAAACAGAACTTTGGCCCGTTCCCTGGCGAGATTTACCGGCTGCCTTTCCCCAATCCGCTGCATGGCATTACGGAGGCGGATTGCCTCAAGGCGCTGGAGCAGCTCTTCGCAGTGCAGATCCTGCCTGAGCGGGTGGCGGCGATCATTATCGAGCCGGTGCAGGGCGACGGGGGCTTCCTGCCTGCAGGCCCGGCCTTTATGCAGGCGCTGCGCCGCATTACCAGCCAGCACGGCATTCTGCTGATTTGTGATGAAGTGCAGTCCGGCTTCGGGCGAACCGGCACCATGTTCGCGTTCCAGCAGCTGGGCATTAAACCGGATTTGATCACGCTGGCGAAAAGCCTGGGTGGCGGCCTGCCGATTTCCGGTGTGGTGGGACGGGCGGAGATCATGGACGCGCCAGCGCCGGGCGGACTGGGCGGCACCTACGGCGGCAATGCGCTGGGGTGTGCGGCGGCGCTGGCGGTGCTGGATCTGTTTGAGCAGGAGAACCTGCTACAGCGTTCCTGCCAGCTCGGTGAACAGCTCAATGCCCGGCTGCGGCAGCTGGCGGATAAATATGCCTGCATCGGTGATGTGCGCGGCGTGGGCTTTATGCAGGCGGTGGAAATCCTCGATTTCGAAACCGGCCGCCCGGATGCGGCCCTGACGCAGAAGATCCTCGACAGCGCCTGTCAGGAAGGACTGCTGCTGATCAAGTGTGGTCTGCATCGTAATACGATCCGTTTCCTGGCCCCGCTGGTGACGACCGACTCCCAGCTGGAAGAGGCGCTGCATATCTTCGATATCGCGCTGGCGCGTGCCACAGGCCGTCTGGGTTAAACTGCGATTCCTCATTGATTTTATTGAAGTAATTTAAAAACCTCCTGCTGGTATAACCACTGCGAAGCGCTGGCGCATTTACCGTAAAGCGTGATATATCTTCCGGAGGTTCTGAACATTTGCTTAAGCGCCTGGCCCGTCAGGCCAGGTTATTGCCAGCCTGCAATACTGACGCCTGATGGGCCAGGCTCTGACAATGAGGGGTGCTATGAACGGCTTAATGAAACTCGACCGCATCGACATCAACATTCTGGTGCAACTCCAGAAAGATGGCCGTATCAGCAACGTTAACCTCGCCGACGCAGTAGGCCTTTCCCCCAGCCCCTGTCTGCAACGGGTCAAACGTCTGGAACAGGCTGGTTTTATTACCGGTTATGAAGCCCACATCAATCTCACCCGCATTACCGATTCTGTGACGGTCTTTACCGAAGTCACGCTGTCGGGTCATCGCCGCGAAGATTTTATGAAGTTTGAAACGGCGATGCGCAGTGTCGATGAGCTGATGGAGTGCCATCTGATCACCGGCGGCTACGACTATCTGCTGCGCTTTATTACCCGCAGCATTGAACATTACCAGGAAGTGATTGAGAAAATGCTGGATGCGCAGATCGGCATCGACAAATATTTCAGTTATATCGTGATCAAATCGCCCATCATGAAAAGCAGCGTGCCGTTGCGTTCACTTATCGACAAGCAGAATTCTGTCGAACTCGGGGCGTAGTGACCAGAGCCGGGGGCCGATCCTCTGCGCTTTTTACGGCAGAGGGTCACTATCTCCATTCACCGCACCCGGCGCAGACCGCGCTCCGGGAGATGTGCAGACCTGCACGCTTTACCCTGATTTTTCCCTTACCCGCCCGTTCACTCTGCATCATGCATCGGCCTGACTCCCCTCAGCATAAAATTTCTTCCCGGCGCAAAATTCAGTCGCTGCATCCGGTTTCAGGGCGCGCTTCAGCCTCACCCGATCAGCGAACCCCCTTAGACTGTTTTTAACCGTTATCAGGAGTTGTTATGAGCTCATTACTGATTGCTGACCAGCAGTGGCAGCGCGATGCGTTCACCGTCTCCACCGACCGTCAGCGGCTCGACCTGGCGTGGATACACCACCAGCTGGCGGAGAAGTCCTACTGGGCACAGGGCCAGCCGCGCGAGAAAACCCTGCGGGCGATCGCCGGTTCGCTGCCGTTTGGCCTCTATCACCAGCAGGCGCAGATTGGCTTCGCCCGTCTTATCACCGATTACACCCGCTTTGGCTGGCTGTGCGACGTCATCATTGACGAAAACTGGCGTGGACACGGACTGGGCAGCTGGCTGGCGACCTGCGTCCGTGATCATCCGGAGCTGCAAACGGTGCATCGCTGGATGCTGTCGACCCAGGATGCGCATCAGGTCTACCAGCGTCTCGGCTGGCGTGTGGTGCAACACCCCGGGACGCTGATGGAATTTCCCCCTCCCTGACTCAGGAGTTAACCCGAGATGCGATACCGCGTTGGCGTGGATATTGGCGGATCCTTTACCGATTTTGCCGTGCTCGATCAGCAAACGAACCAGATTCATACCCTGAAAGTCCTGTCGCGCCCGGATCAGCCCGGCAGTGAAATCACCACCGGGCTGGCGCAGTTTCAGCAGCGTCAGGGGATCGACCCCGCGGAGATTGGCTACTTTACCCACGGCACCACGGTCGGCATCAACGCGGTGATCCAGCGGCGTGGCGTGCGGCTGGCGCTGTTCGCCACCGAGGGCTTCTGCGATGTGCTGGAGCTGGCCCGGCTGAAAATTCCCCATATCCATGACCTCTTTTCGCGGCGTCCTGCACCGCTGATCTCGCGCGACCGGGTTTTTGCCATCCGTGAACGCATGGACGCGCAGGGCAGGGTACTCCAGCCGGTGGACCGCCAGAGCGTACTCGACGCTATCGCGCAGGCGCGCGCTGCGGGCTGCCAGGGCATCGTGGTCTCCCTGCTCCACAGCTATCGCAACCGGCACAATGAAGCGGCCGTGAAAGCGATTATCAATGCGGAGGCACCCGAGCTGCTGACCTCCTGTTCTGCCGACATCTGGCCCATTATCCGCGAATATGAACGCACCATTACCGCGACCATCAACGCCTACGTGCAGCCGATGGTGATCCACTACCTTGAATCCTTTGAGCAGGCGCTACAGCGGCTCGGCGTGCAGCCGCCGCCGCGCATCACCAAATCGAACGGTGGCGTCATGGGCGTCGACCAGGCGAAACGTGAATGTGTGCAGATGGTTCTCTCCGGCACCGCATCCGGGGTCATCGGGGCCAGCTATCTCGCCAGCGCCTGTGGGTTCGGCAACATTCTCAGCCTCGATATCGGCGGCACCAGTGCTGACGTGGCGGTGATCATCGACGGCAACGTGGCGCAGGGCAACGGTGAAATCATCGGGGACTTCCCGATTTACATTCCCTCCGTTGCCGTTACCTCGGTAGGCCAGGGCGGCGGCTCGCTGGCGTGGATTGACGGGCAGGGCGTGCTGCAGATGGGCCCGGACAGTGCCGGCTCGCTGCCTGGCCCGGTCTGCTTCGGGCGTGGCGGCACGCAGCCGACCGCCACCGACGCCTTTGCCGCCTGCGGCATGATGGGGCATGGCGCGCTGGGCTACAACGCTGTTGCCGTCGATGTCGCGGCCGCCTGTGCCGCCTGGCAGCCGCTAGCCGATGCCCTCGGCCTGACGGTGCAGGAGACCGCGCAAAACGCCATTGAGCTGGCCATCTCCGGTATGTACAGCGACACCAGCGGCCTGCTGTCACGGTTCGGCCTCGATCCGCGTGAATTCTGGTTCCTCGCCTTTGGCGGTGCCGGACCGATGATGGGCTGTTTCCTGGCCCGTGAACTCAACCTGAAAGGGGTGATTGTGCCGCCGACGCCCGGAGTGCTGTCGGCGCTGGGCGGGCTGGTGGCTGACATCCGCAATGACTTTATCCGCACCCTCTACAGCGATCTGACTCCTGCCCTGGCCGACACCCTGGCCACGGAAGCGCAGGCATTGCAGCAGCGCGCCTGCGACTGGCTGGCTGAGGAGCACGGCAGCGCGATGCCTTACAGCCTGCAGTTCAGCGCCGATATGCGCTATCAGGGACAGTCGTTTGAGATCGACGTGCCGCTGGAGCCAGGCTGGCTGACGCAGGCTGATTTTACGGCGCTGCATGACGCTTTCGATCGCCAGCATCAGCAACTGTTTGGTCACTGTGATCCGCAGGCCCCGGTGCAGCTGATTAACCTGCGGCTGGTGATCACCTCACCGACGCCGAAACCGGTTATTGCCCCGCTGGCACCGGCGACGGAACCGGTGCCGGTGCTGAAGCAGACGGAAGCTTGGATTGACGGGGCCTGGCATCAGGTTGATCTGGTGCTGCGGTCCGGGCTGCGCGCCGGCCATCAGCTCAGCGGCCCGGCCATCATTGCTCAGGATGACTGCACCACCTGTGTGCCGCCCGGCATGGGCGTCACGGTCGACACTTTTGGCAACCTGCTGATTACGGCGAACGAGGCATAACATGGCGATTGACGGACGTAACTTACAGATCCTGGCGAACTACTGCGCTGCCGCCGCCGATGCGATGGCCTTTACGCTGATGCGCACTGCGCACTCCACCTTCGTTAAGGAGACGGAAGATTTCTCCTGCCAGATTGTCAGCCGCAGCGGGCTGGCGTTTGCCTCACCCCGCAGTTTTGGTGCGCCCTGGTACAGCGGCATCGACTATGCGCCGGTGCTGGCGCTGATAGAGGAGTACGCCGAGGGGGATATCTGCATCACCAACGACGCCTACGCCGGAAACGTTGCGACCCACTCCCCCGACATCCACATCTGGAAACCGGTGTTCCACCAGGGCGAGATTGTCTGTTTCGTGGTGGGACATATTCACAACACCGATGTCGGCGGGGCCGTGCCCGCCTCGCTGTCGCGTTCGCTGACCGACATTGTGCAGGAGGGGATTCGCATCCCGCCGCTGAAGATCATGCGACAGGGTCAGCTCAACGAAGAGGTCGCCAGCATCATGCGGCTCAACGTGCGGGTGCCGGACCAGAACTGGGGTGACTTCAAGGCACAGCTGGCCTCGGTCAACGTGGGCGAGCGGAAAATTCACGACATTATTGCCCGCTTTGGCATCGACGATTTCCTGCAGGGCATTGAAGGCATTCTGGATTACGCCGAGGCGCAGGCGCGCACGATCATCGCGACCATTCCCGACGGTGAATACTTTTATGCCGACTACGCCGATGAGGATGGCGAGGGTGGCTATCCCTGCCGCATCGCCGTCACGCTGCGGGTGCAGGGCGACCGGCTGGAGCTGGATTACACCGGCAGCGACCCGCAGCTGGCCTCGTCGCTGAACATGCCCACGGGCGGACGGGAGCGACATCCGCTGGCGCTGGTCGGTGTCACCTATGTACTCTCCACGCTGGATCGCTCCCTGTTGCTTAACGCGGGCACGCTGCGGCCCACCCGCGCCATTCTGCCGCCGGGCACAGTCATGAACTGCGAGGCGCCCGCTGCGGTAGGCATGCGCTCGCTGACCTGTGCGCTGTCGCAGATTGCCACCGTCGGCGTCTTCTCACTGGCGATGCCCGATCGTCTGCCCGCCAACTCGCCCGGCGGCAACTCGATCATGAATATCCGCACCCAGACGCACAACCGCAGCGTGGTGGCTTCGCTGGGCCCGGTGGGCGGCGGTGCAGGCGGCACCCCGCGTCACGATGGCCCTGACGGATCCGGCGGTCTTTCCGCCTTCCTGAAGAATACCCCGATTGAGATCAACGAGGCGGAAGTGCCGATCCGTTTTCACCGCTACGGCCTGGCGCAGGACAGTGCCGGGGCGGGTCACTATCGCGGCGGCCTGGCGACAGAGATGGCGTTCGAGATCTTCTCGCCCAACACCACGATTACCGCGCGCAACCGCAACCGCTCGGTCTTCGCCTCGGCGGGGGTGGTGGGCGGACAGAGCGGGGCGCTCTCGCACTTCCAGACCCGGCGCAACGGCGAGGTCATCCGGCACGGCAACACCGATGTGATCCACTGCCAGCCGGGGGACGTGGTCGAAGTCCGCGGGCCGGGTGCCGGGGGCTACGGGCTGCCGTCACAGCGCGATGCGGAGGCGGTCCTGCAGGATGTGCGCTGCGGCTACCTCAGCCTCGACGCCGCCAGGGCGCAGTATGGCGTGGTGGTGGTGAATGACCGCGTGGATCGGGTCGCGACTGAGCAACTGCGTGCTGCCATGCCGCAACGGGTCACGCACCATTTTGAGCATGGCGAGGCGCGTCAGCGCTTTGAAAAACTCTGGACACCGCAGCGCTATCAGTCACTGACCACCTTTCTTGCCGCCGCGCCGGTCAGCTGGCGTCACTTCCTGAAAACCCAGGTTTTTCGGGCGGTCGCAGAGGCAGGCGAAACGGCGGACATGGCGCAGATATTCAGTGATTTGCGTCAGCGCTACCCGGCTATGGCGAACAATTAACGGCGATGGCGCATCGTCGACTACGCTTTAAGTCTGCATGGACTACAAGGGGAACCGCGACGATGAGCATGAAAACCAGTGATTTTTTTGTCCAGCGCCTGAAAGAGTGGGGTGTGAGCCGCATTTACGGCTATCCGGGGGACGGGATTAATGGCGTGCTGGGGGCCATTCAGCGCGCGAACGCCAAAGGGGACGGCATCGAATTTATTCAGGTGCGGCACGAAGAGATGGCCGCTTTTATGGCGGCCGGTCACGCGAAGTTCACCGGTGAGCTGGGCGTCTGCCTCTCAACCGGCGGGCCGGGTGCGACCCATCTGCTGACCGGGCTCTATGACGCAAAAATGGACCATGCGCCGGTGCTGGCGATTGCCGGACAGGCGGAAGCGACCGCGCGCGGGGCCAGTTATCAGCAGGAGATGAACCTGGACCGCATCTTCTCCGATGTGGCGAACTTCGTTCAGGAAGCCGCCACCCCGGCGCAGGTGCGTCACCTGCTTGATCGTGGCGTGCGGATTGCCAAAGCGCAGAATGGCGTGGCGGTGGTGATCCTGCCGAAAGATATTCAGGATGAAGCCTGGCAGCCGCCGCAGCATCTGCACGGCTTCACCCACTCCGGCAGTGGCTATCAGCGGCCGAAAGTGATCCCCTATGAGGAGGATCTGCAACGCGCCGCTGAGGTGCTCAACGCCGGTAAAAAAGTGGCGATTCTGATCGGGGCAGGCGCACGCAATGCCGCTGTCGAGGTGGTGCAGGTCGCCAATGTGCTGGGGGCCGGTGTGGCAAAAGCGCTGCTGGGCAAAGATGTGCTGCCGGACGATGCGCCCTTTGTGACCGGCTCGATTGGCCTGCTCGGCACCAAACCCTCATCCGATTTAATGCAGAACTGCGACACCCTGCTGATGATCGGCAGCGGCTTCCCCTGGACCGAATTTCTGCCGGAGGAGGGCAAGGCGCGAGCGGTGCAGATCGATATCGATCCCGCCATGCTCGGCCTGCGCTACCCCAGCGAAGTGAATCTGCACGGCGATGCGGCAGAAACCCTGCGCGCGCTGTTGCCGCTGCTGGAGCACAAAGAGGATCGCAGCTGGCAGGAAGGGATTGCGGTTCAGGTGCGTGACTGGTGGACGCTGATGGAGGAGCGCGCGATGGCACCGGCGAACCCGGTCAATCCGCAGCGGGTGGTGTGGGAGATGTCCCCGCAGCTGCCGGACAACGCCATTGTTACCTCTGACTCCGGTTCCTGTGCCAACTGGTTTGCCCGCGACTATCGCGTCAAACAGGGGCAGCGGGCCTCGCTCTCCGGCGGGCTGGCCTGCATGGGCGCAGCGGTGCCTTACGCCATTGCAGCGAAATTTGCGCACCCGGATAAACCGGTAGTGGCGCTGGTGGGTGACGGCGCCATGCAGATGAACAACATGGCTGAACTGATCACCATCCAGAAATACTGGCAACAGTGGGCCGATCCGCGCCTGATCGTCTGCGTGTTTAACAACGAAGATCTCAATCAGGTGACCTGGGAGCAGCGCGTGATGGAGGGCAACCCCCGCTTTGACGCCTCGCAGCAGGTGCCGGACGTGAAGTACGCGGAATTTGCCCGCTCGCTGGGCATGGTCGGGATTTTTGTGGATAACCCTGACGACCTCGTGGGGGCCTGGCAGCAGGCGCTCAGCGCCGATCGCCCGGTGCTGCTGGAGGTGAAAACCGATCCGGAAGTGGCGCCGCTACCGCCGCATATCACCTTTAAACAGGCAAAAGCCTTTATGGCCTCCATGGCGAAGGGCGATCGCGGCGCAGCGCAGATCATCAGCGACACCGCCAGCCAGCTGTTCCATAAAAGCACGAAGGGCTAAGCCAGGCGATGGCGCCTCGCTAGCCTTATCTGTCTCTCCCCGGATACGTTCGTATCCGGGTCTTATCGCTTCATCAAACGCAACAGGAGTCCTACTATGGCGGCTCAATCAGGCCCAGTCTGGTTTATATCGGGATGCTCGACCGGTTTTGGTCGGGAACTGGCGCAGCAGACTATCGCGCGGGGTTTTAACGTGGTGGTGACGGCCCGGAACCTGTCGGCCGTGGCCGATCTGGTGGAAGGTCATGATAATGCGCTGGCGGTCGCGCTGGATGTCACGCAGCAGGCGAGTATCGATCAGGCGGTGCAGGCGGCCATCGGTGCGTTCGGAACGATTGACGTGCTGGTGAACAACGCCGGTTACGGCTATCAGAGTTCGATTGAAGAGGGGGTGGAGAGCGAAATCCGCGCCCAGTTTGACGCTAACGTCTTCGGTCTGTTTGCCCTGACGCGCGCCGTGCTGCCCGCGATGCGCCAGGCGCGCAGGGGTCACGTTATCAACATTACCTCGGTGGCCGGCTTGATCGGCTTTGCCAGCTCAGGCTATTACGCCGCCAGCAAACATGCGGTGGAGGGCTGGTCCGATGCGCTGGCCCAGGAGGCCGGGCCGCTGGGCATTCATGTCACCTGCGTCGAGCCAGGCCCGTTCCGCACCGACTGGGCCGGACGCTCGCTGCATCAGACGCCGAGCACGCTGCCGGACTATGCAGAGACCGCCGCCGCGCGAATGAAAGCCACCGCCGACTATAGCGGCACGCAGAAGGGCGATCCGGCACGCGCCGCCGCAGCGATGATCGCAATTACTGAACATGATCATCCGCCCCGGCATCTGGTGATGGGAGCCTGGGGCCATGACGCCGTGACCAGCAAACTCAAAGAGCGGCTGGCGGAGATTGAGGCGTGGAAACAGACATCGGTGGAGACCGATTTTCCGGAATCGCAGTGAGTTGCAGGTGGCATGAAGCCGCCGCGGTTTAACCAGAAGCGGTTAAAAACAGGAAAGGCCCGTATATGGGCCTTTAAGCGCTAATCGGGGATGTTAGCTTCCTGCCTTTCGCGCGCGTTCAGTTCTTTTAACTTACGGCGCAACAGGGCAGATGAGGAACGTTTTCTCGCCTGAGCTAACTGGGCTTTAATGGCGGGTAGGTCGGGCCTGTCCAGCCACTCAGCAATCAAAAGTGCCCTTAACTCCCTGTTCTCGGCATCAGCCGCATCTGTGATGCCATTGTGTTAATCGTAAAACGACATAGCAAGCTCTCCCTGTAGTCACTGTTTTATAAGCCTGGAAATAGTCCGGGATTAAAGGTTGCGGCGCTTTCTTCGGCAACCCGGTCCGGCGATTGTAGCGCAGTTCATTTTTTAAGCCAGGCAAAGCGTCGTAGATCTCCTCAAGGGGTGTCGGACGATTGCGGTCAACGATCTCTCCTGATGCAGCCTGGAAAACAAAACCGCCCACAAAGAAGCTTTCATGGTGTGCCATTAATGCCAGGAATACGCGTTTGATAACGACAGCACTGCCTAATCCTGCAAAGCTGATATGGCGGAAATCACCCAGGCATTCCATACCATCAAAGACGTCAAAACAAACTTCATAAATATCTTCTTCAATGCGCACTTCTCATCCCTGTCGTAACTTATAAATCCCTGAAACCCGATTTTCAGTTCCTGCGCAGCACCGTCAAACATCCATGGTAAAAATAAGGTTATTCATTCCAGCATTTCAGCCGCCGTTGCGGATTGACAACACCGTTTTGTAAGCCAGCCCGCAAAACCATTCACCTGTCACGCCCCCTTATCGCGCAGCCCTGCGCCATCATCGTGCTGAAAAAATAAACAGGCGCGCCCGTCCGCCACCATAAGAATTCGATCTTGTATCCCAGGCCGTATTCCATCTGGCATCCCTGCTTCAGAGCGCCCGGCCTGGTGTCAGCTGGCACGGTTCATGCACTACCTGACGGGTACAATTCTGGCGAGGTAATCCATGTTTGACTCCTTATTAGACGAAGATGCCACCACGATGGCCGCACTTATCCGCAGCGGGGAGGTGTCAGCCTGCGAGCTGACCGGGGCCGCACTGGAGCGACTGGCGGAACGGGAACCGGCAATACAGGCCTTTTGTACCCCCACGCCCGATCTGGCGATGGCGCAGGCCAGGGCGCTGGATGCCCGTCGCGCTCGCGGAGAGACGCTGGGCGCGCTGGCAGGGGTGCCGCTGGCGGTGAAGGATTTGATCTGCACGGCCAGTGTCAGAACCACCTCCGGTTCGGCGGCTTACCGGGATTTCGTGCCGGAAGAGGATGACATCACGGTGGAACGCCTGCTGGCCGCCGATGCCATTCTGCTGGGTAAAACCACCGCACCGGAGTTTGGCTACAGCGCGGTCGGGCACAATCCGCTGTTTCCGTCGCCGCGTAATCCCTGGGATCCTGAGATGACGCCCGGCGGCTCCAGTGCCGGCTCCGGTGCGGCCGTTGCGGCGCGGCTCTGCCCGATTGCGCTGGGCAGTGATGGGGGCGGATCGGTTCGCATTCCGGCGGCGCACTGCGGCATCTTTGGTTTCAAGGCGTCGATGGGGCGGGTGCCGCTCTGGCCCGGCTGCCGCGATGAACGCTATCCCGGCGTGTCGAGCTGGGAGTCGCTGGAGCACATCGGCCCGATGACGCGCAGCGTGCGCGATGCCGCCCTGATGATGTCACTGATGGCGGGCCCGGATATGCGGGATCGTCACTCCATCCCCTGCAGCGACGTTGACTGGCTGGGCGCGCTCCGGCAGCCAGCCAGCAAACTGCGCATCGCGTTCAGCGCAGACCTGGGTTATGTCGCGGTGGACCCGGAAGTGCGGGCGGTGGTCAGTGCGGCCGTGCAGCGCTTTGCCGCTGAAACCGGCGCGGAACTGGAGCTGGCCGATCCGGGCTTCAGCGATCCGGCCGCCGCTTTCGGTGCGCTGGTGGCGATGGAGAGCGATCTCACCGGCATGCGTCAGATGATGGCGGAGCAGGGCAGCGCCATGTCACCCCATCTGATCGCCATGCTGCAGCGTGAGTGGCGGGCGGAAAACTTCACTGACGCTATCGCGGTCCGCAAAGCGGTCAGCAACAGCCTGTGGCGCTTTATGCAGCATTACGACCTGCTGATCACTCCGACGCTGGCAGTGCCGCCGTTTCCGCTGGGAAGCCAGGGGCCGGAAATCATTGCGGGGCGCATGGTCCGCAGCGATCACTGGCTCTCATTCTGCTACCCGTTCAACTTCACCGGTCAGCCCGCGGCGTCGGTGCCCGCCGGTTTTACCGCCCGCGGCCTGCCCGTGGGTCTCCAGATTGTCGGACGGCATCTTGATGATGCCTTAGTACTGGCTGCCAGTGCCGCTTTCGAGCGCATTCAGCCGTGGAATCACCTTCAACCGGGAATCACACAATGAAAACATCGTCTTCACCTGCGCTGGAGCAGGAGTTTGAACACCAGCCGGTGCCAGTGTCGCATCGTCACTCCACCCGCTCGGTCTCGGCAGTCTGGTTCGGTTTTCCGATGATCCTCACCAATGCGTTATTTGGCGGCATCATCACCTGGCATCTGGGCTTCTGGCCTGCACTGATCGCCATTTTGCTGGGGAATCTGGTGCTGTTTGCCTATGTCGGCGCGCTGAGCTGGTTCGCCGGCAACAGCGGCATGAATTTCGCCCTGCAGGCCCGGCGCACCTTTGGCAGCAAAGGCTATATCCTGGTCTCCGGTTTTCTCTCGACGGTGGTGATCGGCTGGTATGCCTTTCAGACCGGTCTCACCGGCACGGTGATTAATCAGACCTTTGGCTGGAACGCGCTGGCGGTGACGGCCTTTGCCATGCTGCTCTACACCGGCATCACCTTTCTGGGCGTGCGGGCGCTGTCGGTGCTGGGGATGATCGCCGCGCCGCTGTTTGTGGTGCTCGGCATCGTGGCGCTGTGGCTGATAGGGCGGAATCATGATTTCGCCGTCGTCACGCAGTGGCAGGGCAGCGCCAGCGCGGCGGGTGCCATGAGTATGGGCACCGCGGTCACGATGGTGGTCGCCGGTTTCGCCGACTCCGGCACCATGACCGCGGACTTTACCCGCTGGTCGAAGAATGGCCGCTCGGCGGTGATCGCGGCTTTTTCCGCTTTCCCGGTTGCCAACGTGATCTCCTACCTGTTCGGCGTGGTGATTGTGGCGGTAGGCGCGGCGGTTGACCCGCTGACCAACGGCGGAAATTTCCTGCCGATGCTGATGGGCCACAGCGCGTTTCTCTCGGTGGTCGCCTGTCTGTTTGTCTTTATTAACCTCGGATCGGTCTGCACACACTGTCTTTACAACGGCGCGGTAGGATTCAGTCATCTCTTCAGCAGCAAAATGCGGCTCTGGACGCTGATTCTGGGTGGCATCGGCGGCGTGCTGGCACTGGCGGGGGTATGGTCTTACTTCCTGGAGTGGTTGAGCCTGCTGGGCATCGTGGTTCCGCCGTTTGGCGCAGTGATGATCGTGGATTTGATCTTTATGGCGCGCATCAGCGAACAGCGTCCGGCACAGCGTTTCCGCGGTACCGCGTTCGCCGCCTGGGCGATTGGCAGCCTCTGTGCGGTGATCGCTCATGTGGCCTTTCCGCAGTTCGGTGAAGCCGTCATTGGCCTGGTCACGGCCGCCCTCAGTTACAGCCTGATTAGCAAACTGCGCATGCCGCACCCGGAAATGGAGAACAGTCATGCCCGACTACAGCGTTAATTCCACCCCCTACGCCTGGCCGTTCGATGGCCGTTTTACCCCGGCTGACACTGCCCTGATCGTCATTGATATGCAGACCGACTTCTGCGGCGTGGGTGGCTATGTCGATAGCATGGGCTATGACGTCAGCCTGACCCGTGCGCCCATCGCCCCGCTGCAGCAGGTGCTCGCCGCGATGCGTGCACGGCAGTTTCCGGTTATTCATACCCGCGAAGGGCACCGGCCCGATCTCAGTGACCTGCCAGCCAATAAGCGCTGGCGGTCGCGGCGGATGAATGCCGGGATTGGCGATGCGGGGCCGTGTGGCCGCATTCTGGTGCGGGGTGAACCGGGCTGGGAGATTATCCCGGAGCTGGCACCGCTGCCGGATGAAGTGGTGGTGGATAAGCCGGGCAAAGGCTCCTTTTACGCCACCGATCTGGAGCTGATTCTGCGCAGTCGCGGCATCCGCAATCTGATCCTGACCGGCATCACGACGGATGTCTGCGTTCACACCACGCTGCGCGAAGCCAACGATCGCGGCTTTGAGTGTCTGGTGCTCTCCGACTGCTGCGCGGCAACTGAACGGCGTCACCACGAGGCGGCGCTGAGCATGATCCATATGCAGGGCGGCATTTTCGGCGCGGTCGCCTCGTCTGCGGCGCTGCTGGACAGCCTGGGCGCATAGCGGTCTGCTGCTGATACGGATAGCCCGGGTGCACCGATGCGTTCAGGCTATCCTCCCGGCCGTTACGCCTGCGGCGTCGTCTCTGGCGCGGCGGAGGTCATCAGCGCCGCAAGCTGATCGGCGGGCACCGCCTGACTGAAGAGATAGCCCTGCAACTGATTACAGCCTGCATCCGCCAGCGCCGACATCTGTCCCGGCGTCTCGACACCCTCCGCCGTCACCATCAGGCCCATGGCATGCCCAAGTTTCACCACCGACTCCACAATCGCCACGGAATTTTCTGCCACGCCCAGCGACTGGGTGAAAGAGCGATCGATTTTGATTTTATCGACCGGGAAGGTACTCAGATAGTTAAGGCTGGAGTAGCCGGTGCCGAAATCATCCAGCGCAATGCGGAAACCCGCTTCACGCAGCGCCACGATAATCGCGCGCGCCTCCCGTTCATCCTCAATCAGCACGCCTTCGGTGATCTCCAGCTCCAGGCGCTTCGGGTCGCCGCCGTGCTGGCTGACAATCGCCATAATCCGCTCGACAAAGCCCGCCGATCGGAACTGCACGGGCGAGACGTTGACCGCCACCAGCAGCGTCGGGAAACGCTGCTGCGTGGCACAGGCTTCAGCGAGCACCCACTCACCCAGCGGCATAATCAGGCCGGTCTCTTCGGCAATCGCAATAAACTCACCGGGTGCGATCAGGCCGCGTGTCGGGTGGTGCCAGCGCAGCAGCGCCTCAATCCCGACCATCTGCTGACCGCCGATGTCCATCAGCGGCTGATACCATACCTCCAGCCCCTGACGGCTCTGCAGCGCCGAGCGCAGATCCGCCGCAATCGCCTGGCGGGTGCGCACCGACTCATCCATCGCCCGTTCAAACTGCCGATATTTGCCACGCCCGCCGCTTTTGGCTTCATACAGCGCGATATCCGCTTTGCGCATCAGCTCCAGCCGATCGATACCGTCTCTGGGCGCGAGGGAGAGCCCGATACTGGCACCGCTCCATACTTCGCTGCCAAACAGCGTCACAGGCAGGGCCAGCTCGTCGACGATGCGCTGAGCGAGACTCTGCGCCTGGCCCAGGTTTTCGACATCCGGCATCACCACAATAAATTCATCGCCCCCGATGCGTCCCACGGTGTCGCTGGCGCGCACGATCCGGCTCAGGCGCTGCGCCACGGCGATGATCAGCTCATCGCCGGCGTGATGACCATAGGTGTCGTTAATGGTTTTGAAGCGGTCGAGGTCGATCAGCAGCAGGGCCACCCGCTGATCGTGGCGCGTCGCCAGCGCCAGTGCCTGCGTCATGCGCTCTTCAACCAGCGCGCGATTGGGCAGACCGGTCAGCACATCATGAAACGCCAGATGCTGTGCCTGTGCCTCTGAGGCGCCGAGCCGCAGCATCGACTGCGACAGGCTGACCAGCGAATGCCAGAGCCGCCACACCATATAGAGACACAGCAGGGAGATCGCCAGCACCGCCAGCCCGGTTGAAGGGCCAATGGTCCGCAGCATCTGCGCACCGGGACGGGAGGGGATCCACTCCAGATACCCCACCGGATCGCCCGCCTGCGCCACCAGCAGATAGCGCGCTGCGCTGCCTGGCTGCGCCGTGCCGTCCGTGAAGTGCAGATCCTGAAGCTGATTGCGTTCCGCCAGGCTCGCCAGATAGCCATCATCCAGAAATTTCAGGCTCACCAGCCGGAAACGGGGCAGGGTGCGGCTCTCCTGCTGAATATTGCCGATGGCCAGGGCGGCGGCACGGTTCGTGACCCGCGCATAGTCGGCCCTGTCCGGGCGCGCCGGATCGGTGACCAGCGTACTCTGCAACACCTCACCCGCCAGCGGATCGCTATCCGGCGCAGCGACCGGCTGGCCCTCGCGCCAGACTCTGACGATCTGGTTCTGCTGATCCAGCACCATAATCAGCTGATGACCGAACATTTCGTAGAGCCATTCACCAATGTTCTCATCCAGCCAGCGGTCGCCGTTGCTCTCTGAGAGGTGCTGCTCAAGCGGCGCCCAGCGCGACAGGCTGTGCAGCTGGCGCAGATGTTCATTCAGGCTCTGCGAAAACGAGGCTTCAATCATCCGCTGCTGTTGCTGCCGGGCTTCGGCGTTAGTGAGCGAGGTGCCGATAAACAGCGCCGTGCCGGCACCCGCAAAGGTGAGCAGCAGGATGGCGACCAGCGGTACCAGCACTTCACGCAGAAAACTGCGGCGGAAATCAGCAGAAAGTTTAATGCTATTAATCATATTGTTGTTTTTCTCAGCGACGGCGGGGCACAGTTTAAAATTAGCAGACAAGACTCTGTCGTCTACATTTAGCGGGGGTTATAGTGAGTACGGCAGCAATTTTTGTTGTCCCAAAGGAACGAAAAGGGTCAGAAAAGCGAAACGGTTATATCAGGCGGGTTAATGATATCGGCCAGGGCCGCAGGCAACTTCTGTCACTGTCCGCCCTGGCTGAAAAGCAAAAGAGGCGCATCAGGGGCGCGGGCTGCCGAGGCTTTTCCTGTCAACTTTGCAGGTATGGTTCATACTTGAACCCATTGATTGTATTACAGACGGATGACCGTGAAGACAACGGTTACTGCATGTGTCACTTATCTGACAACCCGGTGTTGTCAGCTTACTAAAAGGGAAAATAATGCCATTGTTATTCGGTGAGTTATCTGGTTTCCCGTCGTGGGTACCTGTTGTATTACTCGTCTCGCTTTCATTTGTACTGGGTTTCCTGGGCCGTCTTATCCTGCTCGCGTTTATCCGCTACTGGCAGAGTCGCGACAGGAAGCTGTTCAAATCGCTGGAGAAGCACCTCAGTGGGTCGATGTTCTTTTTCATCCCGTTATTAATGATCAATGTGGGTCTTAATTACATTAACTTCCATCCTGACTCGCTGGATTTAATTACCAATATCATCAATGTCTTTATTATTATGTCGTTTTGCTCGGTATTAATACGACTGACCAATGTGGCGCAGGATATGCTTTATATCCGCTACGACATCAATATCTCTAATAATCTGCGCGCGCGTAAAATCCGCACACAGATTATCTACGTCAAAAAAGTGGTTATTGTCATTCTGGTGTTATTCTGCCTGTCGCTGATTCTGCTGAGTTTCCCGAGCGTGCGTAAATTTGGCACCACCATCCTGGCAGGGGCCGGTGTGGCGGGGATTATCATAGGTTTTGCGCTACAGGAGTCGCTGGTGAATCTGTTCGCCGGTATCCAGATCGCCTTTACCCAGCCGATTAAAATTGATGATGCGGTAGTGGTAGAGAAAGAGTGGGGCTGGATTGAGGAGATTAACCTGACCTATGTGGTCGTGCGGATCTGGGATCTGCGCCGCCTGGTGCTGCCAATCACCTACTTTACCGAGAACCCATTCCAGAACTGGACGCGCAACAACGCTCAGATTCTCGGTTCGGTCTTTCTCTATGTGGACTACTCAATGCCGCTTGAGCCTCTGCGGACGCACTTTGAAAAGGTGCTGAGCGAAACCCGACTCTGGGATGGGGAAACCCAGGTGCTTCAGGTGACCGATACCACCGAGAAAACCATGACCATCAGGATGCTGATGACCGCGCAGAACTCGCCAATCGCCTTTGATTTACGCTGCTACGTGCGGGAAAAGATGATCGAGTTTATTCAGCAGAACTACCCGGAAAGCCTGCCGCAGGTAAGGGCATCGCTGACGGATAGCGGGCGTGAGAAGGGAGAGAGAGGAGTGGCTGAGCAGGTTTCAGGCATGGCGGACTGAGTGGTTTGAGCGCTCCAGGGAGGGTGACCGTCACCCCTGAATGACACAAATGAGCCCTGACAGGCTCATTTGTGCTTCTGGTTGCTTCGGGTGCCGTGACCTGAGTGGCGGTGCAGAAAATTCACACCAGGCGGATGCGCATACCGTGGATACCGGACGTTCGTCCGGATGTTAAAGAGCGTAGCCACAGACCAGCACTGTAAGCAGGGTAGTGTCTGCTATGGGCGAGAAGCAGATTTAGCAGTGTTTCCTGAGCCTTTTGAACGAAGTCAGTCATATACATTTTATTAATTTGCCAGAAACCACTCAGAGTAAACGTCTGCTTACAGATAGATATTTAAATACATACCTTCGTTACATTTCAAAGCGTTTTTCTTATTAAGAGGCTGGGTTACTGTAAAAAAACAAATCTTCAAAATTTTATCCTGCCTGCACGGAAAATACCTTCGCATTTATTTTTAATAAGAATGCAACAAATTTAATTTAAAGATAACAATAAAGTAATTTGGTTGTTTTATCAGCATTTTCTCAAATTAACAGTGCATTCATCTCATCAGAAAAAGCTAATGTTACCGGTAACGCTGCCGATAGAAATTTTATCTTTTAGAGGGAGATTAAAATGTCGGTCATCAGAAAATTTAAACTTTCAAGAGTACTGCTCACCAGTGGCATATTCATCATCGTTATTCAGCTTTGCGTAGGATTAGTATTTCTCAACTATTTAAAGTCTGACAGAGATAATTTCAGAAACGCTGACGTTGTGAGTAAAAAAGTACGGCTTTTGAGCGACATCTGGACGCAGTTAAACGAGGTGAGAGCAGACACTAACCGGATTGCTCTGTGGTTGATCAAAGATGGTCCGGGCAGTGAAAAAGTAAATTATTTTATTGCCCATGGAGAAAAGATCCTTAGTCAGTCAAGAAAAGATTTTTCCAGCTATCAGCAACTGGCTGATATCAGGGGAGTGCCAGAAGATATACAAAAATCTCTCCAGAAAAGCTTTCAGGCATATTCGGCCATTTTGCAGCAGTCGTTAAGTAATGGCTATAAGAAGGATGCCAACCTTATGTTCTCGATTAATGCCGGCCCCTATAAGGATAAAATGCAAAGCGATTATGATGCATGGCGAAGCAGGGTGGCAGATATCAGCGTCCATATTTCCGAAAAAAGCAGCGAGACTTACTCTAAGGTGACTGTGTTTTTCTATGGAATGATAATTTTCAATCTCATATTTATGTTCGGACTTATCAGGGTGTTTAAAAACGTGCTTATCCAACCCCTGTCACAGGTTTATGCGCAACTGGAACGTATTCAGTCAGGCGACCTTACCAGTGAGGTTAAAACAGAATTCCCTCGCAAAACTGAAATAGGGGGATTATTCTTTAAACTCAGTGAGATGCAGTCAGGCCTTATCAGGGTAATTTCCGAGATAAAAGAGGGGTCACTGAATATTGTCAAGGGTATCAGTGAGGTGAGTTCCGGCAACAATGAACTTTCAGCCCGCACGGAACAGCAGGCAGCGTCTATTGTTCAGACAGCATCCAGTATGGAGGAAATGACTGTGGCGGTTAAAAATAACGCACAAAACTCTGCTGATGTCTCTGAACTGATTAACGACACCAGAACAAAGTCTGAACAGGGTAAATCCGTAGTCCTGTCACTGTCAGACAGGTTGAAAACCATGCAGGAAAAATCGTCAAAAATTAACGATATCACCGGCATTATTGAAAGCATCGCTTTTCAGACCAATATCCTGGCACTGAATGCGGCCGTTGAGGCAGCCAGGGCGGGCGAGCACGGGAAAGGATTCGCTGTCGTAGCCGGAGAAGTCAGGAATCTTGCGCAAAAAAGCTCATCGTCAGCGAAGGAAATCAGCGATCTTATTAGCGATTCAGTAACGGAAATTGAAGAAGGTGCAAAGCTATCTGATGTCGCTCAGGATTCAATTTCAGGCGTTTATGATGCGATACTGGAGATACATGATGTAATGCACAACATAAGAACCGCTACGGATGAGCAAAGCAAGGGGCTTGAGCAAATTAATATTGCTATTTCTGAACTTGACACTGTTACCCAAAAAAACTCTGCGCTGGCTGAAGAGACCTCATCAGCAGTAATGCTTGTTGAGAGTGAAACCGTGAATCTGAATCGTGTAGTTGATTCATTTAAAACCGGCTAATTCGATATGTCGCTTAACGAATAAATCAGATGGCGGGATATTCAAATGCTGAAAACAAGTTTTGAATATCCTTCCTTTACGTCAATAGTGATATTTACATTAAGACTTCTCAGCGCCTGTTTGCTGCCTGACGGCCGTTTCCGGCACCTTTACCTGTCCGTATCCTGAAAAGACGTCCCTGATGATCCCGGCATGTTTGCATTTCTACGCGGATTAGTAAATGCAATGCTGGAAACGTCCGCTTCTGTCGTGGACAGACCGTTGCGGCGCAACGGCCGCTATGAGCTTTTTGTGGTCATCACGCTCGTCTTTTTTCCAGCTTTTACAGGGGTTACAACTTCAGTAAGTTCTTCGTCAGACCTGCCGGCTTTAAAGATCGCAACGGCCTGACGCAGAAGGAAAGCTTGTTCCTCAAGGGAAGCCGCCGCGCTGGCCGAATGTTCAGCCAGCGGACTGATGGGATTTGAGGCTTCGGAACAAAGCCCATTTCCGCATTCCGGTCTCGGATACTCAGGCGTACGGGCAGCTTGGAAACTCCATGGTGGTTCCGGTTTTTACTGCTGTGGAGCAGCTACTTTTGCCGCGCATCGAACAACATCTTAGCCAAAAAAACTAGCGTCACAGGGCCATAATTTTTTTTAAGGCCGCGCATTATGCTGTTTTGCGCTGAATCGCGTCCCCTGTCACCAAATTGTCATGCCCACTCCCAATACTCTTTTTTATTTTTTTGGGGTCGTTAGATGTCACTCCTTTCTGTAATCTCGTTACCGCTACGTTTACGCACGCGTCTTACCTGGCGTATGCCGCTTTGGCTCACCAGCATTCGCAGCCAGTTTTTGCTGTTTATCGTGCTGTTTTGTTTACTGCAATTCGCGGGCGTACTGCTGCTCAGTAATCACGTTAATCAGACGCAAATTTCACTTGATCAAGGCAATCAGCTGCGGGAAAGGTTGGCCCTGCTGGATAAAGCACGTATCGAGTTGCTCACCGCCAGTGATAACAGCCACCGCGCCGGTATCTATTTAATGCAGGATCAGCAAAGCGGCTCGGTCGATAGCTGGAAAAGTCTGGAGGCCGCCTCCAGGGATTCGTTAACAAAAGCCAAGTCGCTGTTCACCGCCTACCATGCTAAAGCGGACAGCCCCCTGGCTCAGGACTTCGCGATGTTAGCGGAAGGTTTGCAAGAGCAGTTGAAAGGGTTAGCGGCCAATGACATTAATGCCTTTTTTATTGTGCCGATGCAGGCATTCCAGCAGCAGTTTAACGATGCCTGGTTCAGCGAGCTTGAACAGGCCAACCATCAGTTGAGCAGCGTGAATCAACTTACCCTCAGTACACTGAAGCAGAGCCGCAATATGTCGCTGATCGTCAGTGCCATTTTGATGGCGCTACTGGTGCTGGCCTCCAGCCTGCTGATGCGCGGCGTGCTATTGCCGCTTCGACGAGCCAACCGACAGCTGGAACAGATTGCAACAGGCGACCTGGTAACGAACCATGACACGCCGGGTCGCCAGTGTTTAGAGACGCGCCAGCTGTTTCAGTCGATCGAATCGATGCGCTTCGGTCTGCAGCAGATTGTCAGTGACATTAATAATGTTGCGGTCAGCGTGGCGGCCGGTGCAGAAGATATGCAGCAGCATAACGAACAGTTCATGCAGCAACATCAGGCGCAGAATGCCAGCTTTCACTATCTGTCACAGCGTTTATACCGCGTGTCTGAAGAAGTCGAAATTGGTGCACAGCTCTCGCAGCAGGCCACACAGGAGGCGCAGTCAGCTGATGCTCTGATGCGCAATTGCGTCGCGGAAGTCGACAATATGGAACTTAAAATGCAACAGATCGTTGCTGCCTCGGGCGATATCGCCGGGATTGTCGCCATGCTGGATAGTCTGTCAATGCAAACCCGATTACTGTCGTTAAATGCCGCCATTGAATCCGCTCACGCCGGAACGTACGGCCGCAGTTTCTCCGTTGTCGCCAAAGAGATGGGACTGCTGTCGCAAAAGAGTGGTGAATCGACACGTCAGATTGATGGTTTAATTCAGCACACTCAGCAGCATGTGAATGATGGTTTTGACAAAGTTAAGGCGCTGGAAGTGCTGTTCACGCAAATCAGCGGCGCGGTTTCGGGGGTAGTAACACAGTTGGATGAGTTACAGCAAAATAGCATCGCGCAAAGTCATCGCGTCAGTAAAATTGCGCAAGAAGTGGTGGATATGAGTAACCAGCTGCAGCAAAACGAAGCACTCAACGCCCATCAGGTCAATTCTGCTACGCAATTGCGTGAACTCTCTGATCGCCTCGCGCAGCGGGCACAGCAATTCCGCGTCGATGCAGCTTAAGTGCAGAGATAAAAAGCTCGTGAATGACGTAATACTTGTCAGTTAAGAGCTTAATGGGGGCCGCAACAGATAACGTTGCATTGTATCACTGCAGACCGGGTTCCAGCATTTACTCAGGGCAGTCGCATCACGCCTGAACAGTCAAAATGCTTTCGCTTCCACAGGCTATTTATCAGTAAGCGTCGCATATTGACCGTGTTGACACTCGTATGGTGGTGTATCAGCTCAGACTTTAGCTGATAGGTTTTGTTGATTTGGCACAATTAATCAGTGAGGGGCTGTTGTGAGCGGGAAGCGGACGTCAAAATGATAGCAGCAGGGACGTTCTGCCATAATAAATATAACCACCCGCTCGCGAACCTTTTTTTGTGTTGATTTTCAGACAGAAGTACAGGGCAGTATAAAACCTCCGTTTTTTACTGCAACCAGCCTATCCACGTTTAACTTTTGCAATTGCCATTTTTACTAACCAATATATGGCTAAAGCGTAAAACGCGATAACGATTAAAAGGGAAAAGAACGTAACCGGATCCGTACCAGCTTCGTATACGTCATCCTGATAACTGCTGAAAATTTGGTGAGAATGCTCAACGAGCCACGCCGTCAGCGGATAGAGTGGCATCCCGTAACGCGAAACCATAAAGGCCACAATAAAGCAGACGAAAAAAACCGCTGCTTTTCTAGCGAGTTTGGCAGTTTGCAAAGTTACTTTCTCCCTGAACGTCAACATAGCCGTGCGCCATCAGGCTGTTTCGCGAACCCGGCACGCGAATTTTTTTCTCCGGAGCAGCGCCTATCTTATCGTATAGAAATCAGTACGCTGTACGAAGGTGATACACCCTTCACTTTCTCCGGAGCCGTCTGGACGAAGAGGATGCAGGCTGAAACCGCTGCGGGCAACGCCATTGATGAAGATGGAATCACTCATCGTTTCCGAATTAAAGAGCGCAAACCACTCTGAATGATTTGAGCTGTTCCAGGTGTCGACGGCCCGTCCTCTGATCCGGTTAGCGATACTGCCTTCAGGACGCGGAACAATCCAGTAGGGCCCGACCGGAATGGCACTGTCAGGCCTGTAGATACAGTTTGGGTCATTGGTATAAGGTTTTTGGCCGGAAAAGACCGGAAAGGTACCTACGCCGTAAACGTGCAGCTTTGCCTCGCCACCGCCCTTAGTCAGTTCGTCGTAGCTCATTCTCATTAACTGCATTAAACGCTCCATGTAGGTTATAAGGCAAGCCAGTGAACCGGGCAATGTCATCATTCCACCCCGGAGAAGTTAACGGGCAGGCTGGCGCTTGACAGCCAGAGCTCTTCTGCGAGCCAGACAGCGTTATTTATCATAAGACTGCTTGCCGCACTCCGCCAGGGCGCCTCGGCGTAATCCTGAACACAAATACTCACGTCCACTTCTGGCACAACGCGGAATTCGGCAGGCTAGTGTCCGCTGTGAGTGAAAAGCAGACCTGCAATTGAGGTCGATTACGCATTATTAACCGGACCCTCAAAGAGTTAACTTTGCTTGTTCTGGTAAAGATCCCAGCGGTTGCCGTAGATGTTTTCAAACACAACGACCACCCCGTACTCCTCCTCTCGCGGCTCCTGGCAGAAGTGGACGCCTTTCGCCTTCATAACGTTATAGTCGCGCCAGAAGTCGTCAGTCTGCAGGAACAGGAATACCCGTCCGCCTCATTGGTTGCCGATAAAGCCTTCCTGCCGTTCGTTTGAAGCACGGGCCAGGAGAAGATTACAGTCGCTTTCCGGATTCGGCGTCACAACGACCCAGCGCTTACCCGGCTGCGGCGTGTCTTCTACCAGCGTAAAGCCCAGCTTGTCGGTGTAGTACTCAATCGCGCGGTCATAGTCGTCGACCACGATGGCCACATAACCCATACCTCTTTTTTGCGTTCTCATTTCTGCTCCATCAGGTTTCAGACACAGCTGTCTTGAAACAAATTTTTAACACAGTCGAACGCTACCAGCTGCATTGATAAGCCCAAAATAATAAAGTCCGCATCTGGCACAGGGCTGCTGTTGCAGTTCTCATAAATTAAACTTCAATAGACTCAGATATCTCTAGGGCATCATCCACTTCAATACCGAGATAACGGACTATATTTTTGAGTTTTTTGTGACCTAACAGTAGCTGGATCACTCGAAGATTCTTCGTTTTTTTATAGTTCAGATATGGCTTGTTTCTTCGCATAGAATGCGTATTGTACAGAGTCTCGTCGAGACCTAGCTTATCAATCCATCCATGAAAAATACGATTATATTGCCTTGTTGAGATATGTCGTGAAGAACCGACGCCGGACTGGAACAGATAGTCGCTACCACGTAGATGAGCCATTTTAATCCACGCGGTTACAGCCTCTCTGGTTCCCTTAGTCAGTTCACTGTCGCTCTGCCCGAAACAGAGTGTCCATAGGCCACATCAGAAACTTTTAGCTTGACCAGATCACAGCCCCGAAGTTTACTGTCCAGAGCCATGTTAAACAGAGCTAAATCGCGTACTTTTCCTTCCAGCTCAAGTTTGATACGGATTCCCCAGATATGAGAGATCTGAAGAGGCCGTTTCTGGCCAATAAGACGGCCCTTGTTCCATGGGAATGTTGTCATGCTAAATCTCCTTTGGGTTAGGAGATGTGATTATTGTCGTCCAATATGAGCGAAAAGCGGAATTTTGCAGTTGATCTCATTGCCAACAGTCACGTTACTCATATTGCGGCGTGTTGATCAACGGGGGTAAGGTTAAGATAACCGCATTCTGGACAACAGCCGACTATGCGATGCTGAGAAAGAATCGCCTACAGCGGTCAAAGTTAACTCATTCATGGGCTGAAAACTTTTACGGATGCTGTTTTTTCAACTAATAAAATCTGTTAAATTCATTACCTCGTCAATCATTAGAAATTCTGCATGTTTAATATCAATGAATGGCTTCCGGCGTGGCTTAAAGATCATCCGATCTCCTCATGTCTGACTCTCCTCACTCTTGGTGGGGGGATAACCTATGAAGCTGTGAATGTAACTGTTATCAGCGAGATGGAAGTAAGGTCTGAAAGCCAAACTCATGAGAACGAGCTTCTGCACAAAAATCTGGTTTTGCTTCAGGCCCGATATGACGCGGCACTAACCAGTAGAGACAATGAAGTTGAAAAGAAAGTCACTGCAATGTCTGCCGTTTTAAATGAAAGCCAGAATACGCTGACAAACCGATATATTGAGCTTTTAAAAGAAAACCAGAACCTGAAAAATACGATTCATGATCTAAGCAGTAATGACAGCCAGCGTCAGGTAGAGTTAAAAGAAAGTAAAATCAAAGAGCTAAGCGATAAACTCACGGCTAATAATCATAAGATAGATGAAGTCCAGGCATCATTACGCGAAACCAGTGCAAATGCAGGGTCCCACAAAAAACAGTGCGAAGAAAAAAAGGACTACGATGTATTTGCTTCACACTGTTCACTGGCCTCGAGGTATGAAGCTGAAGCCAGTTCTTTGCGAGAAAAGATAAGCTCGCTTGAAAAATATAGTGAAATAATTAACGCGCAGATTCTTACGCTTGAAGGTACAAACAGGTAACCCTACACTGCTGGTTTTTTCCGGATGGCACAGCTGATAAATTGGCATTTTCTCCCTTCGTGCTGGCTCACCGTTTCGCCTGTAGTCACTGTATTGGCAGCAACTGGGGAAACCACAACATATATTTTCCCGGGCGTCACGCCGGGGCAGAAGGCGCTATTCGGTAATGTGGGCGTTTGCCGAATACCAGGTGAGCAGCCTGAGAAACCTGCCTAACGGCGGCTTTCAAACAAAGTAAAATCTCTAATGTCCGCTTCTGGCACATCGCAGAATTCGGCAGGCTGATGTCCGCTATGAGCGAAAAGCGGACGCTCGCAGTTTTCCGACAGTAGATGAAGAATTTTTAATCAAGCTGCTTATTCATTTACAGGGAGCAGGTCAACGGCTTTCAGCCCATGGATTCCCTTTTACACAAGCAATAAAAAAGCCGGAGGCATTTCTGCTCCCAGCTTTCAATACAATGACCTGATGCTTTATGCATCAGACAGCCCGGCATCAACCAGTACTCCGCCCACAACTTTCCCATTTTCTATCTCTAGTAATGCACCAACCGCCATTGGTTCAAGCCGTTGATTAAGTGACGCGAGTAAGGCTGTCCCGGACATTAATGCATCTCCGGATTTTTTTGCATGGATCTCAACATAACGTGCATTGGCCTCAGTGCTCACCGCCCTTTCAAAAAGCGGTTTCATACGACTTAGCTGAAACGTGATTTTCTGCTGCGATCGTTTCCAGATATCTTGAACGCCGCCAACCGCAGCAATCTCTTTCATAAGCCGCTCCGCTTCATCTTTAAATTCTTGACGGAGGTCGTCTTGATAATAAAGTATGAGATTTGCCATCATCAGGCACTGCATACTGAAAATGTACTCTTTAAACAGACGAGACTGTTCGTCAATAATCTCTTTTAGGTCCTCACGGATATCGTTAGAGCCAAAAAGACTTGTGCTGTCAAAACTGCCTAACTTCTCGGCACTCGTTTCGATATTTTTTTTCAAATGTAGCGCAATACCATGAATATCCTGTTTGCTGTTGGACAGTGTTTGCAGTGTAAATTCGCTGACGGCGTCTCCTTTAGCAAGGGTTGTGCCTGCTTGGCAAAGCATTTTATGAAAAGCAGCAATTTTCATTGAACGTTCATCCTGCTGAAAAGCATGGATTTTATTCACGACATCAACGATTTTTTTGAGCTTTTCATTGATGTCTGCAAGGTGTTTTTGCGCGACGATGGTGGAAGCAAGATTAAGCAGAAGCCCGGTATTAACAACACTTTTGAGTTTTTCCGCTGGATTCAAACTGACATGCTCGGTGATTTGTCCATTTGCGGCATTCCGCGTCATGCCCAGACTGCCCGTACCATCTTTACGAACCATCAGGCGATCGAACGCTATATTACAATGCACAATATGTTTGGAATGTGCAGCTATCGTGGAACTTGCCTGCGGTATGAGGCTCAGCATTTGATTAAACTGCGAGATACCCTTCTCATCAAGACGCAGAGTATTCTCGGGTAAGCTGTCAATTGTGGGTATCGGACGTGCCGTCAATACGGGGAAGTTATCATCATCGACGAGCAATAATGCGCTATCACTGTTGGTTGTCATAATTATCCTATCTGATTTTGACTTTTTGAGCGATTTTTTTATTACGCAATTAGCATTTTTATATATGCCAACTGAGCGACAAAAGGGATCGTTACACGATAAGCTTCACCGATGCTAAGAGTTTGCGATAAGCTCGTATAGATTTGCGCAATGCTGGCGACATTGCTGAAAATCTTCGCGCCAAAATTGCCGGAAGTATCCTTAGGTTCCACTCTTTTTCCTAGGTTAAATAGGCCACTAACAACGTTCATTTCCGTGCAGCGATCCAGTCTTGTATGTTCCGGCATATCTTTCCATTCGCTGCCGAATAACCCGGTCACAATTTCTTGTTCAAGCTTGAGATCCGTTTTACTATCAGTCCCCAAGCCTCTAAGTTTTATATGTACATCCCGGAGTATTGTTTTATAAGGTAACGGCGCCTTGCGGAGCATATTTGCGATGCTGTGACCACCATAGGTCTGAAACCCGTGAAGTAACTGGCGAAGTATCTCTTCGGAATAAGGGTCCGTTCCGGCTTTTTCCATAAGCAACAAATTCATAACCGATGTAGAGAGTGCTAACCTCCCTCGACCGCCATCCGTCAAAACATCAACCAGATAATCAATATGCTTTTTATCGGTTGAGAGTAGAAGGCTGAGAATACCTTCGTCACATTCTATTGGAGCTTTCATTGGGCTGCCCTGAAATTATTTCTTTAAGTGAGATCATTCTGATCAATAAAGAATGTAAAAATTGAATGTCTATGTTGCTGGATATTCTCTTTGAACTCAAATCCCTGATGGATAATTTGACTTAAGGGCTTTAATTTTTTTCCCATAATCAATGTGCGAACCGATCCAAGCTGAGGTACTCCCTGCAAGCTAACATACCATGGAGAAAGTAACATCAGCTTCCAGCACTGTTCTGCACCCCAGTAATGGGCATAAACCCACCTTCACAACGTCTGCTCTTGGCACAATGCGGTCGTTGTGCATGCCAAAGTCCGGTATAAGTGAGGAGCGTAACTTCAGATGGCACATTCAGACCGGGATGTTTTTTAACAAAAGGCATAAGTCAGCCTGGGACAGCTATATGAAAAAAGCGTTACCTGCAAAAAATTTCGTCAGCTTTTTTCACTTAGTACGATGCACTGGATTGCTTAATCAATCATGTTCCTTCCTTACTGCATATAGCTAATTGAGCAATCGCATTTTGGAGATGCTCCAGAAACGTTTTCACTTTTACCTGTAAGTATTTTCTGCCGGAATAGAGCGCGTATAGCACCAAATCTTCGGGTTCGCTGTTACAGTTAATTTTAACAAAGGAGCCACTATTGATTTCTGATTCACATGCATGGACAGGCAAAATGGCGAAACCAAGTCCTTTCAGTGCCGCGGCTTTAGCCATCTGTCCGCTGTTCACCTTATAACCAGACTGCACCTGGACGCTTTGGTTTGGTTTAAATCTCCATGGCATTCCCTGAAGCACTGACATACTGGTAATGCAGGGGAGTTTAGTCAGTTCATCAACAGATTGTGGTAAAGGATAACGTTCCAGAAGTGCTGGTGCTGCGACCACGCAGCTCGGCAAGCGAAAAATTTCCCTCGCCACCCAGCAGGAATCTTCCAGTGGTCCACGTCCAAAGCGTAATATCAGATCGAATCCATCCAGCAAGCCCTCTGTTGGATCCAGTTGTGTATCACAACTGAGCTGTATTTGGGGATGTCTGATGCAGAAGTCGGCGAGGATATCTGCCATGAATGGAAGGTCTGGCGTAATGATCTTCAGGTGACCTGAAAGCGAATCACCAAACAGTGCGACTTCTTGCAGAGCATGATCCAAAGCGTGCGTGAGCGGCGTAATAGATTGATATAGCATTCTGCCGGCCGCGGTTGGCATTATCCTGCGCGTCGTACGCTCCAGTAGCCGCACATTGAGTTGTTGTTCAAGTAAAGCGACATGTCTGCTGACGTTAGAAGATGGCAACTGAAGCTGCTCTGACGCGAACTTAAAACTCAGTTTTTCATAAACAACCCGAAAGCTGATCAGCCACTGCAATTCACATTTCTCAATCATCGATTATCCCAAAAAATGAGATTAACAAAGTCATTACTCTGTATTTATCAATAATAAGGGGGTCATTACAATTTTTATTACGTTTCGTATAAGGAAAATAATGATGACCAGGCCAAAAAAAATTGCCATCGTCGGTGCAGGCGTGGCTGGAATTGCATTTGGAATACTCGCGACCAGACAAGGCCATCAAGTAAGGCTATTTGAGCGTGGCCGCAACGTCTCATGCATGGGAGCTGGCGTGACTTTATGGCCCAATGCCATGTTCGTCTTGCAGAAGATGGGGCTGAGCGAAAAGGTCCAGCACGCAGGGGGTACACCGAGCATGATGCGTCAGTCTGATCGGAATGGTGACCTTCAAACGCAGTTCGATATTCTGGCAGTGAATTCAATTTGCGGTTTTCCGAGTGTGACAATATTGCGGCGTGAACTGATGGGCTTACTGGCCAGTAAGTTAGAAAGTCTGGGTGGAGGGATCACATTCAATTGTGCAATCAGTGCAGCGGACGTGATGAAGTTGAGCGAGGCGTTTGATTTAGTCGTCGGAGCTGACGGGCGTATGGATTCGGTCGTACGGCAGGCTCTGTATGTGGATAAAGTCACACCTCGTTATCATGGCTTTATAAACGTAATCGGTGTGGGAAGACAACAAGCGTCCATCCTGAACAACACTATTGATGACTTTCGCGGTCAGGGTGAGCGTTTTGGAATTGTACCGGTGAAGGAGGGGTGGTGCTATTGGGCAGGGGCGTGGAACGCTCCTGTTGACAGTAGACGTCCTCGGGCAGATTGGTACGAGGAGCTGCATCAGCGTTTTCGAGACTGGCCCGCTCCTGTGCGGAATGTGCTGGGGTCATATGACCATGCAACTGTGCGGCGAATTTTTGTGCATGACATTGACCCTCTTCCTTTCTGGCATAAAGGCAATGTCTTACTCATCGGGGACGCGGCTCATGCTTCTCTGCCTACATCCGGGCAGGGAGCATGTCAGGCGCTTGAAGATGCATGGAGTCTTACCTGTTTAATGAAAGAGACAGATGATCTGAACATTGCGCTGCAAAACTTTTACCACCAGCGACATAGCAAAACCTCAGCAGCGCAGATGGCTGGAAGACAATTCGCGCAGAAAATTTTCTCTGAGCAGCCTGAGCCACTGTTACCTGCATCCATTAATTCCGCAGCAGAACTCAGCCGGTTCTGGATGCAGGGTTTAAAGCATATAGCCCTCTGAACAGGTTATGAGGATACGGTATAACCCTATGCCGGAAGAGTACTAATCAGTGCGATGTTAGTGTTAAACGCTGACGTAAGAATGTCCACTTCTGGCACAACGCGGAATTCGGCAGGCTAGTGTCCGTTATGAGCGAGAAGTGAACGTTAAATAGAGCAACTTAAGGGTGAATTTCGGGTTGATTCATTAAATGAAAGAGGAAGTATGGCAGGAGCGAAAACAGATACTGTATCTCATGGAGAAGTGCTCAGGAATGCGTTTTGGAATAGGCACGCATAGTGCGATTTTTCATCAGGTGATAAGGTCGGGTTTCCCGGAAATTCATAAACAGGAGTGAACGTGAGCACGTTAGAGAAATATGAATGTCACAAGGATAACTATCTGGTAAGTACGGACAGGAAAAGGCTGGATGTGCAGGCCATCCATCGTTATCTGACGCGTTCGACCTGGGCTAAAGGGATTGATCGGAATATTGTCAGTCTATCAATCGAAAACAGCCTTAATTTTGGTGTTTATCACGATGACGCTCAGATTGGTTTCGCGCGTTTAATCACAGATTACGCTACGTTCGCCTACCTTTGTGATGTTTATATCCTTGAAGAATATCAGGGAGAAGGGCTGGGTAGGTGGATGATGCAATGCATACACCATCATCCTGTTTTCGAGCGGCTTCGCAGAATCATGTTGTTTACTACCACAGCTCCCTGGCTCTATGAAAAATTTGGCTATGAACCTGTTAATCGGGAAAACTATGCATGGAGTATCACAAGGCCTGACATTTATTCCTGTGTAAAAAAGTCTGGTTAACTGACCTGCTCTCTGTTGCTTATCTCCGCCTGTCATCAGAATGTCCGCTTCTGGCACACAGCGGACATTCAGTAACGCTCGGTCAGGGCCGGAGCAGTCGCCGCGCCACACTGGACGTACAGGTTATTCTGTCCATTGCTACTGAGAGTGGAATGCTGTATCAGCATTTCATCTACTAATCATGCAGGGTGTGTTGTGAGATCAATCCTTATTTTGCTGAGTTTCCTGGCTATCTCGGCTGTGCAGGCATCGCCTGAAGTATGGTCTTATACAGAGCAGTTACCCGATGGCGACAGCTGCTATTATACCGTCAGCCAGGAGAACGGCAGGGCCTTTCTGGCTATGGGTAACGCGGCTCCCGGATCACTGATACAGGTCTGTGAGAGCAACGGTAGTAAGGAACGAGCTGAGAAGGACTCGCTGAAACACAGACAGAACAACATCGTGCCCGAACAGAATTCACTACAAGCAGATACCTACAAGTCATGTGAAGCAGGTGCAATGGGTCGGGCAACGCGCCAGTATTATAAATATGCCCAGGTTCACCTTTCTATTGTCGACAGATATACCGGTAATAGGGAAGTCATCACCCGGCTTGCCAGAGCGTATGATTATGGCCGTCTCAGTGCGGCCTCTCCGCGCGATTGTGTAAGCTCCATCACCGGGCACTAATGCTGGCGTCTTGCCAACTGTAGCTGCGCGGCCAGCCTGAAATCTGCTGGCACACTCTGCGGCCGGTGCGGTCGCAGAACTGCCGGCAAATAACCCGGTGTCACGTAATTCCCCCCCTGCCTGGACGTTCAGGTTTTTATGTCCATTAGCGAGAGGCGTTGGACTATCATGCTGAAGGCGAGGTACTTGACCGGCAGCTAAGAGCGATCTGCGGACGTTAGCCGTAACTCTCACAACTGATGTTGAATGACTAGATTCGTAATGACTAAATCAAAGCGGGGAAGGTCACTGTCGCTCTGTCCGAGTAATCTTTTTTGACTACAAGTATATCTGATCATTAAAGTTGGCTGACCTCGTATTGTTTGGTGCATACTCACAACATAAATCTTAGGCTTTAGCTTAAACATTTCTAATAACGGTAATATTCATAAAAAATGGAGGTGTTCATGGGCTGGGAACTTCATATCGTAAGAACAGAAAATTGGTTTGATAGTGCAAATGAGCCAATTAAGAGTGAAGAATGGCTTCAACTTGTTGATAGTGATGAAGAATTATCAATAGATAAAAAGAATGGTGATTTCTTTGCTACATGGAATGTCCATCAGCCACATGATCAACCCTGGCTTGAATGGTGTGATGGGCGGATTTACACTAAGCAGCCCTGTGAGGCCCTGTATTGTAAAATGTTGCAGATAGCGAGCAAGCTCGATGCTTTCGTTGTCGATGATGACGATCGCAAATATTTATTACCGAGTGATTTGAGAAATCCATCCTGGGCTAGTTTATCGGCTGACACTGTAAAGAAAAGCTCTTTATGGCGTAAGTTAATTTCAAAGTTATTTCCATAATGATTAAAGCTTAGTGGCATTAATAAATGCGTAAAGGTTCGATTACTTACTCAGTTTTTTCTATTAATATTTTATGCTGTTTGTAGATGTACAAGTTGTATCTTTCAGTTGACCTGCGAATCATAATTAGCATATCTCAATGTCCGCTTTTGGCACAAAGCGGACATTGTGCAGGCCAATGTCCTCTATGGGCAAAAAGCGGACATTATTCGGTTGATTTCAACTAATTTCCTGAAACCCGCTAACAATCAGTAATGAATCAGCCCGCCATCTACAGAATACTGGCCGCCAGTAACGTAGGATGCGTCATCGGATAGCAGAAAAAGCGCAACTGCAGCGGCCTCTTCTGCTGTTCCTGTGCGGCCCAAAGGAACCTGGCTTAACACAAACTCTTCGAACTGCTGACGCGACGTCTCTGGCATAAAATGCCTGAAGTTAGTTTCAATCGGACCCGGCACCAACGTGTTGGCGCGAATACCGCGTTCAGCCAGCGCAGATGCCCAACTTTTGACCATGGCAATAACGGCACCTTTCGTCGCTGCATACAGGCTCGTCATTGCCGCACCTTCATATGCCGATGAGGATGACGTTACCAGAACGGATGCGCCAGAATTAAGCGATTTGGAAAGCGCGGCCAGCTGTAGCATCGGACCGCGCACATTAGCATTCATCATATGATTGAAAGAGTCTGCAGTGACAGATTCCGGAGAGCCTACCTCTGCAAAGCCAGCATTAAGCCATAATCCATCAAGTGAACCCCAGCCTCTGATAGCTTCCCCCAGTCCGTTTATGTCAGCTTCGCTTGCAGCATCACTTTTCAGAATAAGCGATGTCGCAGGAAGTAAGCCGCGTGCACGTTCAAGCCTTTCTTCATTAAGCCCTGTAATGGCTACGTGGCCACCTTCAGTAACAATACGCTGAGCGCCTGCCAGCCCGATGCCACTGGTGCCGCCCGTGATCAGTATACGTTTACCCTGAAATCTACCCATGCTTACTTCCTTTATTTAGCTGCGGAATCAGCATTTACCTTACGTAATAAAAACACTATCAGTCATCTGTTTCATTACGTAACCATGGGAATGACAGGATTGCTGCGTGGACGCCCGCTTCTGGCACGAAGGGACTTATGAACAAGCCAGTGTCAGTTATAAGCGAAAAGAGCACATCTGTGGCTGTTATTACACTTAGATAATTTGCTTGCATAGGCTTGTATTCATTTACAGGGAGCATGTCACTGCGACGAGCAAGAAGCACAGTTCGCATTGAAAAATATTTCTAATGTTTCTGCTTTCGCTGTCGATAACCTGATGGCTGGCTGAGTGATGATTTCACTCAGCATTTATTTGTACATTTCAAACGATAAGGATATTTATGAACAAGCTTTGTGTTGCGGCGCTGTTGGCTCTGAGTTTAACCGGCTGTGCGCAGCAGACTTTCGTAATGAAACAGAATCAGGTTGGCGCGGCGACGAAAACCACCAGCCAGCCGTTCTTTGTTTCAGGTATCGGTCAGCGTAAGAGCATTGATGCGGCGCAGGTGTGCGGCGGCCAGGAAAAAGTCAGTCGGGTTGAAGTGCAGCAGACCTTTGTTAATGGCTTACTGAGCGTGGTGACGTTTGGTATCTACACGCCACGTGAAGCGCGCGTTTATTGCGCCATCTGATCATGCCTGAGGCCGGTTCGCCGGCCTCATTCTGCGCCCGTCATTAAACGATCAAGCTGCTGATAGCTGTCGCCATGTTCGCACCATCAGACAGCCTCTGTCCCGGTAATGACACGCACGCAGGGATTAATTCACCGGGTCAGGTGGGTTGTCGCCGATCTGCGCATGGTGCGCAAGTTCATACTCTATGAATGCCTCAATCATGCTCCTGTACACCTTCGCAATAATGACCTCAGGAAGTCCTTTCTCCGCCGCGAGTCGGCAGACTTTATCAATGACCTGCTGCACCCGGTCTGGCGCGCGCACTGCGGCGTGATCGGCTTTGAACGTTGCCGCAGCTTTCACACATTCAGCACGCTGAGCAATCATGCTCACCAGCTGAACATCGATCCGATCAATCTCTTTTCTGACCTCTTCAAGTGTGGCGAACATTATTTCTGAACCTGTGAACTAGTACGATAGTTCGAAAAGATACAGCATGTGTCGGCTGAAAACCAGCGGCAACGGGAAAAGGTAAGCCTGTCAGGCTTACCCCTCATTACCCGGCTCAGGCCACGTTATTGCGTCAGCGAGAAGCCCGCGTCAAAATGGTTTGCCTTGTTATTGAACTGCTCGATGCGGGTTGCCAGCTGTGAAATATGGTCATAGCTGATGCGTTTGAAAAAGTCATTATCACCGCTGTTGTGCACCAGCTGCGTGAAGGCGGATAACCAGCCGGCGCTGCTCGCTGTGGTGTCAGTGATGCTGAGCATGGCATCCCGTTCTTTCTGCGTGGCATGCTCACCGTGACTGATGCTATCCAGCTGTTGCTCAAACTGCGTGACGCCTGCCGTGTCGCCGTACTGGCGGGCGATATCCAGTGAGCGCTGGGTAAGATCCTGCAGGACAGCATCCTGCGCAGAGGCCTTATCTGACACAAACTTTTCCACTTCACGGTAACTCTCAGCCTGCTGATCCGCAGGAACAAATCGCTCAACCAGTTTATTTAACATGCCCTGGGTGACGGCCAGATCCATTGAAAGCGTTGTGGAGTTACCGGAGCCGGTATAGGAGTGCAGCGCATCGGAAATCAGTCCGGACATATCGGTTTCAGAAAGAGAGGAGTGGGACTGTAAAGCGGAAAACCAGGTGTCGATATCGTTGGTAATGCCGTTCGTCGTGCTGCTGTTTTTTTCGATAGTGCTGTTGCGTATCTGAATCACTTCTTTCAGGTTTTTATCTATTGCCTCCTTGCTGAGCTGTGTGGTCGAAGAAGGGGCATCTGCAATCAGCCTGTTTACCGTCTCCCGGGCAAGCGGAATAGTTTTGGGCATACTCTCCTGCTTGCTGAAAACGTCACTCTCTTTAAACCCGTTATCGATTGAGCTAATCATTACTCTCTCCATGTTGTGTGAAAGAAGCCTGATAATAATATCGGGTGTTCATAAGAAAACTTGACGCTTAACGGACAGAAGAGGGAAGCAGATTTCATCTGTTCAGTCAGTGATTATCTGTGATCAACGGATAATCAGAAGGTTAACGCGTTTAATCGGCGATGTGCGGTTCAGGGACATTCGCCGAGATGATCCAGGCACCATTCCCACACCGCCTGCGCAGCCCTGCCAGGCAGATCCGTGCGTTTGCGCACCAGATAGTAGTCACCTGCGCTATCGCCCGCGTCAGCCACCACGACCAGCCGACCCGCTTTGATATCGGCCTGCACAAAAGCCCGGCTCGTCAGCGCCACGCCCTGTCCGGCCATCGCGGCATCCAGTGCAAGGGTGGTCTGGTTAAAGCGGGCGCCGGGCAGCTTTCCGTCCTGCTGCAGGAAGCGTGGCCAGCCGTCATGCGCGTCATGCAACAGCGGAAGCGACGCGATCTGACGGGCGGTCAGCGGCAGGCTGAGCTCCTCCAGCAGATGTGGGCTGGCAACGGCGATCAGATGCTGACGAAACAGCAGCGCGCTCTCCAGAGTCACGGGCAGGGCGGTTCGTGACAGCCGCACCGCGATATCCACCTGGTCACGGGAAAAATCGGACAGTGCCTCGGTGGCGACGGTGCGCAACTCAATGTCAGGAAGATCTGCCTGAAGCTGGCCCAGCCGGGGGATCAGCAGTCTGGCGGCGACGGTCGGCGTCACGCTGATCGTCACCACATCCGGGCGCGCCAGCAATCGGTCCGTTGATTCGACCAGCATATCAAACGCGCGCGTCACGTCAGCAAGCCAGGCCGCCCCCTGCGGCGTCAGCGAAAGCCCGCGCGCAAGCCGGTTGAACAGGCGGATGCCCAGATGATCTTCCAGTGCGCGAATCTGCTGCGCAACCGCCCCCTGCGTGACGCCCAGCTCCGCCGCCGCCGCCCGGAAACTCAGCTTCCGGCCAGCGGCTTCAAACGCCCGCAGGGCATTCAGTGAGGGCAGACCGCGACGTGAGAGTGGCATAGTTATCCTGTAGTTTTTCTACATGCTCAGAGGTTTATTTATCGCGCGATAATACACCGCTTTCCTGCGAAGATGCGTTTTTCACAGCAAAAGGAGCAAAAGATGACCGCAGAAAAAGTCGCCATCATTACGGCTGGTGGATCGGGCATGGGCGCAGCCGCCGCGCGCAGGCTGGCGGATGAGGGATACCGCGTCGCAATCTTATCCTCTTCCGGTAAGGGCGAAGCGCTGGCGCGGCAGCTGGGGGGGATCGGTGTGACGGGTTCCAATCAGTCACAGGCGGATGTGCAGCAGCTGGTAGAGCAGGTCATGCAGCGCTGGGGACGGATTGACGGCCTGGTCAACTCGGCGGGTCATGGCCCACGAGCCGACATTCCCGATCTGACGGATGACGCGTGGCAGACAGGCATGGAGGTCTATTTCCTCAGCGCCGTGCGCATGGCGCGTCTGGTGGCACCAATCATGGCAGCTCAGGGTGGCGGGGCCATCGTCAATATCTCTTCGGCGTGGACCTTTGAGCCGACAGAGATGTTCCCGACTTCCGCCGTGTTTCGCGCCGGTCTCGCCAGCTTCACCAGACTCTTTGCCGACCGCTATGCCGCAGACAACGTCCGGATGAACAACGTGCTGCCCGGCTGGATTGACTCGCTGCCCGCCACCGACGAACGCCGCCAGAGCGTGCCGATGAAACGCTACGGCAAGGCTGAAGAGGTGGCCGCCACGATTGCCTTTCTGCTGTCCGAAGGTGCTGCCTACATCACCGGCCAGAATATCCGGATTGATGGGGGACTGACCCGCAGCGTCTGACACGCCATTCCCACGTTCACCGCACCTTCACCCCGCCGTCACGCTGCTGTCATCTGAAGCCGTCAAGGTAACGCCATCCCGCAGTGATTTTTTCACTGCGTTCCCACTCCGTAACCCGTGAGGATTTCATCGTGATGGAGTTATCCAGACATCCGACCACTGTCTACCAGGCGGTTGCCGCGCAGCTGGAGCAGGCGCTGAAAGAGCGTTACCGCTGCGGCGACTATCTGCCTTCCGAACAACAGCTGGCCGACCACTACGAAGTGAATCGCCACACGCTGCGCCGGGCCGTCGATGAGCTGGTGCAGAAAGGGCTGCTGCAACGCCGTCACGGCGTGGGCATCCTGGTGCTGATGCGCCCGTATGACTATCCGCTGCATGCCCAGGCGCGCTTCAGTCAGAACCTGCTGGAGCAGGGGAGTCACCCGACCAGCGAACGGCTGCTGGCGGTGCTGCGTCCGGCCAGCAGTGACGTGGCCAGTGCGCTGGGCGTGAAAGAGGGCGACAACGTCATTCATCTGCGCACCCTTCGCCGCGCCAACGGCGTGCCGCTCTGCCTGATTAACCACTTCCTCGCCGACCTCAGCTGGTGGCCGCAGCTTCAGCGCTTTAACAGCGGCTCGCTGCACGACTTTCTGGTTGAGCACACCGGCAAACAGCTGGTGCGCACCCAGACCCGCATCAGCACCCGCCGGGCGCAGGCGAAGGAGTGCCGTCAGCTGGATATCGCACTCCATGCGCCGCTGCTCTGCGTGCGGACCCTGAACAAAACCGCAGATGGTGCGCTGGCAGAATACTCCGTCAGCCTGACCCGTGGTGACATGATCGAACTGACTCTGGAGCACTGATGGAACAGCAAACGGATCGCCAGCGCTGGCTGTCGGTGCTGGCACACAGCAACGCCGCGCGGCTTGAAGCGCACTGGCAGGCGCTGAATCTTCACCCCGAGTTTACCCTGATCCGCCCGGCCGAGATCGGCATGGCGCGGCTGCAGGCGCGAATGGGGGCCACCGGGAAACGCTTTGTGATGGGTGATGCCACGGTGACCCGCGCCGTGGTGCAGCTGAGCGACGGCACCCTGGGATACAGCTACCTGTTAGGACGCGACAAGGCGCACGCCGAGCGCTGCGCCCTGCTGGATGCACTGTTGCAGCAGCCGGAAACCCGGCCGCTGCTGGAAGAGAAGATTATTACCCCGCTGGCGGCGTGGCGTGAAGAGCAGCGACAGCTGCGCGCGCGCGAAATCGCCAGCAGCAAAGTGGATTTCTTTACGCTGGTTCGCGGAGATAACTGATGACTTTACTGGCAAGTTTTAACCACCCTGTTGCGGACGCGCAGCGCGCCTTTCGCCGCATCCTGAAGGCGATGAGTGAGCCGGGCGTGATGGTCTCGCTGCCGCTGCAGCAGGGCTGGGGTGCGCTCTCGCCGGCGGCCACGGCGCTGCTGCTGACACTGGTCGATCAGGAGAGTCCGGTCTGGCTGGATGCGAAAATCGACAACGAACAGCTGCGCAACAATCTGCGCTTCCATACCGGCGCGCCGATCACCACCCGGCAGGATGCGCCTTTTGCCCTGAGCCATGCGGCGGCGCAGCCCGACCCGACGGCGTTTGCGGCGGGGGATAACCTGTCACCGGAAAAAAGCACCACGCTGATTATCGAAGTGCCCTCGCTGAATGGCGGTCTGACGCTGCGACTCTCCGGCCCCGGCCTGCGCGAAACCCGCGCCATTGCGCCGCAGCTGCCGGAGAGCGTACTGGACTATCTGCGCACCCGGCCGCATCCGTTTCCGCAGGGCGTGGATCTCATCTTCACCTGCGGCGAAGCGATCATGGCCGTGCCGCGTACCACCGTTGTGGAGGTGTGCTGATGTATGTCGCGGTAAAAGGGGGCGAAAAAGCGATTACGCATGCCCACCAGCTGCAGGCCGATCTGCGCCGTGGCGATCGGACCGTGGCTGAACTCGGCTGCGATCAGGTGGCGCAGCAGCTGGGTCTGGCGGTGGATCGGGTGATGACCGAAGGGGGGATTTACGATCCGGAACTGGCGGCGCTGGCGATTAAGCAGGCCAGCGGCGATCTGGTCGAGGCAATTTTTCTGCTGCGCGCCTATCGCACCACGCTGCCACGGCTGGCGGAGAGTCGCCCGCTGGCGACCGGGACGATGCGTATCGAACGCCGCATTTCGGCGGTCTATAAAGATCTGCCGGGCGGCCAGGTGCTCGGCCCGACCTGTGATTACAGCCACCGTCTGCTCGACTTCACGCTGCTGGCCAATGGCGAAACGCCTGCCGCGCCGCGGGATGATCGGCCGGTCGCGGAAAGCTGCCCGCACATGTTCAGCATGATGAGCCGCGAAGGGCTGGCGGCTGCGGAGGAGGATGACGGCAGTGAGCCGACCGATATCACCCGCGAACCGATGGCGTTTCCCGCCTCGCGCGCGGCACGGCTGCAACAGCTGGTGCGCGGCGACGAAGGCTTTCTGCTGGCGCTTGGCTACTCGACGCAGCGGGGCTATGGGCGCACTCACCCGTTCGCCGGGGAGATCCGCACCGGCTATGTCAGCGTCAGCATCTGTCCCGAAGAGCTGGGCTTTGAACTGGAGATTGGGGAAGTGCTGCTGACCGAGTGTGAGATGGTCAACGGCGTGGCCCACCGCGAAGACGCCGCGCCGCACTTTACCCGGGGTTACGGGCTGGTCTTTGGCCGGGCGGAACGCAAGGCGATGGCGATGGCGCTGGTGGACCGGGCGCTGCAAAGCCGCGAACAGCAGGAGCGCATCACCAGCCCGGCGCAGGATGAGGAGTTTGTGCTGTCGCACGCCGACAACGTGGAAGCGGCAGGCTTCGTCTCCCATCTCAAGCTGCCGCACTACGTCGATTTCCAGGCGGAGCTGGCGCTGCTGAAACAGCTGCAGGATGACTATCAGGAGCGCAACCATGGCTGAACTCACGGGTTACAACAACGGTTATCTCGATGAGCAGACCAAACGCACTATTCGTCGCGCCATCCTGAAAGCGGTGGCGATCCCCGGCTATCAGGTGCCGTTTGCCGGGCGCGAGATGCCGATGCCTTACGGCTGGGGCACCGGTGGCATCCAGATCACCGCCAGTGTGATTGGCGATCAGGATGTGCTTAAGGTGATCGACCAGGGGGCTGATGACACCACCAATGCGGTGTCGATCCGCCACTTCTTTCAGCGGGTCAGCGGTGCGGCCACCACCGAACGCACCAGCGATGCCACGCTGATCCAGACGCGTCACCGCATCCCGGAAACGCCGCTGGAGGAGGATCAGATCCTGATTTTCCAGGTGCCGATCCCGGAGCCGCTGCGTTTTATCGAACCGCGCGAAACCGAAACCCGCCTCCTGCATGCGCTGGAGGAGTACGGCATCATGCAGGTGAAACTCTATGAAGATATCGCCCGCTATGGCCATATCGCCACGACTTATGCGTACCCGGTCAGGGTCAATGGCCGCTACGTGATGGACCCGTCACCCATCCCCAAATTCGACAACCCGAAAATGGACATGATGCCCGCGCTGCAACTGTTTGGTGCCGGGCGTGAAAAGCGCATCTACGCGCTGCCGCCTTACACCCGCGTCGAGAGCCTCGATTTCGACGATCACCCGTTTACCGTGCAGCAGTGGGATGAACCCTGCGCGCTGTGTGGCTCGCGCCACAGCTATCTCGATGAGGTGGTGATGGACGATCAGGGCACGCGGATGTTTGTCTGCTCCGACACCGACTTTTGCCACCAGCAGCAGGAACAGCAACATGCACAGTGAACAGCCGCTGCTTGCGGTCAGCCAGCTCACCCATCTTTATGCGCCGGGCAAAGGGTTTGAGCAGGTCAGCTTTGATCTCTATCCCGGCGAGGTGCTGGGCATCGTCGGTGAGTCCGGCTCCGGTAAAACCACGCTCCTGCACAGCCTCTCGGCACGCCTCGCACCGCAGCAGGGCACGCTTCTCTATCAGGGGCGCAGCCTCTGGCAGATGAGTGAAAGCGAGCGCCGTCACCTGCTGCGCACCGAGTGGGGCGTGGTGCATCAGCATCCGATGGACGGCCTGCGTCCGCAGGTCAGCGCGGGCGGCAACATCGGCGAACGGCTGATGGCGACCGGCGCGCGGCACTATGGCGACATCCGCGCAACGGCGAGCCGCTGGCTGCAGGCGGTGGAGATTGACCCCGGCCGCATCGACGATCTGCCCACCACCTTCTCCGGCGGCATGCAGCAGCGTCTGCAGATCGCCCGCAACCTGGTGACGCAGCCACAGCTGCTGTTTATGGATGAGCCGACCGGCGGACTGGACGTCTCGGTGCAGGCACGCCTGCTGGATCTGCTGCGCACCCTGGTGCGGGAGCTGAACCTGGCGGTGGTGATCGTCACCCACGATCTCGGCGTGGCGCGCCTGCTGGCACATCGCCTGCTGGTGATGAAACAGGGGCGGGTGGTGGAGAGCGGTCTGACCGACCGGGTGCTTGACGATCCTCATCATCCATACACACAACTGCTGGTCTCTTCGGTGCTCAATTAAATGACGACTATCAATCCGCGTCTGCAGGTCGGAAACCTGTGTAAAACCTTTGTGCTGCACAACCAGAACGGCGCGGCGCTGCCGGTGCTGCACAACGCCAGCCTGACGGTGGGCGAGGGCGAATGCGTGGTGCTGCACGGTCACTCGGGCAGCGGCAAATCGACCCTGCTGCGCACGCTTTACGGTAACTATCAGCCCGACAGCGGCTATATCCGGGTCGCGCACCAGGGGGAATGGGTCGATATGGCGCAGGCCCCGGCGCGGCAGATTATCGCGCTGCGCCGCGACACGCTGGGCTGGGTGAGTCAGTTTCTGCGGGTCATCCCGCGCGTGCCGACGCTGGAGATTGTGATGCAGCCACTGCTGGAGCGCGGCGTCGACCGCCGGTTCTGCGAAGCGCGCGCCGCCGACCTGCTGAGCCGGCTCAACGTGCCGCAGCGCCTCTGGTCGCTGGCACCGTCCACCTTCTCCGGCGGAGAGCAGCAGCGGGTGAACATTGCGCGCGGCTTTATCGCTGACTATCCGGTGCTGCTGCTGGATGAACCCACCGCCTCCCTCGACAGCGTCAACAGCGCGGCGGTGGTGAGTCTGATTGAAGAGGCGCGCGCCCGGGGTGCCGCCATTGTTGGCATTTTTCACGATCGGGCGGTGCGCGAGCAGGTGGCCGATCGGCTGCATCTGATGCACCCCATTGAGACAGGAGCGCAGGCATGATCATCAACAATGTCAGACTGGTGCTGGAAAATGAGGTCATCAGCGGGTCGCTGGAGTTCCGCGATGAGCGTATCAGCAGCTTCAGCGAAACCCGCAGCCAGCAGCCGGGCGCGCTGGACGGCGAGGGGGCCTGGCTGCTGCCGGGGCTGGTGGAGCTGCACACCGATAACCTCGACAAGTTTTTCACCCCGCGACCCAAAGTGGACTGGCCTGCGCATTCGGCGATGAGCAGCCACGATGCGCTGATGGTCTCCAGCGGCATTACCACCGTGCTGGACGCCATTGGCGTCGGCGATGTGCGCGACGGCGGTCACCGTCTGGAGAATCTCAGCAGGATGATCGACGCCATCCGCGACAGCAATCGTAAAGGGCTGAACCGCGCCGAGCATCTGCTGCATCTGCGCTGTGAACTGCCGCACCCGAGCACCGCGCCGCTGTTTGAGGCGCTGATGGGCACGCCGGAACTGGCGCTGGTCTCGCTGATGGATCATTCGCCGGGGCAGCGGCAGTATGCGTCGCTGACAAAATATCGCGAATATTACCAGGGCAAATACCAGCTGAATGACGCGGAGATGGATCAGTTTGAGCACGAGCAGCTCACGCTGGCGGCGGCCTGGTCGCAGCCCAATCGTCAGGCGATCGCCGGACTCTGCCGGGAACATGGCATCGCCATTGCCAGCCACGATGATGCCACCGCCGCGCATGTGGAGGAGTCCCATGCGGCGGGCAGCCGCATCGCCGAATTTCCCACCACCCTGGAGGCGGCACGCGCCTCGCGCTATCGCAACATGCAGGTGCTGATGGGGGCGCCCAACATCGTGCGCGGCGGCTCGCACTCCGGCAACGTCGCCGCCTGGGAGCTGGCGTCTCACGGCCTGCTGAACATTCTCTCCTCCGATTACTACCCGGCCAGCCTGCTGGATGCGGCGTTCCGGCTGGCAGAGGATGAGCGCAACACGCTCGGCACGGCGCAGGCGATTGCGCTGGTCACCTGCAATCCGGCCCGCGCGCTGGGGCTTGAGGATCGCGGGGTGATAGCCGAAGGGTGTCGCGCCGATCTGGTGCTGGCGCACACCGCACATGGCTACCCGCATGTGCGCCACGTCTGGAGCAAAGGCCGGCAGGTCTACTGATGGCGCGGCTGATCTGGCTCACCGGTCCCTCCGGCTCAGGCAAGGATAGCCTGCTGGATGCGCTGCGGGCGGCACCGCCGCCGCGCCTGCTGATCGCCCATCGCTATATTACCCGCGCAGCGGATGCGGGCGGTGAAAACCACGTGGCGCTGACCGAGGCGGAGTTCGCCCGCCGCGCGGCGCTGGGGCTGTTCGCAGTGAGCTGGCAGGCGCACGGTTTCAGCTATGGCATTGGCTGTGAGACAGAGCAGTGGCTGCTGCGCGGACAGAACGTGGTGGTCAACGGCTCGCGGCTGCATCTGGCGCAGGCGCAGGCCCGCTTCGGTCCGCAGCTGCTGCCGGTCTGCCTGCAGGTCACGCCAGCGGTGCTGGCGGCGCGCCTGCGCCTGCGCGGACGGGAAGATGAGGCGGCAATCGCCCGGCGACTGGCGCGCGCCGCCCAGCCGCAGCCCGATGGCTGCCTGATCCTTAACAACGATGGCGCGCTGGCAGAGACCGTCCGGCAGCTGCGTCAGATAGTGGAGGCGGCGCAATGAAACTCACTTTTCTCGGCACCGGTGGGGTGACCGCCGCGCCGCTGCCGGGCTGCGACTGCCGTGCCTGCCAGCGGGCGCAGCGCCATAGCGATTACGCCCGTGCGCCCTGCAGTGCGCTGATTGAGACCGGGCGCGAGCGCATCCTGCTGGATGCCGGCCTGCCACTGCTGGCGTCGCGCTTTCCGCCCGGATCGCTGACGCGTATTCTGCTCACCCACTACCACATGGACCATGTGCAGGGACTGTTTGCGCTGCGCTGGGGGCGGGGGGCACCGATTCCGGTCTGGGGGCCGCCCGACCCGCGCGGCTGTGACGATCTCTATAAACATCCCGGCCTGCTCGACTTTCGTCCCGCCTTAACCCCGTTTGTGGCACACGCCTTTGGTGAACTGCAGGTGACGCCGCTGCCGCTTCAGCACTCGAAGCTGACGCACGGCTATCTGTTCGACTGGCACGGTCACCGGCTCGCCTGGCTGTGTGACACCTGCGGGCTGCCCCCCGACACCGCCGACTTTCTGCGCGGTCAGCCGCTGGATCAGCTGGTGATCGACTGCAACGATCCGCCGTCTGCCAGACCGCGCAACCACAACGATGTCACCCAGGCCCTGGCCATTGTGGCGCTGCTGCGGCCGCGCCAGAGCTGGCTGACCCATCTCAGTCATGAGATGGATAACTGGCTGGCGGAAAATCCGCTGCCGGAGGGGGTGCAGGCCGCGCGCGACGGCCAGACGCTGCTGTGTGGCGCGCCCTGGCCTGTCACAGTTTGATCATCTGACTGTCATCCCGCTTTCATCGTGCCACGCCTTAATAACCGGCAGAACGCAATCAGAGATGACGGAGAACAGCATGGCACAGGCACTTCTGAAAACGGTGGTCGACCACGATCGGCCCCCGGTCAGTTTCAGCGGACAAAAAGTGTTGTCGGTGCAGGGATTGAGCAAAACCTACGGTGATACGCCGGTGCTGGATCGGGTCAGTTTCGATCTCCATGCCGGTGAGCTGGTGGCGGTGATCGGCCGCTCCGGCGCCGGGAAATCGACGCTGCTGCATATGCTTAACGGCACCATCAGCGCGACGGCGGGGGCGATTATCAGCCTGCATAAAGGGGAAGCCGAGCGTAACGTGGTCACCCTCAACAGCCGCCAGATGCGTGAATGGCGCAGCCAGTGCGGCATGATCTTTCAGGATTTCTGCCTGGTGCCGCGCCTCGACGTGCTGACCAATGTGCTGCTGGGCCGCCTGAGCCAGACCAGCACGCTGAAATCCTTTTTTAAAATCTTCTCCGACCACGACCGGGCGCACGCTATCGAACTGCTGCAGTGGATGAACATGCTGCCGCAGGCGCTGCAGCGGGCAGAGAATCTCTCCGGCGGACAGATGCAGCGGGTGGCGATCTGCCGGGCGCTGATGCAGAACCCCCGAATCCTGCTGGCCGATGAGCCGGTGGCGTCACTCGATCCGAAAAACACGACGCGCATCATGGATGTGCTGCGGCAGGTCAGCGAGCAGGGCATCAGCGTGATGGTCAACCTGCACTCCATTGAGCTGGTGAAACGCTACTGCACCCGGGTGATTGGCATCCAGCGCGGCGTGGTGCTGTTTGACGGCCATCCTTCCCGACTGACTGACAGCCTGCTGCAACAGCTGTACGGCGATGAACTTAACCAGATCCATTAACTTCCACAGCAAGAGAACATTTCCGAATGAAACTGACTTCTTTAGCACTACTGATCGGCGTTATGGCGTCGGGTGTCAGCGCAGCGGATGCGCCAAAACAGCTGAATCTGGGGATTCTGGGCGGTCAGAACGCCACCCAGCAGATTGGTGATAATCAGTGCGTGAAGACCTTCTTTGATAAAGAGCTGGGTGTGGATACTCAGATGCGCAACGCCTCTGACTATTCGGGCGTGATTCAGGGACTGCTGGGCGGCAAAATCGATATGGTGCTGAGCATGTCACCCGCCTCTTTCGCCTCGGTCTACCTGCAGGACCCGAAAGCGGTGGAGGTGGTCGGCATCGTGGTGGATGACAAAGACAACTCACGCGGCTACCACTCAGTGGTGATCGTCAAAGCGGACAGCCCCTACAAAAAGCTGGAAGACCTGAAGGGGAAATCGTTCGGCATGGCCGATCCGGACTCGACCTCCGGCTTCCTGATGCCGAATCAGGCGTTCAAGAAGATGTTCGGCGGCTCGGTGGATGACAAATATAACAACACCTTCTCCAGCGTCACCTTCTCCGGCGGCCATGAGCAGGACATTCTGGGCGTGCTGAACAACCAGTTTGACGGCGCGGTCACCTGGACCTCGCTGGTGGGCGACTATAACAGCGGCTACACCTCGGGCGCGTTTGGCCGCCTGATCCGCATGGATCACCCCGACCTGATGAAGCAGATCCGTATCATCTGGCAGTCGCCGCTGATCCCCAACGGTCCGGTACTGGTCAGCAACAAACTGCCTGCCGACTTTAAAGCGAAAGTGGTGGCGGCGATTAAAAAGCTGGATAAAGACGATCACGACTGCTTCGTGAAAGCGGTGGGCGGTAAGCAGCATATCGGCCCGGCCACCGTTGCCGACTATCAGAGCATTATTGATATGAAGCGCGACCTGATGAAAGGCAGCCGCGGCTGACGAACCTTCCTGACTTCCCCGCCTTGCGGGGAGAGCGGGACGCGGCCAGCGTCCCGCTGCTTTCACGCCGGAGATCCCCCTTGACCGACTTCGAACACTATTACCAGCGCATCCGCCGTCAGCAAAAACGCGACACGCTTATCTGGTCACTGCTGCTGGTCACGCTCTATCTGGCGGCGGGCAGGGTGGCAGAATTTAATCTGCTCACCGTCTGGCAGTCGCTGCCGCACTTCTTTGACTACCTGCATGAGATCCTGCCGGTGCTGCATCTGCCGCTGCTGTTTGCCGACGGCAAAACAGAAGGCTCGCTGGCCTACTGGGGCTACCGTCTGCCGATCCAGCTGCCGCTGATCTGGGAAACCCTGCAGCTGGCACTGGCGGCGACGTTGCTGGCGGTGGGGCTGGCGGCGGTGCTCGCCTTTTTCGCCGCCGACAATACGCAGACGCCGGTCAGCGTGCGGATGGCGATTCGCGCCTTTGTCGCCTTTCTGCGCACCATGCCGGAACTGGCGTGGGCGGTGATGTTTGTCATGGCGTTTAGCATCGGGGCGATACCCGGCTTCCTGGCGCTGGCGCTGCACACGGTGGGCAGCCTGACCAAGCTCTTTTATGAGGCGATTGAGTCCGCGTCTGATAAGCCGGTGCGCGGCCTGGCCGCCTGCGGAGCCAGTAAACTGCAGCGGATGCGCTTTGCCTTCTGGCCGCAGGTGAAACCCGCCTTTCTCTCCTACAGCTTTATGCGGCTGGAGATTAACTTCCGCTCCTCCACCATCCTCGGGCTGGTGGGGGCGGGCGGCATCGGCCAGGAGCTGATGACCAACATCAAACTCGATCGCTACGACCAGGTCAGCATCACCCTGCTGCTGATTCTGATTGTGGTGTCGCTGCTGGATACGCTGTCCGGTCAGCTGCGTCGTCGTGTCACAGGAGAGCGCGCATGATCCGTTCCGTTCCCGCCATCGCGCAGCTGAAGCAGCAGCATCGCGAGCTGTTTGCCGCGCAGCCGCGCTATCTGCGTCGTCTGGCGCTGATGGCGCTGGCACTCCTGCTCTACTACCTCTATTTCTTTTCGGTGTTCGGGCTGGAGGGATCGCGCCTGCTGGCGGGCTGCCAGCAGCTGGGGCGCTACTTTCTGCGGATGTTTGTCTGGCATGACTTCATGAACTGGCCCTTCAGCTACTATCTGTCGCAGGTCGGGATCACCCTGGGGATCGTGTTTGCCGGTACGCTGACCGCCTCGCTGATTGCGCTGCCGCTGTCGTTCCTGGCGGCGCGCAACGTGATGCACGATCGCGCCGCGAAGCCGCTGGCGTTTCTGATGCGGCGGCTGTTCGACCTGCTGCGCGGCATCGACATGGCGATCTGGGGGCTGATTTTCGTTCGTGCGGTGGGCATGGGGCCGCTGGCCGGGGTGCTGGCGATTATCCTGCAGGATGTCGGCCTGCTCGGCAAACTCTACGCCGAAGGGCATGAGGCGGTCGAACGTTCACCGGGCCGCGGGCTGGGGGCGGTGGGCGCTAACAGCCTGCAGAAACACCGTTTCGGCATTTTCACTCAGTCCTTTCCGCAGTTTCTGGCGCTGAGCCTCTATCAGATCGAGTCCAACACCCGCTCTGCGGCGGTGCTCGGCTTTGTCGGCGCGGGCGGGGTAGGCCTGGTCTACGCCGAGAATATGCGGCTCTGGAACTGGGATGTGGTGATGTTCCTGACGCTGATACTGGTCGGGGTGGTGATGGTCATGGATATGATCTCCAGTCGCCTGCGCAAACGCTATATCACCGGGAAGCCGGTGCCGCTGTGGCAGCCTGCTGCGCGCGATTAAGCCGTTCGCTGCGCTGCCAGGCGCGCTGTAACGCCTGCACCAGCTGCGCCTGCTGCCAGGGCTTGCCCAGCCGCTCACACAGCGGCAGCGTGACCGGCTGGTGGCGCAGATCCTGACCGCTGATTAACAGCGTGGCGAGATGCGGCCAGTTCTGCTGTGCCTGACGCACCACCTCCGCCCCGTTGATCTCGCCGGGCAGCATCAGGTCGCTGATCAGCAGGTCGATATCGGGTGTCTGGCGCAGCAGCGCCAGCGCCGCTTCACCGTCGCCACACTCCAGCGTCAGATAGCCCAGCTGGTGCAGATGTTCGCACAGAGTCTGCCGCACCGCCGGTTCATCATCCAGCACCAGCACCAGCCGGTTGCTGGCCACCGCTGGCAGGGCTGGCGGGGGAGGCGGCGCGACCGCTGCGGCGACCGCCTCCTGCGCGCGCGGCAGCAGAAGGCGCACCGTGGTGCCCTGGCCCGGCGCGGTTTCCAGCTCGATCTGACCGCCCGACTGCCGTACAAAACCGTAGACCATTGACAGGCCCAGCCCGCTGCCGCTGCCGGTGGCCTTAGTGGTAAAAAAGGGCTCGAAAACCTGTTCACGCACCTCCGCCGACATGCCGCAGCCCGTGTCGGTCACCTCAATTGTGACCCGGTCACGTTTTTCACTCCCCTCGATCCGCCGCTGATTCCAGATGCGCAGCCGGATTTCGCCGCTTTGCTGCTGCATCGCATCGCGGGCGTTGACCACCAGGTTCATCAGTGCATTCTCCAGCTGACCGGCATCGATCCACGCGGGCCAGCCGGGACGCTGCGCATCGATAATCAGCTGCTGTCCGGGCAGCAGCGAGTGCTGTAATAATCCCTGCAGGTTGTCCACCAGCGTGACCACCGACACCGCGCGCGGAAACAGCGCCTGCTTACGTGAAAAGGCCAGCAGCCGCTGGGTCAGCTGGGCGGCGCGGTCGGCAGCCTGGCGCGCCCGCTCAATCCGGCTGGCGAGCGGGCCGGGCATCAGCTGCCCTTCGGTGAGCGCCAGGCTGCCGATAATCACCGCCAGCAGATTGTTGAAGTCGTGCGCCAGTCCGCCGGTCAGCTGGCCCACCGCCTTCATCTTCTGGCTGTGCTGCAGGGCCTCCTCCAGCGTTTTGCGCGAGGTGCGGTCAAGGACGGTGTTCACCATGCCGCGCCGGGGGATCGGGCTGAAGCGCAGCTCCAGCGTCCGGCCATCGGCCAGCCGGATCTCCTGCGGTTCGCCGGGATCGTGCAGATCCCCCGCCAGCGTAGCCAGCAGCTGCTGATAGTGGACGCCGCGATGAAGCTCGCGCGGCGCGATGCCGAGCAGTTCGGCATACTGCGCGTTCCACACCACCAGCTGACCCTGATGGTCAAACAGGGCAAAGCCGTCGCGCATCGCCAGAAAGGTGGACTCCAGCTGGCTGCTCTTCTCTTTCAGCAGGCGTGAGGTGTGCGCCAGCGAGGCGGTATTGCGGGCAAAGACGTTGAAGGCCCGCGCCAGTTCGCCCAGTTCGTCGCGGCGCTGCAACCCCGGCACGCTGACGTTCTGCTCCCCCTGTGCCAGCCGCGTCATGGCGGCAGCAATCGCCGTCAGGCTCGACCCGAGATTACGGTAGATGTAGATCCCGGCATAGCCGGTGATCGCCAGCGCCAGCAGCACGAAAAGGGCGATAAAGCCGATGATGGAGTCCAGCTCGCGGTGGGTCGCCAGGGTTCGCGCTTCGCTCTGCAACGCCACCTGCTGTACCGAGGCACTGATATCCTCATTCAGCATCGCCACCAGCGCCTTAATCCGGTAGGTGGCGTAGGCGATCGCCAGATCGCTCTGTTCCAGCGCCTCCGCCAGCGGCAGCAGGCGCTGCTGGGTCGCCAGCAGTCGCGCAATGTTCTCGCCGGTGACGCCCGTCAGCGGCACGCTGCGCCACTGCGTCATCACCTGCTGCAGTTGCTCAATCACCGCAATCGGTGAGGGCGTGCGGATGGCGATGCTGAGCAGCCGCTCAGTCTGCTCGCGCAGTGCGTTATCCGGCGCGCGCTGCGATTCCCGCTGCAGCCGCTGACTGATGTGGCCGAGCAGAATCTGCGACTGCCACAGGTCACTCAGCATGTTGTTGCGCTGCAGGTGGCGCTGATGGCCGGTGAGCAGCAGGCGGTTAATCGTCTGCTCCAGCTCCAGGCTGCGGGCGCGGATACGGGCGATGCGCTCCGGCTGACGCGCGGCCAGCGGGGCGCTGGCGAGCAGGCTCAGCGACTGCTGCAGCGCCTGCTGATTCTGCTGAAGCCGCTGTGATTCGCTCTGATACTCCAGCGCGCCCACCACCTGCGACAGCCGCACGGCTGCCGTCGCCACATTGGCGGTATCACGCGCCAGCGCCAGACTGCCGTTCATGTCCGCCAGCGTCTGCGCCTGTGCCTGCTCCTGAATCGTACCGGCATGGCGAAAACCGACGATCGCCACCACGCTGACCATCAGCGTGACGGCGACCACCAGCAGATTGAACATCAGCAGGCGGCCCCGCGCGCCAGCCTGCCACGGATAGGTGCGCTGCATCCCACCCCCCTCTTTATCACGGCAACGATGGGCCGAGTATAGGAGCGGGCAGACGGGTGAATATGACAAATATGAATGGCCGCTGACATTTTCCGTTTATCTGGCGTTGCTTAACTGACGGCTATCCACAGTCCGCAGGAGCGAGGCGATGACAGCCACACCGATACTGGAAATGCGCGGCATTACCCGGCGCTTCGGCAACTTTTACGCCCTGAAGGGGGTGGATCTCACCGTCTGGCCCGGCGAGGTCCATGCGCTGATGGGGGAGAACGGCGCGGGCAAAAGCACCCTGATGAAGATTCTGGCCGGGGCCTACAGCGCCAGCGGCGGAGAGATTCTGATCGAAGGCGAACCGCGGGCGCTGAAAGGGCCGAAAGCGGCGCTGGCCGCCGGGATCACCCTGATTTACCAGGAGATTAACCTGGCCCCCAACCTGACGGTGGCGGAAAACATTTTTCTCGGCAGCGAAATCGCCCCCGGCGGGCTGGTTAAGCGGCGGCAGATGGCGGAGGAGGCGCAGCGGGTGATTGACCGGCTCGGCGCGCAGTTCAGCGCCTGGGATGTGGTCAGCCGCCTCAGCATTGCCGAGCAGCAGCAGGTGGAGATCGCCCGGGCGCTGCAGCGCAACAGCCGTATCCTCGTGATGGATGAGCCGACCGCCGCGCTCTCAAACCGCGAAACCGAACAGCTCTTCGCGCTGATCAAACGGCTGCGCAGCGAGGGGATGGCGATTATCTACATCAGCCACCGCATGGCAGAGGTGTATGAGCTGTCGGATCGCGTCAGCGTGCTGCGCGACGGCGAGTATGTCGGCAGCCTGACGCGCGATCAACTCAACGCCAGTGAACTGGTGCGGATGATGGTCGGACGGCCGCTCAGCGATCTCTTTAATAAAGACCGGTCGATTCCGCTGGGTGATATCCGGCTGGCGGTGAATCACCTGACCGACGGCGGCAAAGTGCACCCCAGCAGCCTGGCGGTGCGCGCCGGTGAGATTGTGGCGCTGGCGGGGCTGGTCGGTGCAGGCCGCAGCGAGCTGGCGCAGCTGATCTTTGGGGTTCACAAGCCGAAAGAGGGTGAGATCTGGATCGACGGCGAGAAGGTCACCATCCTCTCACCGCGCGATGCGATTGCGCGCGGCATCGGTTTCCTCACCGAGAACCGCAAAGAGCAGGGGCTGTTTCTGGAGATGGCGGCGCAGGAGAACATCGTGATGGCGACGCTGGAGCGGGATGCCAGTTACGGCATGCTCAACCGCCGCAAAGGGCAGACCATCGCCAGCGAGGCGATCGCCTCCCTGAATATCCGCGTGCCGCATGCGCAGGTCCGGGCGGGCGGCCTCTCCGGGGGGAATCAGCAGAAGCTGCTGATCTCACGCTGGGTGGCGATTGGCCCGCGCATCCTGATCCTGGATGAACCGACGCGCGGCGTCGACGTCGGGGCCAAAAGCGAGATCTACCGGATGATGCAGGAGATGGCGCGGCAGGGCGTGGCGATTCTGATGATCTCAAGCGAACTGCCGGAAGTGGTCGGAATGAGCGACCGCGTTTACGTGATGCACGAAGGCACCATCGTCGGTGAGCTGGAGGGCAGCCACATCAGTCAGGAAAATATTATGACGCTGGCAACCGGTGCGCACAGCGCAGCAGCAGGCGAAATCTGAGGAGATCACCATGACACAACTGGCCCGCACCCCCGCGCCCACGCTGAAACGCGCCCTGATGGGCGATCTGCTGCAGACGGTGGGGATCCTGCCGATTCTGATCCTCATCGTGGCGGTTTTTGGCTTCGTTACCCCCAACTTCTTTACCGAAGCGAACCTGCTGAACATTACCCGTCAGGCGTCGATCAATATCGTTCTGGCGGCGGGGATGACCTTTGTCATTCTCACCGGCGGCATCGACCTGTCGGTGGGGTCGATGCTCGGCACCACGGCGGTGGTGGCGCTGGTGGCCTCGCTCGACCCGATGCTCGCCTCCATGACCATTCCGATGGCGCTGGGCGCGGGTCTTGTGATGGGGCTGTTCAACGGCGTGCTGGTCGCCTGGGCCGGACTGCCACCCTTTATCGTCACCCTCGGCACCTATACCGCCCTGCGCGGCGCGGCCTACCTGCTGGCGGACGGCACCACGGTCATCAACTCCGACATCAATTTTGAGTGGATTGGCAACGGCTACCTCGGCCCGGTGCCGTGGCTGATTGTGATTGCCTTCGCGGTGATCGCCCTCTGCTGGTTTATCCTGCGGCGCACCACGCTGGGCGTCCATATCTATGCGGTCGGCGGCAACATTCAGGCGGCACGACTCACCGGCATCAAGGTGGGCGTGGTGCTGCTGTTTGTCTACGGCATGAGCGGTCTGCTCTCGGGGCTGGGCGGTCTGATGAGCGCCTCCCGTCTCTACAGCGCCAACGGCAACCTCGGCGTCGGCTATGAGCTGGATGCGATTGCTGCGGTGATCCTGGGCGGCACCAGCTTCGTCGGGGGCATCGGCACCATCACCGGCACCCTGATTGGCGCGCTGATTATCGCCACGCTCAATAACGGTATGACGCTGATGGGCGTCTCCTACTTCTGGCAGCTGGTGATCAAGGGCGCGGTGATCATCATCGCCGTCCTGATCGACAAATACCGTACCCGTCATCATGTGAGTTAAGGCTGAAAGGCGGAGGCGCGATGTCGCCGCCGTCTCTGTAAAAACGCCATTAAGCGGTTGGCACTCTGATAACAGCAGGAGAAGGTCTATGCGTTTTAATCCGATTGTAACCGGGCTGCTGGCGGCAACGCTGTTCAGCGCCGGGCTGGCTCAGGCAAAAGAACTCAAATCCATCGGCGTCACGGTCGGCGATCTGGCTAACCCCTTCTTCGTGCAGATCACCAAAGGGGCGGAGATGAAGGCGCGTGAGCTGGCGGGGGACAAGGTCAACGTGACGCTGGTCTCCAGCGGCTACGATCTCGGCCAGCAGGTGGGGCAGATCGATAACTTTATTGCGGCAAAAGTGGACATGATTATCCTGAATGCCGCCGACTCGAAAGGCATTGCCCCGGCGGTGAAGCGGGCGCGTGATGCCGGTATCGTGGTGGTGGCGGTCGACGTGGCGGCCGATGGGGCGAATGCGACCATTACCTCCGATAACACCCAGGCGGGCGCGATGGCCTGCAAATATATCTCTGACCGCCTGAAAGCGAAAGGCAACGTGGTGATCATCAACGGCCCGCCGGTGTCTGCGGTGCAGAACCGTGTTGAAGGCTGCATGAACGAACTGAAAACCCATCCCGACATCAAGCTGCTCTCTTACAACCAGAATGCCAAAGGCAGTCGTGAAGGGGGACTGGAGGTGATGACCGGTCTGCTCTCCGCTAACCCCAAAATCGATGCGGTGTTTGCCATTAACGATCCCACCGCCATCGGCGCGGATTTAGCCGCGAAACAGGCGCAGCGCAGCGAGTTCTTTATCGTCGGCGTCGATGGATCGCCGGATGGCGAAGAAGCGCTGAAGCGCAAAAACTCCCTGTTTGTCGCGACCCCGGCGCAGGACCCGCAGGTGATGGCGGCGAAGGCGGTGGAGATTGGCTACGACATTCTGCAGGGCAAACCGGCACCCGAAAAGCCGGTGCTGATCCCGGTGAAGCTGATCGATCGTGACAACATCGGCAGCTATCAGGGCTGGACGGTGAAATAGGCTTTAATGCGGCACCCTCCGGGTGCCGCTTCAGACTGAATCTGCCAGCTACGCATAACTTTATCGCGCAGGGAACACGGGCAGAGGAGGAAAGCGTCCCGCGCCAGGGACGGCGCGGGCCGAGTGGCCAGGGATGGTTTAAACGACTTTCCGATCTGACCGTGTTTCCTGCGCAGGCTCTGTCCTGCAGCTAACCGGGGCAGACTTTGTCAGCACCCTCAGGAGGCCACCATGCAACGTTCAGAGGTCAATCACTACCTGCAGCAGACGCGCGAGTTTTTTCGCCAGCAGGATGTGCATCTGCCGCCGTGGGCCGATTTCGGGTCAGGTCAGTGGCGGGCGCAGTCGTCTGAGGCGATGGCGGAGATTCTGGCACTGCGGCTGGGCTGGGATCTCACCAGTTTTGGCGCGGACGACTTTCTGCAGACCGGGCTGACGCTGTTTACGCTGCGCAACGGTTCGCCCGGCGGACAGCCGTGGCACAAACCCTATGCGGAGAAGATTCTGCACGTGCGCGACGGGCAGCTGACGCCGATGCACTATCATCCGCGCAAGATGGAAGACATCATCAATCGCGGCGGCGGGAATCTGATTGTCGAACTGCATAACCGCGACGGCGCGGCACTGGCTGACTCGCCGGTCACGGTGTCGCTGGATGGTCTGCGCCAGACCCACGCTGCGGGTTCGCAGCTGCGGCTCTCACCGGGTGAAAGCGTGACCCTTGAGGCGGGCCTCTGGCACAGCTTCTGGGGCGAACCGGGTTTTGGCGACGTGCTGGTGGGCGAGGTGTCGATGCCCAATGATGACGAAAACGACAACGTGTTCCTGACGCCACTGGCCCGCTTCAATCCGCTCGAGGAGGATGAAGCGCCGCGCTGGCTGCTCTGTAATGACTACGCCCGCGGCTTTACCTGACCTTCCGGCGGCTGATCATCGCTGCGCGTGGTCGCCGGGAGCTGACTGCCTCATCGTTCTTATACTGCGCGCGGGCGGTTCACCAGACAGCCGTGCGTACTCGCGGGTAAACTGCGTCAGACTTTCATCGCCCACATCCGCCGCCACGGCGGCAACATTGCCAGGACGCAGCGCGACTCAGGCGATCTGGCTGGTGCGCGGGGCGGTTTCAGGTTTCATTACGTCAGCCGAAAAGACATAGCCCAGCCCGCGAATGGTGCGGATCAGATCGGGCTGATGCGGGTTGATTTCGATTTTGCGGCGCAGGCGCATGATCAGCACGTCGATGGTGCGGTCAAACACATCCAGACTTTCGCTGTGGGTCAGCTCCAGCAGCTGGTCGCGGGTCAGCACCTTGCGGGCGTGACGTACCAGCGCCCGCAGCAGGCTGAACTCGCCCTGGGTCAGCGGCACCAGCTCGCGCTGCGGATTGAACAGCTGGCAGCGACTGTCGTCCAGCTGCCAGCCGCCGAATCGCCAGCCCGCCGGTTCCGGTTCGCTCTGGACAGGACGAGCGCCGCGCCGCAGGGCTGCCCGGGTGCGCGCCACTACCACGCGCGGATTAAAGGGTTTGGCAATGTAATCATCGGCACCCATCTCCAGGCCGACCACCATCTCCGCTTCGGAACCCATACCGGTCAGCATGATCACCAGCACCTCGGGGCGCTGACGCTGCAACTGCTGCAGCACCAGCAGTCCGTTGGTGTCGGGCAGCATCATATCGAGCATCACCAGCGTGATTTCCGGGTGCGCGCTGAGCATCAGCAGCGCCTCTTTTCCCTGATGACAGCAGTAGACCTTTAACTGATGTTCACCTAACGCATCCTGCAGGACGTCACAGACAGCAGGATCATCATCCACCACCAAAATCGCTGGCTTCATGGCGCGGCCTCAATGTTACGAAAGAGTTAATTCAGGAGTCTACACAGGCCAGAAAAGTGCGCTGAGGCAGCGTGCTGAAACGTGACACGCCTCGCCCGTGAGTGTGCGGAAGCGTGCGCTGGCGCAGAGTTTTGCGGGGGTGGCACAGGGAGGCAGGAAAACGATTGCGCATCCTCGGTGCATTGCACCATAATCGCGCCTCGTTTTGGTTCGGAATTCTCTGAGGTGCATCCGGCTCTGCCAGGTAATCGATTGCGTCGGTAAGTGGCATGGCAATTGCTTTGGGCAGTGGGTCAGTCAGGGATTTCAGACGATTCCGGCAGGTCAGTATGCAGCGGCCGGTATCCGCGTCCCGAAAACAGAATAATCAGCATGCAACCCCCTTTGGCAAGCGAGACCCACACCGGTGCGGTCTCCTGTATCGAGAGATGATGATGTTAGAAAAACTATTCAAACTCAAAGCGCATAACACGACGGTTCGTACCGAGATTATCGCCGGGATCACCACCTTCCTGGCGATGGCCTATATTCTGTTTGTTAACCCGAGCATTCTGGGCGCGACCGGCATGGATAAGGGCGCCGTATTTGTCGCGACCTGTCTGGCAGCGGCGATTGGCTGTGCGCTGATGGGGCTGATCGCTAACTACCCGATTGCACTGGCACCGGGCATGGGACTGAACGCCTTCTTCACCTACACCGTTGTGCTGCACATGGGCTACACCTGGCAGATTGCGCTGGGTGCGGTGTTTCTCTCGGCAGTGATTTTCTTTGCGATGTCGCTGTTTAAAATCCGTGAGTGGATTATTGCCAGTATTCCGCTGCCGCTGCGCGCGGGGATTGGGGCCGGTATTGGCCTGTTTCTGGCGATCATTGCGCTGGAAGGCGCAGGCATTGTGGTCGATAACCCGGCGACGCTGGTGGGCATTGGCGATCTGACAAAACCGGGTCCGCTGCTGGCGATGCTTGGCTTTGTGGTGATTGTGGTGCTGGAAGCGCGTCGGGTGACCGGTGCCGTGCTGATCGGTATTCTGCTGGTAACCTTTATCTCTATGGGCATCGGCCTGTCGCCGTTTGCCGGGGTCTTCTCTGCACCACCGTCGATCGCACCGACCTTTATGCAGCTGGATATTGCTGGCGCGTTTAACGTCGGCCTGGTCAGCGTGATTTTTGCCTTCCTGTTTGTGGATGTGTTTGATAACACCGGCACCCTGCTGGGCGTCACCAAACGCGCCGGTCTGGCGGATGAGCAGGGTAACGTGCCGAAGATGGGCCGTGCGCTGATTGCTGACAGTGCGGCTGCGCTGTTTGGTTCGCTGCTGGGCACCTCAACCACCACCAGCTATGTGGAGTCGGCGGCGGGCGTGAGTGCGGGTGGCCGCACCGGCCTGACGGCGATCGTGGTCGCCGTGCTGTTCCTGCTGGCGCTCTTCTTCTCGCCGCTGGCCTCCAGCGTGCCGGTCTATGCCACCGCGCCCGCGCTGCTGTTTGTGGCTGTGCTGATGACATCCAGTCTGGCGGATATTGACTGGAAAGATATCACCACTGCTGCCCCGGTGACGGTTACTGCGCTGACCATGCCGCTGACCTATTCCATCGCCAACGGCATCGCCTTTGGATTTATTACCTGGACGCTGGTGAAGCTGCTGAGCGGTCGCGCCAGAGAGGTCAATGCCGCGCTGATTATCCTGTCGATTCTGTTTGTGATTAAGCTGGGCTGGCTGAGCGCCTGATGGTGGCCTGGTGGCCGGGGACGTTTCACCTGGCGGTGGGCTGGCTCTGAGAGGGGTTCGCCTGTCGGCAGAGAGGGAGTTATTACCTGGCGGCGGGGTGGCTCTGAGAGGGTTTCGCCTGTCGGGCATAGGAGAGTTATTACATGGCGGCGTGCTGCTCCGAGAAGGTTTCGCCCGCCAGGCGTGAGGGAGTTTCAGCCTGCCCGTGCAGGCGGACGCGTCAAGGGGCGGACGCCCGCCCCTTAACAATCCCGGCGTCCGGCAGCCTCCGCGCCCCGCGTTGC
>Ga0157366_1000049_pt1 | contig 74296 bp, 59 predicted proteins | sample AttbisABBM1_FD_113149 | JGI IMG/M metagenome (GOLD analysis project Ga0157366, IMG submission 113149) | Fungus gardens microbial communities from leaf cutter ant in Botucatu, State of São Paulo, Brazil - Atta bisphaerica ABBM1 | ecosystem: Host-associated > Fungi > Mycelium > Unclassified ...
CCTTCGATATATCCTTAGCGTGTTGCCGGAGTGGCCGTCGAACAAAGTGGCTGAACTCCTGCCATGGAACGTGGATCTTACCAATAAATAGCCGTCAATACGGCGCTCACTTAACGCTTACCTTCTATCGTGAAAAATGTTTTGGTTTGTGTAGGGTGTCCCTTGATTCTTACTTGAGCGTTCCACTTACCAGAAGGGAGTTTACGGATGGTAGCCATGTGCATTAATCCTGCTTTATACATGACCTATCTATATGAATGTACTAACCATTCCATGAGCTTTATGAATCATGGGGTGTCGGGGGTCGGAGGTTCGAATCCTCTCATGCCGACCAAATTTAAGAAAACCTGCTGTTACAGCAGGTTTTTTTTCGTCTGCCGTTTACGCGGAAAGTTTGACGATCGCCGCCGGAATGCCCTGGCGCACCGCCGCACCGGTTACCCAATCCAGCCAGGTGTTCGGCACTTCGCGCGTCGGATCGGCAAAGCCCAAATCGTTAAGGTTGATGCCGACGGCGATACGCTCATCCATCGCCAGCGGTTCGCCGTCCAGGTAGTGCTGGCTGGCCCCCATCTCCCGGTGGCCGTAGCCGTGTTCCACCGCGATCACACCGGGCATCACCCCCGCCAGCAAACTGATCTGTGCCTCCCGGCTGCCGCCCGGCGTACTGATGCTCACCCAGTCACCGTGTTGAATGCCGAAACGCGCTCCGTCCGCCGGGTTCAGGGCCACCAGGTTCACCGGCTTCACGTCGTGCAGGCGACGGATCACCGCGGTGGAGCTGCTCATCACATTGGATTTGAAGGACATCAGCCGCAGCGGCCACTGCCGCTCAGGGTAGAGTTCTTCCACCGCGCGGCCGTCCGACAAACGCGCCGGGTAACAGGTGGGGCAGCCGCTGAAACGCTCGCCGGTGATCGCATGCCGGTGCTTTGCCACTTCCGCATTCCAGATCTGCAGCGGCTTCTCCCACCGGTTGCCCACGCTGCCGTCGCGGCGGCCGCTGTCATGATCGGCGAACCGGCCGCCGCGGCTGTAGATAAACGCCACGCGGTCGATTTCATCGGCGCGCAGCGTCTGCGCAAATTGCGGCAGCAAGCGATCGACGCCGCTCAGCGTCAGTTCGTCCGCCCTCACGGCCGGCACCGGCGCCTTGCCGGCAAACGCCACGTTGGCGGCGGCGCGCAGATAATAATCCTCGGCGCGGTTGAGCGGCAGCAGCCCGCCCTGGCCGTCGCCGATCGCGCGATCGCCGAACCCCGGCAGCCCCAGGCGTTTGGCGACGGCGATGCAAAACGCCTCCATGGAAATCGGCTGCCCTTGCGCCGTTTTCGCGGTCGCCGGCGTCACGATCGGCCAGCGCGCGGTAGTGGCCTTGCTGGCGACGCCGCCCCAGGGGGCGCTGAATCCCCAGCTCTCAAAGTTATGGGTATCCGGGATAATATAGTCGGCCAGCGCCGTCGTTTCGTTGATAAACGCATCGATGGCGATAAACAGCGGCAAACGCGCCGGATCTTTCAATCGTTCCTCCGCCACGCCGCGCAACCCGGCGATACCGTACAAGGGGTTGGTCATGTTCGAGATCCAGACTTTCAGCGCGTACGGATACCCCGCCAGCGCCGAGGTCAGCAGCTCGGTCAACTGCCCGGCGACGAACGGATACCAGGGCGCCCTGGCCGGCCAGGGTGAAACGCCCGCCGCCACTTTTTCGCGGTATTCGTCAGAGGTTTCATAGGCGGCCTTGCTGCGCGCGATATTCAGCCCCTTCGGTTTTACCAGGCCGGGAAACTCGACCAGGTTATAGCGCGGCCCCTCGGCAAAGCCGTTGAATTTGCCGCCGCCGACAAACACCCCGCCCTCCAGGCTCAGGTTACCGATCAACACGTTAAGCATCATCACCGCCCAGGTATTGTAAAACCCGTTCGCCGCCATCATCCCGCCATGGGCGATCACCGCCGCCTTGCGCCCATGGGCGGTAAAGGTCTCGGCCAGCGCCGCGATGCGCGCCACCGGCACGCCGCATTGCCGGCTGTACGCCTCCGGCGACAGCTTGTCGGCGGCCTCTTTCAGACACTGGAAGCCACTTTTCACCGCCACCTGCGCGCCGTCATGCAGCGTCACCGTGCGGGTTACCCACAGCTCGGCGCTGTCGCACGCCTCGGCCGCCACCAGCTCCCCCGCGCCGTTGACTACCAGCGGCGACGCCGACTCGGCGCCGTTCAGATGGGCCAGCGTCAGATGCTGCCCCGCCAGCGGGTGCTCGCTCTCGGCGATCACCAGATGCGTGGCGTTGGTCCAGCTCTTCTCGCCGGCACGCTGCATGGCGGCCTCCGACGGGATGGCGAGATAGCCGGCCTGATAACGCCGGTTGTCGAGGATCCACTGGATCATCGCCATCGCCAGCGCCGAGTCGGTGCCCGGTAATATCGGGATCCAATGGCCATGATCGTCCGCCAACGTGGTGGTCAGCGGCAGCGCCGGCGCCACCACCGCATAACGGAATTCGCTGCGCAATCTGGCGCTGGCCAATTGCCGGGCCTGGCGCTTGAACGGGTTGCCGGATTGCGCCGGCGAAGTCCCCATAAACAGCGCGAATTCGACCTGTTCCCAGTCGGGTTTTACATGCGGGTTCTTGTCCAGATCGTTCATCAACGCGCCGGAACCGGCACGATAGGCCAGCCCGCAGTAAGCGCCGTGCGCGCCGAAGTTTTTGCTGCCGAAACTGTTCTGGGCAAAGCGCCGCAGGAAGCTATCGCGCCCGTCGTCACCGGCGTTGGTCACCAATAGCTGGTTGGCTTTCGGCCCCAGCCCCGGCCATCGGGCATCGATCGGCGTCTCCAGATCGCGGATCGCGCGTAGGCCGTCCACATGCCCCTCGCCGAACAGATTGCCGCCTTCCACCACTTCGGCGATCAGCTGCTCAAAGCTGATGCGCTGCCACTTGCCCTCGCCGCGCTTGCCGACGCGCTTCATCGGCTCCAGCACGCGCAGCGGGCTGTAAAGCCCCTCCAGCAACGTGGCGCCGCGCGCGCAGGCGGTGGAACGGGCGTCGAGGCCGCTTTCGCCACCCAGCTGCGCCAACGCGTCCTGCAGCGGCAACGCCGAGTCGACGTGCCGTTCCTGAGACAGCGGATGATACGGGTTGCCGGCAATGCGCAATACCCGGTCGGTCTGCCTGTCCACCCGAACCCGCACGCCGCATTGCGTCCAGCAGCCGAAACACTGGGTCATCGAGATGGCCTGCTGCGGATTGCCTTGCCATTCCGGCATTGCCCGTCCTTCGGGCGGCAGGGAGTTGCCGTTGATGCGATCCAACGTCACCCGCCCTGAAGTGCCGTGAATCAAGCCGTCAATCGCCCGTTTGGCGACTTCGCGATAGCTCAGGCCAAAAGCGGACAATCCGCCGAAGGCCAGGCCCACTTTCAACCACTGACGCCGGGTGAGTTTAGCCATGTTGTTTTCTCCGCAATAAAAACGCCTGTGCTTCACGCACCATGATCATTAACGCCAGCCACAGCCCGAAAGTACCGACGATCGCCAGCAAGCCGTCGGTACCAAGCGGCAGGCTATAGGGGGAATAAGACGCGTTGTATTTCGGGATGGTTTGTACCTCGATCAACAGCGTCCAGCGCATCAGCCAACTCAGCCCCAGTGCGCCGGCCACCAGCAGCGGCGCGCCGCCGCGCGGCAAACGTCGATAGGCGGCCCAGGCGGCGCAGGCCAGCGTCAGCCCCCACAGCGCAATCCATCCCGCGGCATACCGGCGCGCCATCGCCTGCGTCTGCAGCCAGTGGCGTACCGCCGCGCCGGATAACGTATCGCCGCCTCCCCACAGCAGGATCGCCCCGCCGAGCAGCAGCAGCGTCAGCAACATCGCACGCGCCAGCGGCGCTTGCAGATCGGGCCGTTCGCGCAATGTCAGCAACAGCAAAGCCAAGAGCGCCTGCAGCGCGCTGAGGAGCATCACGATCGGAAATCCGTAGCTGAACCAGATTGGGCGGGCGCGCACGATGGAAACCTCTCGCCCGGTGTACAACAGCAGGCCGATAGCCACCAGCGCGCAGGCGGGCGCTATCCCACGCAGCAGCGCAACCGGTCTGCCCGTCAGCCGCGTAAATTCAATCGCGATAAACCACAGGCCGATCAGCAGGGTAAACAGCGGCAAGAACAGCGCGCCCCACGGCATCCACGACCAGGGCGTCGGGTAGGCGTAGAAATGCCAAAAGCGAGCGGTTTGATGCAGGTCGGCGGTCAACGCCAGCGGCGCGGTGATGGCGCACGTCAGCCCGATAAACAGCGCCGCGCGCTCCAGACGTGCGGCGTTGTCCCCACCGCGCCAGCGCCACACGCAGGCCAGCAGCGCAGAACAGGCGGCAATGCCGATAAAGAAGAAATATTGCACGGCCCACGGCAGCCAGCTTACCGCCTGCGGTTGGCTCAGCACTTCTGCGATCATCAGTTGGCGACTCATCGTTCCTCCCCCCATAAGGCGACCTGCGCCCGCCCCGGCAGCGGCGTGACGAAGGCGTCATCCAGCCCCAGATAAAACACGTGGGGCGCGGTTTGGTTCTCCGGCTTGAGGACGTTGATCTCGGCCTCGTGGCGCCGCAGCAGCTTGCTCAGCGTGCTGTGCGGATCGCGCATATCGCCGATGATCCGCGCCCCCCCCACGCACGACTCCACGCACGCCGGCAGCAATCCCGCTTCCAGCCGGTGCGCGCAGAAGGTGCATTTGTCCGCCGTTTGGGTAGCGTGGTTAATAAAACGGGCATCGTACGGGCAGGCCTGCACGCAATAGGCGCAACCCACGCAGCGTTTGTTGTCGACCACCACAATCCCGTCCTCGCGCTGGAAGGTGGCCTGTACCGGGCATACCGGCACGCAGGGCGGGTTGTCGCAGTGGTTGCACAGCCTGGGCAGCAGCACGTTGGTCGCGGCGGCTTCGCCTTCGAGGCTGACCTGGTACTGGTTTACCGTGGTGCGGAACTCACCGTGCGGCGTCTGGTTTTCAATGGCGCAGCTCACGGTACAGGCCTGGCACCCTACACAGCGCCGCAGATCGATCAGCATCGCGTAACGGCGGCTCGCATCCCCCTCGCGCCGCGTCGGCGCTAACGTCAGCCCGGCCTCCGCCACGGGGATCAGCGAAGCCCCCGCCGTCAACACGCCCAGCCGCTGCAAAAACTGCCGTTTACCGAAATCCATGCGCCTCTCCCACGTCCAGGGCATCACCCCGATCACGCTATTGATGCCCGTTAGATGAATAAACAATGTCGATGATTTACAGTGTAAAAATGACATTGGGCTCAGCTCTATTGTGGTTAACCACATACCGAACCTAACGTTGATCTAAAACAAGTGACGGCAGGCAGATTGCCCATCAGGAGGGGCTGTGAGGGTTGTGTTATTACTGCTGTTCAGTCTCGGCTGGGGTATGGCGGCACAGGCGGGAGAGTGGTCGGTCGGCGTGCTGGCGATGCGCGGCGATGCGGCGACCGCGCGTGACTGGCAGCCGCTGATCGACAGGCTCAACGGCAGTGTCGACGGTGAACGTTTCCGCCTGCAGCCGCTCGATCTGGCGCAGATGCGCGAAGCGGTCAATCGAGGCAGCGTGCAGTTCGTGGTCACTCATCCGGCGCAGTTCGTGCAGTTAAACAGCCACTATCATCTGCGCTGGCTGGCGTCGTTGCGCGCCGCCAACGGCGATCGGGCAACGGGCAACATCATCGGCAGCGTGATTTTGGTGCGGCGCGACAGCGGCATTACGACGCCGCAGGCGCTGATGGGTAAAACGGTAGGCGCCATCGCTCCGCAGGCCTTCGGCGGCTATCTGACCGGTTATAAGGCGCTCAGCGACGCCGGCTTGCGGCCCGAGCGCGATTTTCACCTGCGCTTTACCGGCTTCCCTGCCGACGCCCTGCTCTATCTGTTGCGCGAACGCGCCATTCAGGCCGCCATCGTCCCGGTCTGCCTGCTGGAGAAAATGGATAAGGAAGGCCTGATCAATCCGGCGGATTTTCGCCCGCTGCTGCAACAGGCCACGTCGGTTCCCTGCGTCACCAGCACGCCGCTTTACCCCAACTGGTCGTTCGCCGCCCTGCCCGGTCTGAATAACTCACTGGTGGATGCGGTGGCAAGAGCCTTGCTGACCGCACCGCCGCAGTCCCCCTTTCAGTGGGGCGCACCGGCCTCGACCAGCGAGGTGGAAGCCTTGCTACGCGCCGTCAATCAACACCCGGAACAGCGGCGGCTGTGGCTGGATATCAAGAGTTGGCTGATCCAGCATCAGACCGCCGTCGGCCTGTCGCTGGCGGTGCTGGCGCTGTTGATCGTCAACCATATCTGGATCGCGCTGCTGGTGCGCCGGCGCGGGCGGCAGTTGCTCCATGCCGAAGAGCAGCTGCGGCGACAGGAGCAGGCGCTGGAAAACGCCAGGCAGCTGAACGTGTTGGGGGAAATGGCCTCCGGCTTCGCACACGAGCTCAATCAACCGCTGGCGGCTATTCGCCTCTATGCGCAGGGATGCCTGGTCCAACTGCGCAAAACGGACGCCGGGCATCCGCTGCTGGGGCCGTTGGAAAATATCGATCGGCAAGCGCAGCGCGGCGGCGAGACGATTAATAACCTGCGCCAGTGGGTCCAACCCCCCAGCGAGAAGGGAGACAGAGCGAGCTGGCGCCCCATCGCGGTGAGCGAAAGCGCCGAACGGGTGTGGACACTGCTGCGCCTGACGCAGCGCTATCCCGACCTGACGTTGTTCAACAATGTGGCACCTTCGCTGACGCTAACCCTGCCGCCGGCGCTGCTGGAACAGCTGCTGGCGAACCTGCTGCTGAATGCGGCGCAGGCCGGGGCCAATGCCGTCTGGCTTTCCGCCGCCGCGGGTGAACGGGCGATCGAAATGCATCTGCAGGACAACGCGGGAGGGATGAGCGCGACCGGGCTGGAACAGGCTTTTCGCCCCTTCAACACCACCAAAGCCGGCGGCATGGGGCTGGGGTTGGCCATTTGCCGGCGCCTGGCCCGCTATGGCGGCGGCGAAATCTGCCTGGCTAATCGCCCGGCCCCCGACAGCCGCAAGGGACTGTGCGTAACCCTGCATTTCATATTGAATGATGAGGAAAACCATGTCGCTAATTCATCTGGTGGATGATGACGTCGCCGTCACCGACGCCTGCCATTTTTTGCTGACCAGCCTCGGCCACGACGTGCAATGCTGGAATGACAGCGCCGGTTTTTTGGTGCAGGCCGATCTGTTTCAGACCGGGATCGTCTTGCTGGACATGCGGATGCCGATACTCGATGGGCATCAGGCCTACGCTGAGCTGCGCCGTCGTGGCAGCACGATGGCGGTGGTGTTCCTGTCCGGCCATGGCGACGTGCCGATGGCGGTGGAGCAGATGAAGTACGGCGCGGTGGATTTCCTGCAAAAACCGATCGCCGCTGAACCGCTGATCGCCGCCCTCGAACGGGCGCAGCAAGTCTCGGCCAAAGCCTGGCGACGCCATGAAACTTGCGGCCGTTACCGCACGCTCACGCCGAAAGAACGTGACATCGCGCAGTTGGTAGTGCGAGGCATGATGAACAGAGAAATGGCGGAACGGTTGAATATCGCCCTGCGCACCGTAGAGGTTCACCGGGCGAAAGTGATGGAGAAAATGCAGGCCGCCAGCCTGGCGGAATTGGTGATTCAGCTGCAGGGTTTACCGCACGCCGCGCACGAATGAACGCATCAGGCAAAATTCCGCGCCCCCTCTTGCCAACCGGCCTTCCTCAGGCCAGAATACTGTACATTAAATCAGTATTTGCAGGTGAGTCATGTTTGTAGAATTGGTGTACGACAAACGCAACGTCGCTGGGTTGCCCAACGCCGCCGAGATTATTCGCAACGAGTTGGAAAAACGCGTGCATGCGTTGTTCCCGGGAGCGGAGGTGCGCGTGAAGCCGATGCAGGCCAACGGCCTGAACTCCGACGCCAGCAAAAGCGATCGTGAGAAGTTAAACCGAATGTTGGAAGAGATGTTCGAAGAAGCGGATCAGTGGCTGGTCACGGATATTTGACGGGCAGCAACGCTATTGACTCCCACTCAGCGGGAGTTTGCCGGGCGGAACGGGCCGCGTGTTTGCCCGAGCCTCTGGGTGATAATGCCGGCGCCGATGCAATAGGCGGCCAAAAACCTACTGCACCGGCATTTTACCTGGCATCCACTTTATTTATGAAACCGCGTTGGTTTCCGATGACACGTCATCGTTTGATACCAGCGCGTCCGGCGGCAACACTTCCACCTCTTCACGCGCCGGCATGGCGAGGCGCAGATCGATCCAGCGCCCTTCAGGAATATCCATCGCTTCGCCGGCCACGACCGTCGCGGTATCGATGTCAAAACGGCGTTTGCTGATTTTCACCGTAATAACGCCGTCGCTGTCGGTGGCGGTTTCTACAAAGCACAGGCGGTTGCCGTTCACGTCCTGCGGTACTTCGATGGTCCAGCCCTCCTTTGCCAACCCCAGCGAACCACTCAACTGATAAACGCCGGTGGAGATTCGCTCTGCGCTCACCCCTGTCGCCTCACTATTAACAGCAACGCAGCCGAACAGCGCAAAGCCGCCGTCCAGATAGTCAGCCTGCATATGCTCGGGCGCCGCGGACAATCTCGCGATCGGCGAGGCTTTCTTGATAAAACCGTTGCCGTCAACCGTGGTGTTGGCTTCCGACCACATCCAAACCCAGGGGGTAAACGCGGTGCCATTCCAGCTGCGCACGGCAATTTTCCCCGTCTGCGCAGCACTCACGCCATAGCCGTAACAGGTTTGCACCGTCCGATAACTGTCGTCGGTTCCCGCCTGCGTCACCGCCCATGAGCGCGTATCGAGGAAATATGTGCCAACGTCTTTAAAGGGATTGCCAATAGGATCCGTGCTCACATAACCGCGCCGGCTTTGCATTTGCGCATTGAAGTTGCCTTTACTCGCCGCCGTCACGCCTTTACTCAATCCCCAGTCCTTCAGGTTTGGAATGTCTGCGACAGTGGGTTGATCGGACGAACTGAATAACCGCGACCACGTGATGGTCGAAGGCAATGCGGTAGATGAACTCCCCACCCAGGCCTGCCGCGAAACCGATGTGGCAAAATACGCGCACGAAGGTCCGCCGTCCACCGGCAGCGTTAATAGCCCACCGGACACATTGCCCGGCCGATTGGCCGTCGCCACCGTGTAGCGTTGAATGGAAGATTTATTATCCTTCGCGAATGCATCCTCAGTATGAACCGGCCCGATCCCAAAACCGGCGATAGCAGATTGGGCAACCGTGGCATATTCGGGCAACGCCTGGGATTGCGAGAACGAAACGCCCGTACGCATATCAACTTTCATTACCCCGACCGGTTCCACCGATTGTTTTACCGCCTTATGCTCCCAGCGCAGGCCGGCAGCGTTCGCGTAGGTGATTTGCTCAACCGTATACCAGCAATTTAGGGAGAATGCATTCATTTTCAAATAAATATCATAATTATCACGGCTGGATTCAATAACCTGAATATCCAAGATCGCCGTTCCGGTATCGTTAATAAAGGTGCCCCCGATTCGGTTGACCTTGTTGGTCGAATCGCTGGCGCTCTGATTGCCCGTTCTCAACATCAGACGTGACATGCCCGCGTTATAGGTAAAACCGTTAAAACCATTTGAACCATAAAAATTGAGGACGACGCCTACGCCATTTTGCCCCGCATTTTTAAACTGCCCCAGCAGGAACCAGGCAGAGGTACTGGTGTTGTTCTCCGGCAGCTTAAAGCGCACATTATCAAAGGCGGTCACCACCTGAGCGGCGCTCTTCGCCGCATTTTGCTCGCTCACTTTTGCCGCAGCAGCAGAGGAAGAAGCCTTGCCGGCTGACGCTGCCGCTTCGGCACGCAGACGATCGACAGTTTGCACAATCTCCGGCGTGATATCGCTTTCCCCTGGCCGGCGCAGGAAATCATTGAGCGTGCCGGGCAGCGAATCGTTATAAACCTCGATAGCCCCCACCCGCTCCGGCTGCGCGCCATACACCGAGATGATGACCTCGTAAGCGCCCGGCTCCACGGGTAGGGAATATTTACCGCTATCATCCGTCACTGATTGTGATTTAGCCAGGCTCAGGACCGTTGACGAGGTTCTGACTGCGCGCAGGGTAATGGTTACGCCGGAGCGAGGATCGCCGTAAGGGCCTTTTAATACGCCGCTGATTAATGTCATTGTACTTTCTCCATGAGTTCTTTAATTAATTCATCCTGGCGATCGATTCTATCCAGAGCCTGATTCAATGCGGCCAGGGCCACATATCCCAGCGTTGAATAATCGACGGATTTTACCTTTTCGATATTTCTGCCATCTTTTAAGGTGATAGAGCCGCCATCACTGATTAATAATGGCATCGTCTTTTCAATTTCCTGAGCTATTCCTCCTATCTGTGGCTTGCCATCACGACTGAAAGAATAAAGCTTCAAACCTCGGATAAGGGCAATTGGATCACTAATAACTTCAATGTCAGTTTTGATGCGGCGATCGGACCCAGTCACCCAACTCCCCGTCATGTTATTAATGTTTCCACTAGCCAACCAGCGAGCCTCATGCCAATTCCCGGCATAGTCCTGATATGAAATATATCCATAGTCTTCAATGCCAATTTCCCGACGTAACGCCATGACCATCGCGGTTTTCAAACCGTTTTGCGTCAGCGTTGATAAAAAAGTCCCCCCTGCTACTTGTCCTGCCATGGCAGTCGATGTGCGACTACAGATGACTGAAGGGAATTCATTATTTTTCCCATCAGCAATGAGTCCTTTAGGAGAAAAAATCGCATCATCAAATGTCGTTGACTTACGGAAGCGCGAATATCCCCCCACGTCAAGGTTTGCCGTTTGTCCTGTCACCAAAGAACCCTGTAAAGACAGGGAACCTTTAATTTCCTGGGCAGTGCTAATCGTCTTGTCTAACTTATTATTGAGTGAAGCTGAAATATTATTCCAGGCCGGGCCGCTATAGGTGCCACCATCCGGCAACTTAACGGTAATATTTCCGGTATTGCTGAAAACCTGCTGCCAGTTCTCTTTATCGAGGTTCAGCCCACGCAGGGCTTTCGCCGTCTCTGCAGCCAACTGAGCGGTGATGGCGTTCATTGCATCGCGCGGCACGGCATACCAGGCAGCGCCTGCCTGGGTCGGCCCATCATAAGCTTTAAGCAGCGTTACCTGAGTGGCGTTATCAATCGTTTTTACCGGCAGCGTATAAGTGACGCCACCGACAACGCTCACGATGAAATCACCGGTTTTCAGCTCGGTATTAAAGGCCGTACCGGTACCTTTTACTATTGTGGAATTATTCGTTAGGGTGAGAGTGCCTGTTGGCATAATAACCTCCTGATGATATTACTAATTATTAGTCATGAAATCTATTATTTCCTTTCCGGAAAACCATTACGGCAATAGGCCCATCATTCCCCCAATATTGTCCTGACTCAGCCCCTGTTATTCCAAACTCCATGTCTACAGCTCCGTTCGCTGGAATATCTATGACTATAGAACTATCATAACGAGTCCCAGAACTCCCACTCCCTCTAAAGATATCAACGCCATTCGCTTTAATATAAACCTTGCCACCACTTCCAGGTTTATTACCAGTATATAAACCTGGATTGGAAACTATCAAAACTGACTCGTACGGCAAACCACCAGTAAAGTATCTATGTTTTGAGTCGTTAACCCCATTGTTTATTATTTGTCCCCACACACCAACAGAAACAACATCACCTACAATATTCTCAGCATAAACAGTACCTTTAACAGTACAGTTTTCGTTAATGATGACATTATTCAGCTCACCTGAGTCCGCAATAATATTCCCTCTAACATTACAGTTAGAAAATGATGCCCATCCATTTTTATTGATTAACCAACCAGTTTTTCCTCCTACCCAGTCATAATTAGATGATGCAATCCAATCACCAATTTTTGCATTAGTGATTGTTCCATCCTGGATGAAGGCATTATTCATAAACACCTGCCCATCCACCACGGCAAACGGCGAATACTGATTGCTGTTGTTGCCGCTCATCAGCACAAACTGGTTGGCGTTAAAGCCGACGCGGGTGGTGACCGGCCTGCCGTTTTCTGCCAATACCGCGATCGACATGCCGGCGTTGTAGAAGGTGCCGTTCACCCGCACGCCCGCTTTCAGCGTATGGATGGCCGTGGCGCCGTCGGCGTCGACCGTCGCCGTCAGTTTGTCTTCCAGCACCGCCGCGACGTCGTCAATCTGCGCCTGCACCTGGGTTTTCATCTCGGCCAGCCCGCGATCGACCTCCGAGATGGTGGTTTTCACCACCATGATATCGGCCCGCACCGTGCCGTACTGCGCCCACTGGTGTTCCACCGTCGCGTTGTTGGCCAGCGCATTCTGCAAGATGGCGTCGATATTGGTGTCGATATCGCCCACCAGCCGCTCGCCGTCTTTCGCGGTGAGGAGATCGTCGCCGATGTTCTCGAGATAATCACCGGCGTCCGCGTTCGCCTGCCCGGCGGCCCAACCCGTCCAGTCCCCCTGATTGCCGGTGCGGTCTTGCAGCCGCGCGCGGAACCAGAATCCCTGACCCGCCTTCAACCCGGTCATGGCGTGGGTGTGCAGCGGATACGGGATATCGGCCAACAGCATCGCGTTATTCCCGGCGGCGTTGTCCGCATACTGAATTTCGGTTTTCAGCGTATCTTCGGCACCGGACGGGAACGCCCAGTCGAGCTGAATGCCCCACAGCAAAGGCGATGCCTTGAAGCCGACCGGCATCGGCGGCTTACCCTCTTTGCCCTTGAGGTCGGTTTCCATCGACGTCGCCCAGATGGACGACACATTGCTGGCGTTGATGGCCCGCACCCGCACCCGATAACGGCCGGCGTAAATCCCCGGCACTTCAAAGCCCAGCGCCGAGGTGCGCGGCACCGACACCCAGTTGCCGTTATCTTTGCGCCATTCCGCCTCATAGGCGATGGCATTTTCAACCGCGCCCCAGGCGGAGCGCAGGGTGGTAATGGCAATACCCTGGCTCACCGAGGAGTAGCTGTCGATGGTGATGTTTTTCGGCGGCGCCTGCACGCCGGGCGGAATGATGGAAATCGGCCGATCGTCAATGCGCGCGCCGGTATCGATGCAGGCGTACTTGTTCGGATCGTGTTCCACGGCGTTGACGGTATAGGTGTTGTCGCCGTTATCGGCGATGCCCACCACGCGATAAAGCTGCACCGCCAGGTCGTCCGCGTCGATGGACCAGGCCGCTTCCGGCGCCGGCGTCTCGCTGTAGGCGGTGGTGACGGTCACTACGCGTTCATTCACCGCCTGCACGGTGCGCGCCTGCGCCCGGCCGGATGGCAGGTTGACGATCAGGCGATCGCCGGCTTTGGCGCCCGGCTTCCTGTCCAACGTCAGTTTACGGCCGTCCACGCCGCTGAGGCGCCCGCCAATCACTCGTCCGGCCAGCATCTGGTCCGCCACGCCGACAATATGCCCCGGCATGGGGATCATGCCGTCCAGCCCCACGGAGAAGCTGACCGTGCGATCCTTGCTGTTAGTCAACAGCGCCCAGCGGCCGCGGCGGTTCGCTTCGCTCGGCGTGGTGCAGCCGATGGCCGTCAGTTCGGTCTGGTTCACGTCGTAGCGGCGCACCAGATCGCTGTCGAATACCGCCTCTATCGTATCGGCGTAATGGTTGCCCGGATCGGACCAACTGACCATCGCGGTGCTGTAACGGGTGCGCTCGCTGGCGGACGAGTAGGTAAACTTGCCATCGATCACGTTGGCGCGGGTGTAGGTGAAGTCCATATCGCGCGGCATGTCCGCCAGGGCGACCATTTGGTTTTGCCCCCAATAGGTCATGCCGCGGAAAATGCCGGCCAAATCGCTCAGCACCGTCCAGGCCTCTTCCCGCGACTGCAGATAAACGTTGCAGGTAAAGCGCGGCTCCATGCCCTCGCCGCCGCGCCCGTCCGGCACCGGCTGATCGCAATACTGCGCGATGCGATACAGCTCGGACTCGGAGACCTGGGCGGCGTCGATGCGATCGCCCAGGCCAAAGCGCTCGGCCAAAATAATGTCGTAAAACACCCACGCCGGGTTATCGCTGTAGGCCCACTTAAAGCCGCCGCTCCAGATGCCGGTATAGCTACGCGTTTGCGGATCGTAGTTGTCCGGCACGCGGATCAGGCGGCCGCGCGGTTTGCAGCTGATCTTCGGGATGTTGGGGAACTGCTTTGAGTCGAACTCCACGTACAGCAGCGCGGTGTTCGGATAGCGCAGCTTGGCGTCGATGATTTCGGTCAGCGCCTCGATGTTCATGCGGTCGGCGATCCGGGCGCTGTTGGCGTTAGGCGTCAACCGGCGCACGCGCAGCTGCCATCCCGTGGTGGCCTTCGGCAAATTGATGCGGTGCGAGCGTTCATACAGCGAGGTGGTTTTATCGTCGATCGCCGCCGTTAACACCTCCTGGTAACTGCCGCCGTCGGTCGCCACGTCGATGGCGTACTCGATGCGATAGCCGTTGACGTCGCCGTTGTCCGCCTGCTTTTGCAGCATGGGCCAGCCCAGGCGCAGGCGGACGGCGGAAAGTTGCAGGTTCGCGACGGAACGCACCCACGGCGCGCCGCTTTTCAGTTCGCTGCCGACCGAGATCTCATTCTCAACGGCGGGAATGCCCTGGATATATTCCTGCGCCTGCGAGCCAGGGCGGAACTCCCAGCGGAAACCGGGAAAGTTTTCCGTTCCGTCGCTGCTCAGCACCGGCGTACCGTCAACAAAAATGTTTGTGCCATCCAGCCCGCCGGCAAATTCTCCTTCGCCTAATGCGAACAGCATCTTCGCTCTGGCGATCGACTGAATGCTGTCCGGCGATTCTACCGGCGTGTGGCCGCCACCGCCGCCGCCTTTTCGCCCACGGATCATGTTCTGTGCCATATTTCGCCCATAAAAAAAGCCGCTATTGCGGCTGTCTGTTCAAACGGATGTCGTTATTGCTGGTCTTCGGTATAAATACCTGCGGAGATAATCGCCCCGCCAATTTCACGCGTGCCGTACAGCACGCCGACGGGGTTGCCCTGCGCGGTGGTGTTGACCGGCCCGCCAAAGGCATAGCTCGGCTTATTTTCCGGGCCTTGCCGCATGCGCAGCCCGCCCATTTGCGGGGAAAGCATTTGGACGACACCGCCAAGGGCCATTGCGGCACCGCTCATTGCCAACACCCCACCGAACGTACCAGTCGAACCAAAAGCCGCCCATCCAGCAGGGCCGGTTAGCATCGCAGCCCCAATCAAAGCGACACCTAAAATAGTTTGGAATAGACCTGCACGTTTGCTCCCAATCACGACAGGAACAAGGTGAATATCTTCCGTCCCTTTGGTTAACTCCAGTTCCTTCTGCCCGACATTGCGCTTACCAACGAAAACTGAAAATGTCAGACCGCGTTTGTGAGCTTCAAGCATGTAGCGCTCAAAGCCGGGCAGCAGATTTTTCATGGCATCAATAGCCTTTGGTACATTGCAAGCACGATACTCAAATTTTTTTCCAAATATGCCAACCATCGGGCCATGGAATCGTATTGTTCTCAATGGTATCTCAATAAAAGTCATAATGCCTCGAAAAAATATTTTTAAATCCCTACAAGCAAGATTTAATCGCTGTTAAGGTCACTTTTATTCTCCGCTCAGGAAAAAGAACGGACCTTGTCCCCTCTCCATAATAAACAACTTTCGTTCCGGTATTAATTTTAAGTAAATCGATAAACTCCAGTCCAGCCAGTGGAACTAAAGTTACTCCATTTTCTAAAGGCTTAACTGTTGTATTAATTGCAGGCCCATTATAAGTTTCACTATCTAATTTTGGAATTAAACATGTTTCCATTTGCTCCAGTGTTTTGGTTGTCGAAAAGGTTTGCGTTGGTTTTTTTCTAATGTCTGAATAACTCATTGCACATCCCGCCAACCCCAGTACCACCAGTCCAATCATTAACTTTTTCATTACCCTTTTCCTTAAGTTGAAAAGTGGAATGATAGCATCACATCAGGGCTTTGTGGCGCAACACCTTCACCGTTCGCTCCTTCCAATACCCACCGTAAGGCACCCGCTGGCTGAGCATGCCGTACATATGGTGCAGCAACAGGCCATCTGCCAGCAGAATGCCGGCGTGGTTGGCCACCGGCGCCGAAACCTGCATGATCGCCATGTCGCCTGGGCGCGGCGGGCCATCGAACTCGCGAAAGCCGCAGGCATGCCAGTTCTCCAGATAGCGGTTTTCACCCTGTTCCCACCACGGGTAATCAACGCGGTAATCCTGGAGCGTTATGCCGTGCTCCTGGCGGAAATAGCTCATGATCAGTCCCCAACAGTCGGTATGCCCCAGCACGAACTGGCGGCCCACCAGCGGCAGTTCGCCGCGCGGCAAAATGGTGCGCAAATCCCCCTCCGGCCAGCTGGCTATCGCCCAGGGCAACTCCGTCGCGTCGCACTGCGCCTTGTCCAGCTCACTCGGCTGCGTGGTGGCGTCCGGGTGGCTGTGCACTATGAGGGTGATGGTGCCCCATTCGGCGGCGGCCACGTAGTCTTCCGGCGCCAGATGAAACTGTTCGGTGGGGTTGTCCGCCAGGTTGCGACACGGGAAATAGCGCTCCACGCGGGATTTTTGCGCCACCACACCGCAGCATTCACGCGGGTACTCGGCCCTGGCATGGGCCATAATGGCCGCCGCGGTTTTTTCTTTCATGCTCGCCCCCTACTGCCGGATCAACGCCGCGCCGGGGAAGCCGCCGAACGGCAGCGGCTCGTGCTCGCCAAAGCGCTTTTGACAGTCGCTCAGCAGCCCGCCGCAGCGATCCTGACTCGGATCATCCACCGGGTTGCCTTTGTCGTCAAAGTAACGGCTACCGGCGTAATCGCAGCCGTTACCGGTGCGATAGCCGCCGCGCGAGCACCAGGTGCACAGGCTGTGGATTTGCCGGGTCGGAATGCGCAATCCCCGCAGGTCCGCCGGGCTGGAGAGTTCGAACTCCACCGCCTCGTCGCTTTCCGTCGCCTTGCGATCGATGTAGAACACCTGCAGCTTTTCCTGCAGCGGATCGGCCGAAGGGTTCCCCTGCGGGAAGTTGCGGGCGTCCAGGTAGTGCACCAGCGTGTCGTGGATCCGCACCTTGGCCTGCGCCATGTCCTCAAACTGCAGGCAGAGCGCGCTGATCAGGCCGTTGATATTGGCGACCGACAGCTTGGGCGCATTGCCCTGGCTGTCGGCGGAGATCTCCAACCCTTCGACGCTAAACGGCCACGGGCCGTACTCCTGCCCCTGCCACCAGACCGATTTCGCCGGCAGTTTGCTTTCATCCCCCTCCGCGGCAGCCAGCTCTTGCGGCGTAAAAGGCAGGGTATCGCAATGAAAGCGCAGAATATCGGCGCCAAACCGGGTGCCGTCGACCTCAATCAGGCGGATGCGGTTGCCCGGCTCCAGCTTTTGCAAATCTGAATTCAGCATCGTCTCCCCCCGGTTAAACGTGAAAGGCCTCGGTAAACGTGGCCGTCAGTGAATAGTTATCCCCGCCCATCGCGACCGGCTTATAACCCTCGCAGCGGTACAGGCCGGGAACCTGAGTGGGTGGCGTCCATTGGAAGGACTTCACCCCGTGATGGTTTTCCAGAAAGACGATGATCGGCGTGATGTAGTCATACTTGCCGACAAAGGTCAGATCCCAGGAGCGCACGATCGGGTTAATGCCGTCGCCGGAGACCTGCGCATAGCCGTCGCCGAACTGCGCCTTTCTGACGCGAAAGCGCGTATCGCCGGCGGCGTTGACGCGCGCCGGAAATTCAAATGTCTGAATGCCCATTACATCCCCTTGATTGCTTTCCAAATCGGCTGGCCCGGCATCAGGTTGCGGTTGATCACCTTCTGGCTTTCCTGCGCGGCGATATTCCCCATCCGTTTACCGAACTCGCCCCATCCCGGATCGGCCTGCGAACTGACGTTGCCACCGTTCTCGATGGTGATGTAGACATTCGGCGCCGCCGCAGGCTGCGTGCCGCCGCCGATCGCCCGCACGCCGAGCGAACCGTCCGCGCCGCGCTTGAGCGGCATGATGGCCTCCGGCCCGGCTTCGCCCATCAAGCCGGCACCTCTGGCGAACGCGAACAACGTGGGATTGCTGACGATCTGGCCGCTGAATGCGCTCAGCGAAGGCGAGGCGTACACGCCGCCCTTGGCGTTAGGGAACATCGGCACAGGCCCCGGATCGTTACCGGTAGGCAAAAAGAAACTCATACCGGTTTTAAGGGCGTTAAACATCGCCATCTTAATCATCATACCGGTTAGGTCGTTCAGGATGGATTTGGCAAAATCACCGAAACTGGCTTTGCCGACGGTGACAAAGTTAGTCAAGGCGTTGGCCATGCCATCAAACGTTTGGGTCGTTATGTTTTTGACTTGCTCAAAAACGTTACCGCTATCACCCGTCCAGGCCAACAGGCCCTTTTTCAACCCGGCGACATAATCCCCTTTAATCGCCGCTTTTTTCTGTTCGGCATCGCGAACAATATCCAGTTGGCGTTGCTGTTCACTCGCGAGAATGTCTGCCTGTTGCACATATTGCTCGGAGTTTTTATCTGCCACCTCCTTGTCCAACTGCAGGCGACGTTGATGGAACGACTCTCTGATCTGCTGCTCTGCGACCATTTGATCATAGGCTTCAGGCGACAAAGTCATTTGTGCGTTCCGGTTGGAGTACTCCAGCTGTTTCGCGTCGGTTTCGGCTTTCAATCGCTGGCGCATATTTTCTTGCTGCTGCGCCAGACTGGCGATCTGATATTCGCGTTCGTTCGACAGACGCTTACCATAAAGCGTTTTCAGTTCTTCGCTGGCTTCCTGCTCTTTGCGTACCGTCGTCTGCCCAGGAGCGTATTGTTCCGCGAGCTGTTGAAGCAGCTTCATGTACTGCTCCTGCTGCTTTTCTTGTCCACTCTTATCTGCCCCTGACCTACCAGCAGCTGACTGATCATCTTTAGGCTGCTCAGGAGTTATCATTGCATTAACATCAGATTGAAACTGGCTAATACGTTGGCCAAGCTCTGTATAAGCCAAAAAGCGAGCATCATTTACATTGTCAAGATTACGTTTAGCTTTTTCGATGGCCTTATCCATCGACTCCATTTCCGCCGCCGTTCTGGTCAACTCGTCCTTCCGATCCTCCGGCTTACCAAACAAGACACTGCCAATCCACCCTGCTTTATTAGCCTGCTCTATCCGTGTTTTCAGATATGTTTCATTACGTTGCAGCTGCTTTTTTTCATCAAAAAGCATCTGAAGCTGATCTCTATAATCCAGTTGTTTTACAGCCAACTGTTTATTAGACATCTTAGCCAATGTCGGGACGGTCTCTATTACAGCATCTTTCAATGCCAAAGCCGACTCACGGGCCAATTGGTTTTGCTCATGGAAGTACGCCATCGCCAATCCCGCCTGGATGGCGACACCGATCGGGCCGCCAAGCACACCCAGCGCGACATTGGCGACACGAGACGCCGCGCCGACGCCCGATGTCGCCTGAGCCGCCCCGCGCGCCGCCGCCGCCTGATCGCGCCAGGCCGCCGCGCTGTCATTCAGGCCGCCGGCCAGTTTCAGCATCTCCTCCGCCCGGCTGCTGCCTTCGCCGGAAGCGCTGCTCGCCTGGCGGGCCGCATCGTCCAACTGTTTCATCTGCGCCGTCGCGGCGACGGTGATCGTCACCGTCACCAGCCGTTCGACGCCCTGTTCGAATTGGGCGACACCGCACACCAGCAAACGCTCGGCCGTTGCGGCATCGATCGCCATGCCGGCTCCCACTTTTCGTCCCGCTACCGGTTGAGTCCACCCGTAGCCGATGGTCCAAACGCCGACCGAGTCCTGATAAGCCTGCAACCGCAGGCCTTCGAAACGCTGAATCAGCGCCATGCCATCGTCACTTATCTTCATTGGTTTCCTCCTGACGCTTTATTGAGAAATCGGCGTTCCAATGCCTTGATCAGCGATGCTCCCGACCACCCCGCCATGCCGCATACGCCGCCCATCACCTCCGAAGGCCAGTCGTAATGCAGCGCAATCATCACCATGGTCAAGCCGGCGAAAATAGAAACGAACAACTGCAAAAACAGCGTCCTCCAACTAAAGGTTTCGCCGTTCAAAACCTTGAAGGAATAGCTGGCGATCGCCCCCAGCAGCGTCATGCCAAAAGCAAGCAGCATTGAAAGGATGTTTGGTTCATTTTTCCAAGGCATAATCATCACCCTCCCCTTACCGGGGCATAGCCCGATCGTCGGGAGTCATGGAAAAGAGCGGCTAAATGCGGCGCCCCTCTCCGTCATTCCTGTTCCATTTAAATAAGCGGCCATTTACGCTGTCGAAAATGGCTTATCCGTTCTGCTTAACCTGAGCAGATAAATAAGGATTGCGCCGTTTTATAAAGGAGAAGGATTAGCCTCCCGCCGTGATCATTCAACGACAGTCATTATTCAGTGAGTGATTGACCGTTTTGACAAGGAGGCTAAAAATGAAAAACCCCGCCGAAGCGAGGTTTAGTTATCGTGCGACTGCGCCGGCAACGACTCAGTTTTATCAGATTACGCGTTTATTTGCGTACGCGTGAGTCTTTTATTATAAAAAAACAAAACCCCGCCGAAGCGAGGTTTAGTTATCGTGCGACTGCGCCGGCAACGACTCAGCTTTATCAGATTACGCGTTTATTTGCGTACGCGTGAGTCTTTTATTATAAAAAGACAAAACCCCGCCGGAGCGAGGTTTAGTTATCGTGCGGCGGCGCCGGCAACGACTCAGTTTTATCAGATTACGCGTTTATTTGCGTACGCGTGAGTCTTTTATTATAAAAAAACAAAACCCCGCCGAAGCGAGGTTTAGTTATTGTGCGGCAGCGCCGGCAACGACTCAGTTTTATCAGATTACGCGTTTATTTGCGTACGCGTGAGTCTTTTTTTAAATTATTGCAACGCGCATACGCTATTGTTATTCCTGATGTCACAGTGAAACGAAAAATAAACCTTCATCAACTTCAACCGCAGCAGTTTCAGCGATCCATACTCAACTTTATATCCAACATCGCCAGGCATCCCCCGATGAATCCCTCCGCCGTTTGCATCTCTTTGCGTATCGTACCGTCTGAACATTTCCTTTTCAGGGCGATCTTACGCAGAGATATGCCATAAACATGGTGGGCAATGATGAGATCGAACTCTTCGGGTTTGTATTTCTTCAATCTGCCCACGCAACCGTCGATCACCAGGCCATCATCATCGCAGCAGGAACGCTCGCCTTTCGATTTATAGGACAACAGCCCTCTGAACCCGGCAGCAATGGGGGAATAATCGATGCCGCTATTATCCCTGGCCCATACGCCCCACCGCTCCAACACTTCATTCATATCTCTCATGCTTCCACCTCCTTTGGGCGTTTGCCACATCGCCAGGGCTCCATGTCGTTGACCGACGTCGGTCGAGCCGCTCTTCTGCTCGGCGTGCGCCAACACGCAACAACCGCTCCGCCCGGCGAGCTCGCCGAGGGTATGACACCAAATACTGTATAAATAACCAGTATCAAGTATACCCAGAGGTATCTTTTTTTCAATAGCGAAAATCCATTTACCTGCAGGTAAATTTAGGTACGATGGCCTCATGAAAAACGAGCAAAAAATGCACCTCCAGGAGATGCGGCGAGAGCGCCTGATCATCCTGATCGATAACCTCGGCGTCGGGGGGCAAAAGCGCCTTGCGGAGGCGCTCGGTATTGCCGCAGACTATGTCTCTCGCCTGCTCTACCCGCCGGGCAAGAAAGGCAAAAAGGGCATCAGTGGCGACATGGCGCGAAGGATTGAACAGTATTTCGCCGTGCAAATCGGCTGGCTGGATGGCCTGGAGCAAATCGGGCTACGCCCCGTCAGGCAGAAGACTTCGCAGGCCTTGGGTAAAACGCTGCCGCTGCTGGCGTGGACATTGCCGTTGTCTCATGAACAGCTGCGCAAAGGAACGACCGTCCACTACCCGGCGATGGTGCAATGCAGCGCTCAGGCCTACTGGTTGCCGGTGCGGGATAACACGATGAACGGCTCTGCCGGCGCCAATTACCCAAAGGGTGCCTTGATACTTGTCGAACCCGTTACTGCCGGCATAACCGAGCTCGTGTCCGGCGATAAGGTGATAGCGAAACGCTGCGACAGCGCGGAGCTCCTCTTTAGAAGGTATGTCGAGGAAGCCGGGCATCGATGGCTTAAGGGAAGCATGCCGGGTTGCCCGGCGCAGAATGCCGATGAGTACGCGATTATCGGGGTAGTGCTTGGCGCCTGGCTGCCCTAGCCCATGCGTGCCGCGTTGAGAACCGCATAAAGCAAAAAACCGCCAACCTTGCGGCTGGCGGTTTTTTAGCACTCATGGTGCCGGCTACCGGAATCGAACTGGTGACCTACTGATTACAAGTCAGTTGCTCTACCTACTGAGCTAAGCCGGCTGAATTTGGCGGAAGGACAGAGATTCGAACTCTGGGAGCTGTTACACTCGACGGTTTTCAAGACCGTTGCCTTAAACCACTCGGCCATCCTTCCAATGGGCGCTGATATTAGCGATACCGTTATGAAATGTCTATCATTTTGATGCAAAAAAATGGCATGGGCGGTGCGGTTGCCTAAACTTCAAGCCTTAAACGCTTAAAAAATGAAAAGCCCCGCGAAAGCGAGGCTTTTATGTTCGGATGAAACGCGATTACTTCGGCTGCGAATCGTAGTCGGAACAGGTTTGATAGCCCTTGTTCATGACATGGCCCGTGTCGTTGTAGCTGACAAAGTACGTTTGCACTTTGCCATCGCGCGGCGCGACCGCATAGGTATCGCAAGTGCCTTGCGCATGAACCAGTGTGGCGGTGGTCGACGGCGGACCGGCAATCGCCCGCACCTGCTGCTTGGTCATCCCTACTTTGACATCGCTGACCACCGGCTCATTGACATAACTGGTTGCACGGTCATAGGCGGTGCAGCCGGCAAGAATGGAAAATACCGCCGCAGTACCGATGGCCAAAACCAACTTCTTCGTCATAGCTTGTCCTCTTGGAGTACGTTTGTTGTCCCCTAAGTCTAGAAGTGGGAAGGCTTTTCTACAAATTCCCGTTTGTCGATCGGTGCGCTTTTTCTCGGGATCGGCCGGCGCGGGCGCGACATCGGATTCAAAAGCCGAAATCGCTCAGCGCCGGGACATCGTCCGGGCGCCGACCGAGCGGCCAATGAAAACGCCGATCCTGTTCGCGAATCGGCATGTCGTTGATGCAGGCATGGCGGTTAATCATCAGCCCCTCCTGATTGAACTCCCAGTTTTCATTGCCGAAGCTGCGATACCAGTTGCCGGAATCGTCGCGCCACTCATAGGCGAAACGCACTGCGATGCGCGCGCCGTCAAACGCCCACAGTTCCTTAATCAGCCGATACTCCAGCTCTTTCGCCCACTTGCGTTGCAAAAATGCGACCACCGCCGCGCGGCCGTCGACAAATTCCGCGCGGTTACGCCAATGGGTATCGAGGGAATACACCTGCGACACCCGCTCAGGATCGCGGCTGTTCCAGGCATCCTCCGCCAGCCGCACCTTCTCGATAGCGGATTCGCGGGTAAAAGGCGGCAATGGGGGTTTAATACTCATGCTTATCTCCTGAGTGAAGGCGTGTAGACAACTTTGTCTACATCATTACGCTAGCGCATGTAGACAGAGTTGTCTACAATCACTCGAAAATAGCTTGGAGAAAAATGATGACCGCCGATCGCAATACCTTACCCGCCCGCCAGCGCATCCTGCTGACGGCTCACGATCTGTTTTATCAGGAAGGGATCCGCGCCACCGGCATCGATCGCATCATCAAAGAATCAGGCGTCACTAAAGTGACGTTTTACCGCCACTTTCCCAGCAAGAACGATTTGATTACGGCGTTTTTGGCCTATCGCCACCAGCAGTGGCTCACTTGGTTCAGCACAGCGCTGGATCGCCATGTGGCGCAAACCGGCGGGTTGCTGCCGGCGCTGGCGCCCTGCCTGGCGGAATGGTTCGACGATCCGCGCTTTCGCGGCTGCGCGTTTATCAATACGGCGGTGGAAATCGCCGATCTGCTGCCGGAAAGCCTGCAAATCGCCGGCCGGCATAAACGGCAAATGGCGGATGAACTGGCGCGTCACCTGCCCGCCGGCCCACAGCGGGAACAGCGGGCGGCAATGCTGGCGATGCTGATCGACGGCGCCATCGTCAGAGTGCAGATAGAGCGGCAACCGCAGGCCGCGCTGCAGGTGCTGAATGCCGCGTTGGACATGTTGGCGCAAGGCGGGTTCGATCAGTAATTGGCCCAAATGCCCGGCGTCACCAGTTCCAACAGGTGAGCGTCGGGATCGCGAAAATAAATGCTCTCCCCGCCGTGTTCCCAGCGCATCCGCCCCTCAATCTCCACGCCGTTGGCCACCAGATGCCGTTCCCAGTGCGGCAGTTGCTCTTTCGCCACCGCCAGCCCGATATGCGCCGGCCCCACGCCATCATGCGCAGGAATAAACCCGGTCGGATAGTGCGCCCCGCGCAGCGAATCACCTTCGATAAACAACAACAGTACGCTCCGATCGCCGACGTTGTAGGCGCGAAACCGTTCGTTGGCGGCCATCGTCGGCAGCTTCAGCACCTCCCGGTAAAACGCATCCGCGCGTTCAATATCGCTGACGTACAGCACCGTTTCAATCACCCTGTCGATCTTGAGTTCCATATAACCTCCGTTCTGTTTTCCATTCTGACAGCATAGGTCGAACGGAGGCGAGCCAAAGCGCTTCCCGAGCCGACAACGGATCAATCCGTGCTTTTTACCAGCAAAAAAAAACGCGGCCCGAAGGCCGCGCTGTGTCATTCACACGCTGATGCTTAGAACTGGTAAACCAGGCCCACGGCAACCACGTTGTCGGTGTTGATGCCGGCAGCGTCGGTGAAATCGTTGTTGTCCACCAGGTTGATTTTGTAATCAACATAGGTGGACATGTTTTTGTTGAAGAAGTAGGTCGCACCCAAGTCGACGAATTTGACCAGATCTTGATCGCCGTAGTCCTTGCCGTTACCGGCGCGGCCCAGGTCTTTACCTTTGGTCTGGTTATAGCCGACGAACGGACGCAGACCGAAGTCGAACTGGTAGTGCGCATAGGCTTCGAAGCTCTGCGCCTTGTTGGCGTAGCCGTAAACGCTGCTGTCGGAGCTGCCGAAACGCGCCGCGTTGTAGGACTGGGTGAACATCACCGCCAGGTAGACGTCGTTGGCGTCATATTTCAGACCGCCGGAGTAGCCTTCCGCCTTATCGCCGCGGCCCATGATATTGCGGTACGCGCCGGCGCCGTTCTGCTCGCTGGTGCGGCGAGAGTTGAAGAAGGCGCCCGCCGCGCTGATGCCGTAGCCCATGTCATAGCTCATGGACATGCCGTAGCCTTCGCCGTTTTGGCCCAGAACGTCACGACCGTTGTTGGTCTCTTCGCCGTTGCCGTTTTTACCCTGGTACTGCAGGGCGAAGTTCAGGCCGTCGACCAGACCGAAGAAGTCGTTGTTACGGTAGGTCGCCAGGCCGCTGGAACGCTGGAACATGAACTGGTCGGCGCCGTAGGTCATACCGTCGAACTCAGGCTGCAAGTCGGTATACGCCGCGACGTCGTACAGCACGCCGGTGTTACGGCCGTAGTCGAAGGAGCCGTAGTCGCCAAATTTCAGACCGGCGAAACCGTAACGGGTGAAGTTCTTGTTGTCCTGGCTCTCAGCGTGGTTCAGGTTCGCCTGATATTCCCACTGGCCGTAACCGGTCAGCTGATCGCTGATTTGCGTTTCGCCGCGCAGGCCAAAACGCATATAAGACTGATCGCCGTCCACGCCGTTGTTGCTGGAGAAATAGTGAAGACCGTCGACTTTACCGTACAAATCCAGTTTATTACCGTCTTTGTTGTAGATTTCCGCCGCGCCTGCTGTGCCTGCAACCAGCAGTGCGGGTACCATCAGAGAGAGTACTCGAAGTTTCATCGTTATTATCCTCGTTAATTATGTCGAGCTACGGCCACTGCCCTTTTCGAGCATTATTAGCACGACTGTGCATTACCATTCTGGTAACAAGGGTTATATTAATCCAGAAAGAAAATGATACCAAGTATCCGATAGTGTTTCATTGTAATTAATAAAGGTTTCAAAATGTAAATACACGCGAACTTTCACAAAACATTACAGACAAACAAAATAAAGCACTTAAAGATAAAAAATAGACTAATTGATAAAAAATCATGTAGTTATACATATCTTTAAGAAAAAAAAGCCAACCATACAATTGAACGAGACAATAAGCACATTGTGCCAAAACGCGAACCACGCGCAGCCGCTATAATCACCTCGCTATCATCATTATTTTCATTATTACCTTCATTATCCGAAGATAATTTCTGCATTCCTTTAACCGGCTTCTGGCCGGTTTTTTATTTTCCTCCCTACTCCCCTCACAATTTCAGTCCGTACAAATAGCACGCAAATAAATAACCTAATGATATAGTTTCATTAATTTACTTTCGCACTAATTGCTAATCTTTTTCCTTATTTTAGTCTACAAATTGAACTTGTTTTTCATTTCGTGCTTTATCTCATCGATTATTTCCCGCCGCAGGCACAATTAGCCGCAGAGTTTCAGTTCTGGTAATCTGGAAAAAAGCGCACCTTCAGCGAGTAAAATTCATGATGCCCTTTCAACCCGACGTGCTGTGGCGGCGGCTGCAAAGTTCCCCCTTCCGCGCTCGCTTCCGTTTGAATGCCAAGGACCAGACTTATCTCGAGGATAAGGGATTGCCGCTGATCCTCAGCCATGCCCGCGATTTTATCGACCGCCGCCTGGCCGCTGCCCATCCTAAAAACGACGGCAAACAAACCCCGATGCGTGGCCACCCGGTGTTCGTCGCCCAGCACGCCACTGCCACCTGCTGCCGCGGCTGTCTGGAAAAGTGGCACGGCATACCGCAGGGCATCGCACTGGACGAGCAGCAAAAGGACTATATTGTCCAGGCTATCGCGCTGTGGCTGGTGCGCAGAGGCGGTGCCAGGGAGGAGTCAGGCACGAATATTTTCGACCCGGATCGCGGATTGTGATAAAAACTGTCAGTAACTTTCACCATTCTTTTGACCCAAGATCCTGACGCTTACATGACAGCCACCTTGTGCAATGAACAGCAAACGCCCGGCGTTCCTCAACAGATCGCCACCCGTCTGGCCTTTTTCGTCGCCGGTCTCGGCATGGCCGCCTGGGCGCCGCTGGTCCCCTTCGCCAAAGCGCGCATCGGTATCGATGACGGCTCGCTCGGCCTGTTGCTGCTCTGTATCGGCGCCGGCTCCATGCTGGCGATGCCGCTGACCGGTTTTCTGACCGGCAAACTGGGTTGCCGTGCAGTGATCCTGATGGCGGGGCTCGGGTTGTGCATCGATCTGCCGCTATTGGCGCTGATGGATTCCCTCGGCGGCATGGCCGCGGCGCTGCTGCTGTTCGGTGCGGCGATCGGCATGATCGACGTAGCGATGAACGTGCAGGCGGTGATCGTCGAACGCGCCAGCGGCAAGGCGATGATGTCCGGTTTTCACGGTTTCTTCAGCATCGGCGGCATTGCCGGCGCCGGCGGCGTCAGCGCGCTGCTGTGGCTGGGGCTGACGCCGCTGCAATCCACCCTGCTCACCGTGCTGGCGGTGATCGCTCTGCTGACGCTGGCCAGCCGCCATCTGCTGCGTGAGAGCGGCGCCGATGACGGCGGGCCGATGTTCGTCTTGCCGCGCGGCTGGGTGATGTTCATCGGCATTCTGTGCTTTATCATGTTTCTGGCGGAAGGATCGATGCTCGACTGGAGCGCGCTGTTTCTCACCACATTGCGCGGCGTCGAACACAGCCAGGCCGGTCTGGGCTATGCGCTGTTTTCCATCACCATGACGCTCGGCCGGCTCAATGGCGATCGGGTGGTGAACTCGCTGGGCCGCTACCGGGTGCTGCTGCTGGGCAGCCTGTGCGCCGCTCTCGGCCTGAGCCTGGCCATCGCCTTCAATCACGCTACCGTTTCGCTGGTCGGTTTCATGCTGGTCGGCCTGGGCGCCTCGAACGTCGTGCCGATCCTGTTCAGCGCCGCAGGCAACCAGCGCGACATGCCGGCCAACTTGGCGATCGCCTCCGTCACCACCGTCGGCTATGCCGGTATTCTGGCCGGCCCGGCGTTGATCGGCTTCATCGCTCAGTTTTCCAGCCTGACGGCGGCCTTCGCTTGCGTAGCCGCTCTGCTGTTGGCGGTGGCCGCCAGCGCCAGGGCCGTCACTCGCTGATTCAGGAATGCGCAGCCATTATGCAAAATAAACAATTGACCATAAGCTCCAGCAACATTACCCGCTGCTTCCTGCTGTTTATCGTGCTGCTGACGATCGGCATCGGCCTGTATGGCTACAACTACACCAACGCCTGGCTGGCGGAAAAGAAGTACACGCTGAACAGCATCGCCGGTTCGCTGCAAAGGCGTATCGATACCTACCGCTATATGACCTATCAGGTCTATGACAAATTCGGCAATGCGCCGGTGCAGAATGTCGATCCCGGTTTGCAGGAAACCCGCCTGCGGCCCGATGTCTATTATGTCGAGAAACCGCATAAGAAAACCGACGCGGTGATCTTCGGCAGCCATGACGAAAACACGCTGGCGATGATCGCCAACATCTCGGACTACCTAGACACCCGCTGGGGCGCCAAGACCGAGAACTACGCCATGTATTACCTCAATGGTCAGGACAATAGCCTCAGCCTGATCACCACCCAGCCGCTCAAAGAACTGGCTTCGCGCTTTCGGGAAAGCTACCTGACCACCTCGGCGGACGAACGCCGCGCCGAGATGCTGCAACAGGCCAATATGCTCGACGAACGCGAGAGCTTTTCCGACCTGCGCAAACAGCGCTTCCAGAACGCCTATTCATTCTCGATTCGCACCACTTTCAATCAGCCGGGGCATCTGGCGACGGTGATCGCCTTCGATTTGCCGATCAACGACATCATTCCGGCCAATCTGGCCCGCGCCAATTTCCTGCTGCTGCCGGACGATGTCGATCTCGACGATAGCGCCATCCCGGCGGACACCGTCCTCGGTACCCATGCGACGATGAGCGGCGGCTGGGTGGAGTTCAGCGCCGCTCTGCCCAATGCGCCGCTGAAGGTGGTGTATCGCGTTTCGGCCATCAATCTGGCCATCGATCTGCTGCGCAACAACATCTGGCTGATCGCAGTCAACTTGCTGCTGCTGGCGCTGTCGATGCTGAGCATCTACTTTATCCGCCGCCAGTACATTCGCCCGAGCGAAAACATGGCGGTAGAGCTGGAGGCCGAGCGCGCACTGAATCAAGAGATCATCTCCAGCCTGCCCTCCGGCCTGCTGGTCTACAGCTTCGCCAACAATACGGTGATCGCCAGCAACAAAATCGCCGAGCACCTGCTGCCGCACCTCAGCCTGCAAAAGATCGCCCATATGGCCGAACAGCATCACGGGGTGATCCAGGCGACGGTCAACAACGAGGTGTATGAAATCCGTATTTTCCGCAGCCAGCTGTCGCCGGACACCTACCTGTTCCTGATGCACGATCAGGATAAAGAGGTGATGGTGAACAAGCGGCTGCAGCAGGCGCGGCGCGAGTACGACAAAAACGTTCAGGCGCGCAAGCTGATGCTGCACAATCTTGGCATCGAGCTGAATCAGCCGGTACGCAAGATGCACGATCTGGTCGACCGTCTGCACAGCCGGCCGGATGAGGAACAACAGCAGGCGTTGCTGGGCCAGCTGACGGCGGCGTCGGCTTCGGTGCTGGAGTTGATCGATAACATCACCCTGCTGACCCGGCTGGAAACCCAGGACTGGCAACCCACCCGCGAGCCGTTCAACCCGACGGCGATGATCGACGAGTTGCTGCTGGAGGCCCTGCCTGCCCTTAATCAGAAGGGGCTGGCGCTGTTCAAGCATTTCCAGCTGGACGTCGAGCAGAACTATATCGGCGACGCCAACGCGCTGCGCAAGGTGATCTCGCTGCTGGTGCATTACGCCATTATCACCACCGCCTGCGGCAAGATTTCTCTGGTTATCGACCATGAGCCCGAACACCCGGATCGCCTGATTTTCCAAATCAACGACACCGGCTCCGGCATCTCCAACGAAGAGATCAGCAACCTTAACTATCCGTTCCTCAGCCAGACGCTGGTGGATCGCTTCAACCACGGTTCCGGCCTCACTTTCTTCCTGTGCAATCAGCTGTGCAAGAAGCTTAACGGCCAGTTGGATATTCGCAGCAAGGTGGATATCGGCACTCGCTACACCATTCGCGTCGCCATGGAGATGGAGAAAAAAGAGCCGCAGGAGCAGGAAAAGCTGCTCGACGGCGTCACCGCCTTGCTGGACGTCACGTCGGATGAAGTGCGCGGCATCGTGACCCGTCTGCTGCAGGCCTACGGCGCCGACTGCCTCGTCGCCGAAGATCGCGCGGTCAACCGCGATTATGACGTGCTGCTGACCGATAACCCGCAGCGCGCCGATGATTACACCCTGTTGCTGGCGACCGATGAGCCGGGCTGGCAAGCGCTGGATAAACGCTACATTCGGGTGAACTATAATCTGAACGGCGCATTAATCGACGCCGTGCTGATGCTGATCGAACAGCAAATGGCCGCGCTGGAACAGGAGGAAAGCCCGCTTTCATTGAGTTCAGAAGATATCCAACTCTATGAAAAACACTTGAAATCAAGTGATTACCATGGGCTGTTTGTCGATACAGTACCCGACGATGTCAAAAAACTGTATACTGAGGCGGGCAGCAGTGATTTCAATGCGCTGTCACAAACCGCACACCGCCTGAAAGGCGTGTTTGCCATGTTAAATCTGCTTCCCGGCAAGCAGCTGTGCGAATCGTTAGAACAGCGCATCGCAGAAGGTGATGCGCCCGAGATCGAGAATAACATCAGTCAGATTGATTTTTTCGTCAGCAGACTGCTGAAGCAAGGTAGCCAACAACATGAATAACCTGAACGTAATTATTGCTGATGACCATCCTATCGTACTGTTTGGCATCCGGAAGTCACTTGAGCAAATTGAATGGGTGAATGTCGTTGGGGAGTTCGAAGACTCAACCGCACTGATCAACAATCTGTCCAAGCTGGACGCCAACGTGCTGATCACCGATCTGTCGATGCCGGGTGACAAGTATGGCGACGGCATCACGCTGATTAAATACATCAAGCGCCACTATCCGCAGTTGTCGATCATCGTGCTGACCATGAACAACAACCCGGCGATCCTGAGCGCGGTATTGGATCTGGATATCGAAGGCATCGTGCTGAAACAAGGCGCGCCGACCGATCTGCCGAAGGCGCTGGCCGCGCTGCAAAAAGGCAAGAAGTTCACGCCGGAAAGCGTCTCCAAACGGCTGGAGAAGATCAGCGCCAGCGGCTATGGCGACAAACGCCTGTCGCCGAAAGAGAGCGAAGTGCTGCGTCTGTTTGCCGAAGGTTTCCTGGTGACCGAAATCGCCAAGAAACTCAACCGCAGCATCAAAACCATCAGCAGCCAGAAGAAATCGGCGATGATGAAGCTGGGCGTCGAAAACGACATCGCCCTGCTCAACTACCTCTCGTCCGTCAGCATGACGCCGTTGGACAAAGACTAAAGCCCGCCTCACGGCAGGTTAACGCCAAACAGGCACGGCATCCGCCGTGCCTGTTTGCTTTTCAGACCTCGCTGCGGTTGTAGCGTACCCGTTGGCTGTAATATGCCAGCGTCTGCTCCAGCGTCTCCAGCGTAACCGGCTTCGACAGGCAATTATCCATGCCCGCCTCGAGGCAGCGCTGTTTCTCTTCCGCCAACGCGTTCGCCGTCACGCCAATCACCGGCGCACTGAACTGCATCTGCCGCAGGGTCTGCGTCAGACGATAGCCGTCCATGTTCGGCATATTGACGTCGGTCAGCACAATATCGACGTGGTGCTGTTTCAGCACGCCGAGCGCATCGACGCCGTCGTTGGCGGTCACCACCTGATACCCCAGCGATCCCAGCTGATCGGAAAGCAGGCGACGGTTGATCGGATGATCGTCAACCACCAGCAGATAAATATCGCCGTTGTCCGCCGCACTGGCCTTGGCGGGCACCGGCAGTTGCACCAGCGCCTCTGCCGCGCCGTTGCCGACGCCGAACAACCGGTTGATTAAGGTCAGCGTTTCACGCGGCGTAGAGGTGCTGTGCATCCAATAGCCCGGCCGGGTTTCCAGCGATGGACCGATATGTTCGGTGGAGAACTGGATCTGAGCCAGCAGCGGCGTGTTCATCATCAGCGGGTAATCGCTGAGCATCACCTCGCCGGCGGCGGTATCCTGCCCGTCATAGCGCTGGATATCGGCGCCGTAGCCGCCCAGAATCGCCATCAGGTAACTTTCCAGGCGCTGATTGCGGATATCCAGCCACAGCCGCCGGCCCTGCCAGGTATCGCTGGCCTGCGGGATCGGGAACTGGGCGTTAAACAATGGAATGCGAATGCTGAACAAGCTGCCCAGCCCCGGTTCGGACTCGACGGAGACGTCGCCGTCCATTAGGTTGACCAACTTCTCGCAGATCGCCAGCCCCAAACCGGTGCCCTGGAAGTGGCGCTGCACGCCGGTCCCCACCTGGAAGAACGGATCGAACAGGCGTGAGATCTCCTTCTCCGGGATGCCGACGCCGGTATCGCGCACGCTGAACTCCAGGTAGCTGCCGCGGGTGCAGACCTGCAGCACGATACAGCCGGTATCGGTGAACTTGATGGCGTTGTTCACCAGGTTGGAGAGCACCTGCTGCAGCCGCACCGGATCGCCGAAAATGCGCTCCGGCACGTTCTGTTCGATAAAGCAGTACAGCCCCAGACGTTTCTTCACCACCAACGGCAAATAGTTGCCGGCGATATGGGTGATCACCTCCAGGCAGGAGAACTCGCGCGGTTCGATCTTCAGCTGCTCGGACTCGATTTTGGAGAAATCGAGAATATCGCTGATGATTTTCAGCAACAGGCCGGAAGAGTTATTCATCGCGTTGACCAGCCGATCAACCCCTTGCGGCAGCGCCTTGGTCTGCAGCAAATCGAGGTTGCCGATAATGCCGTACAGCGGCGTGCGCAACTCATGGCTGACGGTGGCCAGGAACATCGATTTGGACTGGCTGGCCTGCTCTGCCGCCGCCGCCATCTCCTGCAGCGACTCTTCCATCTTCACGCGCGCGCTGACGTCCACCAGCACGCAGATCGCCACCTCTTCGTTACGGTAGCGCGAGTGGACAAAGCTGATCTGCAGGTTGTTGTTGTTGCTGGTCATCACATCGACGAAATTCGCCTGCTGTTCGCAAATGATGCGCGTAATGCGATCGCGATCTTCGTGGGTCAACAGGTTGATGTAGTTATGCGCCAGTTCGTTACTCAGGATATTGGTGCCGTCGCTGATGCGCAGGATGCAGATGCCCACCGGCGCCGAGGCGACAATCTTGCGGTTGAACTGCTCGTGTTCTTCCAGACGGAAGGCGTTCTCCTCCGCCGGCAAGAACATCTTGCGCTCAAACAGCCAGGCCAGCGTGAACAGCACGATAGCCGATAACAGGTTCAGCAACAGCGCGTTGAGGATCAGCATCTTGAAGCGTTCCACCACGCTTTTCACCGGCAGCGCATAGACGATGCTCAGCGATGAAGGCGGCAGCGCTTTCTTCAGAATCAAGTCGCGGTAGTTGTCGACATAACCGAAATAAGCATGCTCTTCGGGGTAGCTGTTGAGCGCAGCGGCATAGCGATCGCCGTCCGCCAGACGCAGCACCGGCTCGTTGTTCTCATCCAGCAGCGTGACACCGATCGGCAGGCTGCCGGCGGTGACGAAATCTTCCAGCCGGACGGTTTGCTCGATGCCCAGCAGCGCCTCCAGCTTATTACCGATATAGAGAGGCGTCAGCACATACAGATAACCGATGTCGGGCCGCTGCGCGCTGGGGCTGATCCAATACAGGTTGTTGTCTTTGTCCAAATTCTTGGCGTTGCGGTATTTCAGAATGCGCTCATGCAGGGACTTCAGCACGTTTTCCCGATTGGCGCTCGCGTTGCCGCCGCCGAATTCCGCCATACACAGGCTGTCGCCGCCGATGAAGAACACTCGGTTAAGATCGTAGGCCGCCACGAAGTTCTCTTTCCAATACTGGATCAAGCCGCTCAGCGAATCGAGCGAACTGCGGTAGGTGGTGCTCAGCGTGCAGTTGGACTCCGGGTACAGCGGAAAGAATTGCGGCGGGCTGCCTTTGCCGGGAAACACGCCGCTGAACATGTCCAGGCTGCTGACCGAACCGTTGAGGCGATTCTCCGCCATATACTTGATGTCGCGGATGATGTCGGCGGAATGGCGGATGTAGCCCTGCGCCTGATCGAAGTTGAGGTTGTACTCCTGCCGGATGTCAGACTCTTTCTGATGCAGGATATTCAGAATATAAAAGGTGGTGAGCAGCGCCCCCAACGACCACAGCAAAATCGCCAGCACCCGGAACAAATAGCGGGATATTTTCAGCGTAGTTCGAAAAGAGGCTAAGTATTTCAATCGGATACCATACGAAAGTCAGTGACGGCGCGCGTTGTCGCCGGCGCGGCGGCCGGCGGCTCGGTGCGCCAATTAAACCATATAACTGAAAAAGGGCCTAGCATCGCTGCCAGGCCCTTGTGTCTCAGTGCATTACGGTGTCGGCATGCCGACGCCCTCACCTTGCTTAAACGTTGTCGTCGTCCATCGGCTCAGCCGCGTCGTCGCCATCGTCCAGCGGCGTGGTGTCTTCTTCCACCGCTTCCGCGCCCGGTTCCAGGCTGTCCAGTTCTTCGTCTTCCACCGGTTCGGCCACGCGCTGCAGACCGACGACGTTTTCGTCTTCCGCCGTGCGGATCAGCGTCACGCCCTGGGTGTTACGACCGACCACGCTGACTTCCGAAACGCGGGTACGCACCAGCGTGCCGGCATCGGTGATCATCATGATCTGATCGCTGGTTTCCACCTGCACCGCGCCGACCACCTGGCCGTTACGCTCGCTCACCTTAATGGAGATAACCCCCTGGGTGGCGCGTGACTTGGTCGGATACTCGGTCACCGCGGTGCGTTTACCGAAGCCGTTTTGCGTGACGGTCAGGATGTCGCCCTCGCCGCGCGGCACGATCAGTGAGATCACGCTGTCGCCTTCACCGAGGTTGATGCCGCGCACGCCGGTCGCGGTACGGCCCATCGAACGCACCTGCGTTTCCGGGAAGCGCACGACTTTACCGTTGGCGGAGAACAGCATCACTTCGTTGCTGCCGTCGGTCAGATCGACGCCGATCAGCTCATCGCCCTCGTTGAGGTTGACGGCGATGATGCCGGCGCTGCGTGGGCGGCTGAACTCGGTCAGCGCAGTTTTCTTCACGGTACCGCTGGCGGTGGCCATGAACACGTGGCGCCCTTCTTCATACTCGCGCACCGGCAGAATGGCGGTGATACGCTCGTCGGCTTCCAGCGGCAGCAGGTTGACGATTGGGCGGCCGCGCGCGCCGCGGCTGGCTTCAGGCAGTTGGTACACCTTCATCCAGTACAGGCGGCCACGGCTGGAGAAGCACAGGATCGTATCGTGGGTGTTGGCCACCAACAGGCGATCGATAAAGTCTTCTTCTTTAATACGCGCGGCGGACTTGCCTTTGCCGCCGCGGCGCTGCGCTTCATAGTCGGACAGCGGCTGATACTTCACATAGCCCTGGTGAGACAGGGTCACCACCACGTCTTCCTGGTTGATCAGGTCTTCGATGTTGATGTCGGAAGTATTGGCGGTGATCTCGGTGCGGCGGCCGTCGTTGTACAGCTCTTTGACCGCCACCAGCTCTTCGCGGATCACTTCCATCAGGCGCTCTGGGCTTTCCAGAATAAAGATCAGCTCGGCGATAAAGTTGAGCAGCTCTTTATATTCGTCCAGCAGCTTCTCGTGCTCCAGGCCGGTCAGTTTCTGCAGGCGCAGATCCAGAATCGCCTGAGCCTGCTGCTCGGTCAGGTAGTATTTGCCGTCGCGGATGCCGAACTCCGGCTCCAGCCACTCAGGGCGAGCGGCGTCGTCACCGGCGCGTTCCAGCATGGCGCTGACGTTGCCCAGATCCCACGGCTGCGCCACCAGCGCGACTTTCGCTTCCGCCGGGGTCGGCGCACGGCGAATCAGCTCGATGATCGGGTCAATGTTGGCCAACGCGATAGCCAGCGCTTCCAGAATATGGGCACGGTCGCGGGCCTTGCGCAGTTCGAAGATGGTACGGCGGGTGACCACTTCGCGGCGGTGGCGCACGAAGGCTTCGAGGATGTCTTTCAGGTTCAGCAGTTTAGGCTGACCCTGATGCAGAGCGACCATGTTGATGCCGAAGGTGACCTGCAACTGCGTCAGCGCATACAGGTTGTTCAGCACCACTTCGCCGACCGCGTCGCGTTTGACTTCGATCACGATGCGCATGCCGTCTTTATCGGACTCGTCGCGCAGTGCGCTGATGCCTTCCACGCGTTTTTCTTTCACCAGCTCGGCGATCTTCTCGATCAGACGCGCCTTGTTCACCTGATACGGGATCTCGTGAACGATGATGGTTTCGCGCCCGGTCTTGGCGTCGGCTTCCACTTCCGCGCGCGCGCGCAGGTAGACTTTGCCGCGCCCGGTGCGGTAGGCCTCTTCAATGCCGCGACGACCGTTGATGATCGCCGCCGTCGGGAAGTCCGGCCCCGGGATGTGCTCCATCAGCCCTTCGATGCTGATGTTTTCATCGTCGATATAGGCCAGGCAGCCGTTGACGACTTCCGCCAGGTTGTGCGGCGGAATATTGGTGGCCATGCCCACGGCGATGCCCGACGAGCCGTTGACCAGCAGGTTCGGGATCTTGGTCGGCATGACGGCCGGGATCTGCTCGGTGCCATCATAGTTAGGCACGAAGTCGACGGTTTCTTTTTCCAGATCCGCCAACAGTTCGTGAGCAATCTTGGACATGCGCACTTCGGTATAACGCATTGCCGCCGCGGAGTCGCCGTCGACGGAGCCGAAGTTACCCTGACCGTCCACCAGCATGTAGCGCAGTGAAAACGGCTGAGCCATACGCACGATAGTGTCGTAAACCGCGCTGTCACCGTGCGGGTGATATTTACCGATCACGTCCCCGACGACACGGGCCGATTTCTTGTATGGTTTATTCCAGTCGTTACCCAATACGCTCATCGCGTACAGAACGCGGCGGTGAACCGGCTTCAGTCCATCACGAACATCTGGCAGGGCACGTCCGACAATAACGGACATCGCATAGTCCAGATACGAGTTTTTCAACTCGTCTTCGATGTTTACCGGTGTGATTTCTCTGGCAAGGTCGCTCATGGAGCTGCTATCCCTCTACTAATGATTCATCTGCCCGCTGCCATAGTGGCAAAGGTGTAAAACTATATCACAAAGCACGCTTTACGGGAAAATAACCGCCGCTGTTTCACGGAAATTGTGCAGATAAGTGCGCTAAAAACGCATCGGCACAGACGATGCCGCGCCGGAACATGTATAATCCGCGCAACGAGAACAAGGAGCCAGACAAGCCCATGAACGCAGAATCATCCAGCCGAGTGCAAAACGTTGACCACCAGGAAATCGCCAAGTTCGAGGCTGTCGCCTCCCGCTGGTGGGATCTGGAAGGCGAGTTCAAACCGCTGCACCGCATCAACCCGCTGCGCCTGAACTACATCATGCAGCGCGCCGGCGGCATTTTTGACAAGCAGGTGCTCGACGTGGGCTGCGGCGGCGGCATTCTGGCGGAGAGCATGGCGCGCGAAGGCGCCAAGGTCACCGGACTGGACATGGGCGCGGAGCCGCTGCAGGTCGCCCGGCTGCACGCCCTGGAAAGCGGCATGGACGTCACCTATGTGCAGGAGACAGTGGAAAGCCACGCTCAAGCCAACCCGCAGCGCTACGACGTGGTCACCTGCATGGAGATGCTGGAGCACGTGCCGGATCCGGCCTCGGTGGTACGCGCCTGCGCCCAACTGGTGAAACCGGGCGGCCACGTGTTCTTCTCCACCATCAACCGCAACACCAAAGCCTGGCTGATGGCGGTGATCGGCGCGGAGTACGTGCTGAAGATGGTGCCGCAGGGCACCCACGATCATAAGAAGTTCATTCGCCCTTCCGAACTGATCGGCTGGGTCGACGGCACGCCGCTGCGCGAAAAACACATGATCGGCCTGCATTACAACCCGATCACCGATCATTTCAAGCTTGGGCGCAACGTTGACGTGAACTACATGGTGCACACCCAGCACGAAGGTTAAACGCGGTAAACCGCGCCGGCCCTGCATTACCGGGGGGCGGCGCCATTGACGTATTCAGAAAAATACCTAATTTTCGCGACTTCGATCAAAATAGCGGTTGTAAACAGTTTTTTAGAATATTAAATCAGATCAATATGCCGTTTTTTTCTAACGTTTAATAAAGCGCCAAACGATCGTTTTTTTCAGTTTTTAAGGAAAATCTGATCTCGCTTATTGACAAGCTTGTCGCGCCAGTCACGGCGCGCACTGCGAAAGGCAAGTGACATTTCACCCCCAAGTTATCCACAAATTAGGCGGGTTTTGTTCACTTGCAAACGCCGTTTTTTCTCACTATCTTGTTACCTCACCGACATACAACCCCTATATATAGTGTTTACATACTGAGCAGAGCGACTACACTTCTGCTTAGGGGCACCATACGGACAGGTAAAACACCACATGAACCAAAGTCTGCTTGTAACTAAACGCGATGGCCGTAAAGAGCGCATCAACCTCGACAAAATCCACCGGGTCATCGATTGGGCCGCAGAAGGATTACATAACGTCTCGGTTTCTCAAGTAGAGTTGCGTTCCCACATTCAGTTTTATGACGGCATCAAAACCGCCGATATTCACGAAACCATCATCAAAGCCGCTGCCGATCTGATCTCCCGCGATGCGCCGGACTATCAGTACCTGGCCGCTCGCCTGGCGATCTTCCACCTGCGCAAAAAGGCTTACGGCCAGTTCGAACCGCCGAAGCTGCACGCTCACGTGACGCGCATGGTCGAGATGGGCAAATACGATAAACATCTGCTGGAAGACTACAGCGCTGAAGAGTTCGAGCAGATGGACTCCTTTATCGATCACTGGCGCGACATGAACTTCTCTTATGCCGCCGTCAAGCAGCTGGAAGGCAAGTATCTGGTGCAGAACCGCGTCAGCGGCGAGATCTACGAAAGCGCCCAGTTCCTGTACATGCTGGTGTCCGCTTGCCTGTTCTCCAACTACCCGCGTGAAACTCGTCTGGACTACGTCAAACGTTTCTACGACGCGATTTCCACCTTCAAGATTTCGCTGCCAACGCCGATCATGTCCGGCGTGCGTACCCCAACCCGTCAGTTCAGCTCCTGCGTGCTGATCGAGTGCGGCGACAGCCTGGACTCCATCAACGCCACCTCCAGCGCCATTGTGAAATACGTTTCGCAACGCGCCGGCATCGGCATCAACGCCGGCCGCATCCGCGCGCTGGGCAGCCCGATCCGTGGCGGGGAAGCTTTCCATACCGGCTGCATTCCGTTCTACAAACACTTCCAGACCGCCGTCAAATCCTGCTCGCAGGGCGGCGTGCGCGGTGGCGCGGCAACGCTGTTCTACCCGATGTGGCACCTGGAAGTGGAAAGCCTGCTGGTGCTGAAAAACAACCGCGGCGTTGAAGGCAACCGCGTGCGCCACATGGACTACGGCGTGCAGCTGAACCGCCTGATGTACCAGCGTCTGATCAAGGGCGAAGACATCACCCTGTTCAGCCCGTCCGACGTGCCGGGGCTGTATGACGCATTCTTCGCCGATCAGGACGAATTCGAGCGTCTGTACACCCAGTACGAGAAAGACGACAGCATTCGCCAGAAGCGCGTGAAAGCGGTTGAGCTGTTCTCGCTGATGATGCAAGAGCGCGCCTCTACCGGCCGCATCTACATCCAGAACGTCGACCACTGCAACACCCACAGCCCGTTCGATCCGCAGATCGCGCCGGTGCGTCAGTCCAACCTGTGCCTGGAAATCGCCCTGCCGACCAAGCCGCTGGAAGACGTCAACGACGAGAACGGCGAAATTGCGCTGTGCACCCTGTCCGCCTTCAACCTGGGCGCGATCGACAGCCTGGACGATTTGGAAGAGCTGGCAACCCTGGCGGTGCGTTCACTCGACGCCCTGCTGGATTATCAGGATTATCCGATCAAGGCCGCGCACCGTGGCGCGATGGGTCGTCGCACCCTGGGCATTGGCGTGATCAACTTCGCCTATTACCTGGCGAAGAACGGCGTGCGCTACTCCGATGGCAGCGCCAACAACCTGACCCACAAAACGTTCGAAGCCATTCAGTACTACCTGCTGAAAGCCTCCAACCGCCTGGCTCAGGAACAAGGCGCTTGCCCGTGGTTCAAAGAAACCACCTATTCGCAGGGCATCCTGCCGATCGACACCTACAAGAAAGACCTGGATGCGATCTGCAACGAGCCGCTGCACTACGACTGGGAAACCCTGCGTAAAGAGATCCAGGAAACCGGCCTGCGCAACTCGACGCTGTCCGCCCTGATGCCGTCGGAAACCTCTTCGCAGATTTCCAACGCCACCAACGGCATCGAGCCGCCGCGCGGCCACATCAGCATCAAGGCGTCGAAAGACGGCATCCTGCGCCAGGTCGTGCCGGAGTATGAGCGTCTGAAAGACAACTACGAGCTGCTGTGGGAAATGCCGAGCAACGACGGCTATCTGCAGCTGGTGGGGCTGATGCAGAAATTCATCGACCAGTCGATTTCGACCAACACCAACTACGATCCGACCCGCTTCCCGGGCGGCAAGGTGCCGATGAAGCAGCTGTTGAAAGACCTGCTCACCACCTACAAGTTCGGCGTGAAAACGCTGTACTACCAAAACACCCGCGACGGCGCGGAAGACGCCCAGGAAGATTTGCAGCCTGCCAAGGCCGGCGATGACGACTGCGAAAGCGGCGCCTGCAAGATCTAAAGTTTGACCTAGCGGGCCGGAGTTTTCCGGCCCCTTCATTTAGCCACGTTACGATGGATTCAGGCTTATGGCTTACACCACTTTTTCTCAGACCAAAAACGACCAGTTGCAAGAGCCGATGTTCTTCGGCCAGTCGGTAAACGTTGCGCGTTTCGACCAGCAAAAGCATGAAATCTTCGAAAAGCTGATCGAAAAACAGCTCTCCTTCTTCTGGCGCCCGGAAGAAGTTGACGTCTCCCGCGATCGCATCGATTATCAGGCGCTGCCGGAGCACGAGAAGCACATCTTCATCAGCAACCTGAAGTATCAGACGCTGCTGGACTCCATCCAGGGCCGCAGCCCGAACGTCGCCCTGCTGCCGCTGATCTCGATCCCTGAGCTGGAAACCTGGGTGGAAACCTGGTCGTTCTCCGAGACCATCCACTCCCGTTCCTACACTCACATCATCCGCAACATCGTCAACGATCCGGCGCTGGTGTTCGACGACATCGTCACCAACGAAGAGATCAAGAAGCGCGCGAAAGACATTTCCGGCTACTACGACGATCTGATCGAGATGACCAGCTACTATCACCTGCTGGGTGAAGGCACCCACCAGGTGAACGGTAAAACCGTCACCGTCAATCTGCGTGCGCTGAAGAAGCAGCTGTACCTGTGCCTGATGAGCGTGAACGCGCTGGAAGCGATCCGTTTCTACGTCAGCTTTGCCTGCTCCTTCGCGTTCGCCGAGCGCGAATTGATGGAAGGCAACGCCAAGATCATCAAGCTGATCGCCCGCGACGAAGCGCTGCACCTGACCGGCACCCAGCACATGCTGAACCTGATGCGTTCAGGTGCTGACGACCCTGAAATGGCGGAGATCGCCGAGGAGTGCCAGCAAGAGTGCTACGATCTGTTCGTGCTGGCCGCCCAGCAGGAGAAAGAGTGGGCGGAATACCTGTTCCGCGACGGCTCGATGATCGGTCTGAACAAAGACATCCTGTGCCAGTATGTGGAGTACATCACCAATATCCGCATGCAGGCGGTCGGCCTCGGTCTGCCGTTCGAAACCCGCTCCAACCCGATCCCGTGGATCAACGCCTGGTTGGTGTCCGACAACGTACAGGTGGCGCCGCAGGAAGTGGAAGTGAGCTCCTACCTGGTTGGCCAGATCGACTCGGAGATCAACGCCGACGACCTGAGCGACTTCGAACTGTAAGCGATGGCGACGCCAATCGTAACGCTGCGCGCCGCCGGCACGCAGCTCTCTTGCCCTAACAGTGAAAACTGCCTGCTCGACGTGCTGGAACTGCACGACGTGCAGGTGGAGTACCAATGCCGCTCCGGCTATTGCGGCGCCTGCCGCCTGAAGCTGGTGAAAGGCGAAGTGGCCTACCGCCAACAGCCGCTGGCGTTTATCAACGCCGGCGAAATCCTGCCCTGCTGCTGCATGCCGCTGACGGATATCGAGCTGGAAATGTAAAGTCGGGTGCCGGAAACCGCGCCTGGAGACCAGAAGGCGGAGTTGCCCCGCCCTAGGATTACCGCTTCACCTCACACGCCAACCTGATCAGGATAGTGATATTTTCCTGGTAGATTTTCAGCTCGCACAGCGAGTCTCTTATCATCCAGATAAATAACAAAACCGTAATACATACAACGGCTAGCGAATGAAACACATGCCTTAAGCGCATGCTTGCCTCCTTGCTGTGAAGGGGCTACCATACCGGTGTCTAGGCGGTATGTGCAGCCCCATTCTGATTGAGAGTCAGTTTGGGGCTTTCATCTATCCGCCTTGTCACACAATGCCCAAGACGAACAGTCTCAAGCACCCGCCAAAAGAGTAACAGCATTCCCTCGCCGCGAATATCCCCTATAAGATTATGATTAATCAGGGATATATAACTATCCTCAAAGTATTTCGCTTAGCGCCCCTTTCCTGCCGATGTGGAAAAATAACGCGCCGGGGAATCGCCGAAGGCTTTACGAAACATGGCGATAAAATTGCTCGGCGAGGCATACCCCAGCGTTTCCGCGATCTGCAACACCGTTTCACCTTCGGCCAGCTTCGCCAACGCATATGACAACCGAGCCTGCTGACGCCACTGGGCAAAACTCAGCCCCGTCTCGCCGATCATCAGCCGCCGCAGGGTACGCGGCGACATCGCCCCCCATTCAGCCCACGCCTCCAGTGAACGTTCGCTCCCCGGCTGCGCCAGCAAGGCCTGCAGAACGCCGGCCAGGCGCGGATGGGACGACATCGGTAAATACAGCGGCTCCGTCGGCGCCAGCCGCATCTCGTCCCGCATCACCTGCGCCATGCGATCCTGCTCCAGGGTGAGCGCGCTGCGTTTGTCCCAACCTTCCGCATGCTGAGCCAGCGCCTGCAGCACTGCGCTGATGCCGATAACGCAAGGTGTATTCGACAGATCGTGGCAGGCCTCTGGCGCCAGCAGCAAACTCCAGCCGCTCAGCGCGCCGCAAACCTGCACCCGGTGCTCCGTCGCCGGCGGGATCCAACCCGCCCGCTGAGGCGGCAGCACCCAATCGCCCTGCGCCGTGCGTACATGCAGCAAACCGCTTTCAACGCACAGCAACTGCCCGCGCACATGCTGATGCCAGTCGTATTCGCGCGTGCCCAACCGATACTCCCGGCCTGCCGCGTCGCGGCCGCCAAGGGCGATCAGCCAGGGGCCCGCCGACCATTCGCTGCAATCAGCGTCGAGGGCGTGAAGGTTCGCATTCATATTGGCCACTAATCACTATTTTTAGTCCAGATACCGTTATACCAACCTTTTCCTGCGCCGACATAATGAAATGCTTCCGGCCGCGACCGTCTGCGGCCACTGACTCACGAGGGAACATGATGACAACACTCAGCATTGGCATTATCGGCGCCGGGCCCGGCGGCCTGTGTCTGGCTCAGGGACTGCGCCGCTTCGGCATCCACGCCACGGTGTTTGAACGCGACACCACACCGCAATCGCGCGATCAGGGCTACCGGCTGCGCATCGATCCGTCGGGCCAGCAGGCGCTGGCCGCCTGCCTGCCGCCGGCGCACTACCGCTTGCTCTGCGCCGGCAGCGCGCAAAACAGCGACGAGAGCAATCTATGGGATCCGCAGCTTGCCCCGCTCACCGGCCGGCGCCCCGAGCACTGGTTGCCCTCCAGCCAGCGCCAAACGCAAGAACCGGGCGGCGATCTCGGCATTCATCGCCAAACGCTGCGCGAGATCCTGCTTGCCGGCCTGCAAGACCGGGTGCGTTTCGGCCATACCTTGCGTGAATTTGCGCAGACGCCGCAGGGCGTGGAACTTCAGTTCGCCAACGGCGAGCAAGTGCGGGTCGATGTGCTGATCGCCGCCGACGGCGTCAACTCGCTGGTGCGGCGGCGCTGCCTGCCCGAGGCAGGGCCCAAAGACAGCGGCGCAGTCACCCTCTACGGCAAAACGCCGCTCGATGCAGCGACCCGGGCCCAATTGGCCCCCGAGCTGATGAACGGCGTATCGGTCATCTTCGCCGACGGTGTGTCGCTGGTGGTTGAACCGATGCGCTTTCAGGCCCCCATGGCGCAGTTGGCGGCCGACTACGCGCCCGATTGCCGCCTCTCGCCGGTCGACGACTATCTCTATTGGGCCTGTATCGGATCGGCTGAACGTCTCGGCGGAGCCCCGGGACTGGAGGAGAGCACCGCCTTGCAGGCGCGCGTACGGCATATCTCACAGGGATGGGCGCCCGCCTTGCAAACGGCGTTGGCGCTGGCGGATCCCCTGTCGCTCAGCGTGCGGACGGTGCAGGTTACGGCAGCGATGCCGGAATGGCACAGCGAACGCATCGCCTTTCTCGGCGACGCCGTGCACGCCATAAGCCCGGCGGGTGGGCTCGGCGCCAACACCGCGCTGGTAGACGCCGCCAGCCTGGCGGCGCATCTGGCGCACTCAGACAGCGCCGCGCAGGCACTCAGGAACTACGGTACAGAGCTACACACGCGAGGCGCGGCGGCAATACGTCTTTCACGCCTGGCGTCCGAACGGCTGTTGCAGCGCGATGAGGCCGATAAGGCGGGAGACTCAGTAACGCCGATGCCCGTCACTCGATAATTTCCACCACTTCCAGCCAGGCGTTTTTACCGCACGCCTGGCTCCCATTCAGCCAACGGCGCAGCATATCCAACGCCAGCATCGCCACCGACTCCTGACGCAGCCGCAGGCCGTGGCGCGACGCACGATAACGCACGGTCTGGCCAATGCCGCCACGCGGCGTGTGCAGCGCAATGCTCACCTGCTCATCGCGCATGGCGCTGACCGCCAACGCCAACGGCGCGCCGGTCAATTCCGCCAGCGAGCGGGCGCGCGCCAGCGTCGTTTCCAGCGTTTCGATGCAGTGCGCCGGCAGCAGCTCGCCACCCGCCAGCGGCGCCCCTTCGCTCTGCAGCTGCAGATTGATCAAACCGCCACTGAACTGCTCGCTCAACGCCAGCTTCAACCCTTGCTGATTCAAGCGCTGCGTCAGCGTCGCCGGCAAGCCGTCGGTACCTTCAAAGATGCAGTTGTCCCCCGCCACTTCGCGCACGCGTCGCCAGGCCAGCTCCATTTCCGCACGCCGGCTTTCCGGCCCGGTCAGCTTCAGTTCGATGATCGGGCTGGAGGAACGGTAACCCAACACCACATCCGGCGGCAGCGGCATGCCGTCCAGCTCAGCGGCCAGATCGCTCTCGGAGGTGCCGAAGGTCGTCAGGCGCAGGCACAGCGGCGGCGCCGGCAAGGTGAAGCGCTGGCGCAGACGCGGTACGATCTGCTGTTCGACCATCACTTTGAATTCCGACGGCACACCGGGGGTGAAGAACATCAGGCATTGGTTCAGCTGCAGCGAGAACCCGCAGGCGGTGCCCACCGGGTTATCCAGCATTTCTGCGTTGGCCGGGATCTGCGCCTGCTTGCGATTGGAAGGGGCCATCGGCCGCCCGCGCTCGGCGAAATAGGCTTCCATGCGCGCCAACCAGTCAGCCCGTTCAACCAGCTCTACGCCGCTGGCTTTCGCGGCGGCCAGCGCGCTGAGATCGTCGCTGGTCGGCCCCAGGCCGCCGTTGACGATCAACACATCGGCGATGTGGCTGCGTTCCTGCAGGATCTCGATCAACGCAGAGAGGCTGTCCCCGACCGTTTCACGCCCGCTCATCGGCACCCCCTGCTGGAACAGGTAGTCCGCCAGCCACGCGGCGTTGGTATCAATAATTTGCCCGTGCAGCACCTCATCGCCGGTGCTGAGCATCTCCACCCTTAACATTGATCTCTCCCACATTTTTTGGTCATTCCACTATAGAAGCCCGTAAATAACTTTTCACTAGCCGCCTGCGGATAATTTCAGCCATGGGTCCGTTTCTCATGTGCCATGCCGGTCGCCGCAATGTAAATATTTATGTACACCATGCGTAACGTCGGTTTGACACAAATTAGGGCTTCCACTATCCTGCCATCCTCATAAATCGTTACCTATAATTTTCAAAATCTTTCGGCTGGTAGAGAAAAAACGTGAAGAATCGCACTCTTGGCAGTGTTTTTATCGTGGCGGGCACCACCATTGGCGCCGGGATGCTGGCGATGCCGCTGGCGGCGGCCGGCGTCGGCTTTGGCGTCACGCTGGCCTTACTGGTCGGGCTGTGGCTGTTGATGTGTTACACCGCGCTGCTGCTGGTGGAGGTTTACCAGCATGAGCAGGCGGATACCGGTCTGGGCACCCTCGCCAAACGTTATCTCGGCGGCGGCGGCCAGTGGCTGACCAGCTTCAGCATGATGTTCCTGATGTACGCGCTCACCGCCGCCTACATCAGCGGCGCCGGCGAACTGCTCGCCACCAGCATCAGCCAATGGACGTCACAGGACTTCCCGGTGTCGCTCGGCGTCCTGCTGTTCACCCTGGTGGCCGGCGGCGTAGTGTGCATCGGCACTCACTCGGTCGATTTGTTCAACCGCATCCTGTTCAGCGCCAAAGTGGTGTTTCTGGTGGTGATGCTCGGCCTGATGTTGCCGAATATCCACCAAACCAACCTGATGACGTTGCCGCTGGAGCAAGGCCTGGCGCTGTCGGCCATTCCGGTGATCTTCACCTCCTTCGGCTTCCACGGCAGCGTACCGAGCATCGTCAACTACATGGGCGGCAACATTCGCAAACTGCGCTGGGTATTTATCATCGGCAGCGCCATCCCGCTGATGGCCTATATCTTCTGGCAGCTGGCGACGCTGGGCAGCATCAGCTCCGACACCTTCGTCGGCATTCTGGCGCAGCAGGCCGGTCTGAACGGCCTGTTGCAGGCGGTGCGTGATGCAGTAGCTTCGCCGCACGTTGAACTGGCGGTGCACCTGTTCGCCGATCTGGCGCTGGCGACCTCGTTCCTCGGCGTGGCGCTCGGGTTGTTCGATTTCCTGGCCGACCTGTTCAAGCGGCAAGACAACGTGCGCGGCCGCCTGCAAACCGGCGCCATCACCTTCCTGCCGCCGCTGGCCTTCGCGCTGTTCTACCCGCGCGGCTTCGTGCTGGCGCTGGGATTCGCCGCCATCGCCTTGTCGGTGCTGGCGCTGCTGTTGCCTTCACTGCTGGTGTGGAAAACCCGCCAAAAGCATCAGGCGCAGTATCGCGTCTGGGGTGGCACCCCTGCGCTGGCGCTGGTGTTTGTCTGTGGGGTAACGGTGATCGCCATCCAACTGGGCATCGCCAGCGGCATGCTGCCGGCGGTCGGGTAAGCGACGAAAGACAAGAAATGATAAAGAGAAAGGGGCCGCAATGGCCCCTTTTTGCTGAGCGTCAGAAGCTCAGGCCCACACCGACATAAGGGCCATCGGCCAGCGTATTGTCGCGACGCCCGTCTTTGCCTTCCATTTGCATGTAACGGTAGCCCACGTCCACGCTCAGCGGACGGAACTTCCAGCGCAGGCCGCCGCTGGCTTCGTTATAGGCCTTCACGCCGCTGGTGAAGGATTCGGGCGCAAAGTACCCTTCGCCGTGCAGGCTGAAGTAACGGTTAATTTCCCACTCCAGGCCGCCGCCCAGCGCCACCGCCCCGCCGCTCTTCCCGTCTTTCGGGCTGAGGTACAGCGCTTTGGCGCCCACGGTCGCCGTCAACGGCCCCAGCGGCACGCCGAAGTTCAACCCCACGCTGCCGACGTTGCCGTCGTGGTCGCTGCGCGCCCAGTTGCCGGTCAGGCCCAGCCCTGAAGAACCGGTGCTCATGCCAACGCCCAGGTTGGTGTAGTGTTGCCCGGCTTCGCCCGACACGCTGATGGCGTTCGCCGCGCCGGTCACCAACAGCAATCCTGCCGCGCACGCGACCCCTGTCTTTTTCATCATCTTTCCCTCTGGTTTGTCATCCGTACCGAATGATCGAATCAACGCATAATAATAACGTCATGAGTCTATACCAAAGCGCAATGAGTATTTAAGGGATAAAAGCGAAAAAATTCTTCAATAATCAAATAAATGTAAAAGTTTGCAAACAAAAATCCATATTCGTCAAGACGATGCCAACGATAACCGAGACCTATTTGCCGTCGCTCGGCAATAGGGCTACAACTAGTAGTGGCTTTGACCGAGGTCAGGGGAAGAAGCCCCGCCAAAGGACTATGCTGATGAACGCTTAAACCGCCCGAGTCTTTACTTAACTGCACTACGATAAGGAGCAAGTGATGAGCAAGAAAGGACTGACCACCGCAGCCGGTGCCCCGGTTGTCGATAACAATAACGTGATCACCGCGGGCAAACGCGGCCCGATGCTGTTGCAGGACGTGTGGTTCCTGGAAAAACTGGCCCACTTCGACCGTGAAGTCATCCCCGAGCGCCGCATGCACGCCAAGGGATCCGGCGCCTACGGCACCTTTACCGTTACCCACGACATCACCCGCTACACCCGCGCCAAGATCTTCTCCGAAATCGGTAAGCAGACCGACATGTTTATCCGCTTCTCCACCGTCGCCGGTGAACGCGGCGCCGCCGACGCCGAACGCGACATTCGCGGCTTCGCCATGAAGTTCTATACCGAAGAAGGCAACTGGGATCTGGTGGGTAACGATACGCCGGTGTTCTATCTGCGCGATCCGCTGAAATTCCCCGATCTCAACCACGTGGTGAAACGCGATCCGCACACCAACCTGCGCAACCCGGTCTACAAGTGGGACTTCTTCTCCCACCTGCCGGAATCACTGCACCAGCTGACCATCGACTTCAGCGATCGCGGCATTCCGAAGTCCTACCGCCACATGCACGGCTTCGGCAGCCACACCTTCAGCTTTATCAATGCCGCCAACGAACGTTTCTGGGTGAAATTCCACTTCCGCTGCGAACAAGGCATTGAAAACCTGATGGATGAAGAGGCGGAAGCGATCATCGCCAAGGATCGCGAAAGCTCACAGCGCGATCTGTTCGAGGCGATCAAACGCGGCGACTTCCCGCGCTGGAAGCTGCAAATTCAGATCATGCCGGAACACGAGGCCTCTCAGACGCCATATAACCCATTCGATCTGACCAAGGTGTGGCCGCATGGCGACTACCCGCTGATCGACGTCGGTTATTTCGAGCTGAACCGCAATCCCGACAACTACTTCTCCGAAGTCGAACAGGTGGCGATGAACCCCGCCAACGTGGTGCCAGGCATCAGTTTCTCGCCGGATAAAATGCTGCAGGGCCGTCTGTTCTCCTATGGCGATGCGCACCGCTACCGCCTGGGCGTCAACCACCACCAGATCCCGGTGAACGGCGCCAAATGCCCGTTCCACAATTACCATCGCGACGGCGCGATGCGCGTGGACGGCAACAGCGGCAACGGCGCGACCTACGAACCAAACAGCTTCGGCCTGTTCCAGGAGCAGCCGGACTTCAGCGAGCCGCCGCTGAGCATTGAGGGCGCGGCCGACCACTGGAATCATCGTGAAGACGACGATTACTACAGCCAGCCGCGCGCGCTGTTCAACCTGCTGAGCGCCGAAGAGCACCAGCGCATGTTCACCCGCATCGCCGGCGAACTGTCGCAGGTGCCGGAACAGATCCAGCGCCGTCAGGTCGAGCTGTTCACCAAGGTGCACCCGGACTACGGCGCCGGCGTCGCCAAGGCGTTGGGGCTGAAATAACCCCCTGCAACCATCCGCTCAGCCGCCCTGTCGGGCGGCTTTTTTATGCCTGAGAGAGACGCTGCGCCACCCACTGCTGCAGCAGGCGGCGCGAAATCTTGATGCCACCGTTTTTCAGCTCGTCAGGCAGCGAGAGCAACGCCGCCGGGCGTTGGAAATTGGCCAGCTTATCCTGCGACCAGGCGAGCAGCGTCGCCAGCGACAGCGACGGATCGCCGTCGATCACCGCCACCGGCCGCTGGCCGAATTCGGCGTCCGTCACCGGCACCACAAACACCTGCGTGATCTGCGGATGCGCCGCCAGCACGCGTTCGATATCTTCCGGCTGCACCCCTTCGCCGCCGCTGAAAAACAGGTTGTCCAGCCGGCCGAGAATGCGCAGTTCCCCCTCAGCCATCACGCCGCGATCGCGGGTCGGGAACCAGCCCTGTTCATCGGCCAACGGCTGCAGATGGCCATGGCGCCAGTAGCCAAGCGCCAGGCTGTCGGCGCGGATCCAGACCTCTTCGTCCACCAGTTTGATCTCGCGGCCGCAGAGCGGCAGGCCAACACCCGGCCGCGCATCGGCGCGTTTGGCACACACCGTGGAAGCCAGTTCGGTCAGCCCGTAGCCACACCAGCAGCGGATCCCCGCCGCCTCCGCCCGTTCGGTCAGCGCCACCGGGATCATTGCGCCGCCGAGCAGCACCGCTTTCAGCGTCATGCCCGTCAGCGGTTGCGCCAACAGCCGCCAGAGCTGCGTCGGCACCAGTGAGGCATGCGTGCATCCCGCCAATGCCTCGGCCAGAGGATGCATCTCGCGCACCGCCAGCCGCGCGCCCGCCGCCAGCCAGCGCCAGACGATGCCCTGACCGGAGACGTGAAACAGCGGCAATGACAGCAGCCAGCAATCCTCGCGCTGAAACGCCATCAGCTCCAACACCCCTGCGGCGCTGGCCAGATGGTTGGCATAGCTGTGCGCGGCCGCTTTCGGCATGCCGCTGGAACCGGAGGTCAACGTCAGCGTCGCCAGACGTTGCGCATCCCACGTCGGCAGATTCGGCCAGCGTGGCTCGGTCGAGGGCGGCGTCAATCGAATCACCTCTTCCGGCAGCGCCGGCAACGGATCCGGGCTGAAGGCAAAGGTGATGTCCAATTCAGGCAACAACTGCCCCAGCAGCGGTATCGGCAAGGCGGGATTGAGCGGCAACAGGCGCGCGCCGCATTGCAGCAGCGCCAGGTAGGCCAACAGCAGCGGATAGCTGTTTTTACCGCACAGCGCCACGCCGCAGCCCGGTTCTACGCCCTGGTGCTGAAAGTCCGCCGCCAGTTCATCCACCTGGCTTTGCAACGCCAGCCAGCTCAGCGGCCGCTCGCCGAGCAACAGCGCCGTCGCCTGCGGCTGAAGGCGCGCCCAGTGCCGCCACGGCCAATCGCTTAACCGCGCCATAGGCACTCCAGCGCCGAGACATCCAGCAGCGGCAACGCGCTGCCCGGCCACGGCCGCAGCACCTGCGCCTGCATCAACCCCAGCGTGTCCAGGCCCGGCACGGTGTCCGGCGTCAGCCAATGGGCGATGCGCGCCAGCTGAGTCAACCCCAGGCTGGACTCGATGCTGGCGCTGATCACCGCCGTCAGCCCCGCCGCGTGCGCCTGCGTCACCAGCGCCTGGCAACGCGTCAGGCTGCCTACTAACGTCGGCTTGATCACAATGGCCGCCACGCCCGGCTCGGCCTGCACCACAAAGTCCGCCTCACGCACGCTCTCATCCCAGGCGATGGCAATGCCGGTCGCCCGGGCGAAATCGCGCGATTCATCTCGGGTCTTGCAGGGTTCCTCCAAAAAGGCGATGCGGTCGCGCCACGCCGGATTGACGTATTTGGCGAAACCGTCGGCTTTGGCACGGGTCCAGCTGCGGTTGGCGTCCAGCCGTAGCCGCAGATCCGGCAGCGCCTCCAGCAGCACGTTGACGATCATGCCGTCGCGCACCGCCTCATACAGCCCCACCTTCACCTTGGCGACTTTCTCGCCCGGCAAGGCGCTCAATCTCTCGAACAGCTCGTCCGGATCGCCGGTACACAGCGGCGCCTTGCGGAAATCCGCCTGCGTCGGCAAGCGCTGCTCCAGCTCGGCCTGCGCACAGCTGAGCCCAAAGGCTACCGAGGGCAGCGCGCTGTCATCCGGTTCATTGCCCGCCAGCCACGCCTGCAGCCACGCCAGCGTAGCCTGTTTGGCCTGCGCCAACGTTTCCCGACTGAATTCCGGCAGCGGCGCGATCTCGCCCCACCCCTCACGCTCGCCCTGGCACAACTGCACCACCCATCCGTCACGCGTTTTCAACCGCTGATTGCGCAGCACCACGCCCGCCTCCATCGGCAGGCTGTAACGGTATAGCGCCGCGCTGCGGTTTGCCCCGCTCATTACGGGTTGCGCTTGAATTTGCTGAAGTCCGGTTGGCGCTTCTCGTTGAACGCGTTGCGCCCTTCCTGCCCTTCGTCAGTCATGTAGAACAGCATGGTGGCGTTGCCCGCCAGCTCCTGCAAACCGGCCTGGCCGTCGCAGTCGGCGTTCAGCGCCGCCTTCAGGCAGCGCAGCGCCATCGGGCTGTTCTGCAGCATTTCGCGGCACCAGCGCACCGTCTCTTTTTCCAACTCGGCCAGCGGCACCACGGTATTGACCAGGCCCATGTCCAGCGCGGCGGCGGCGTCGTACTGGCGGCACAGGAACCAGATTTCGCGCGCCTTCTTCTGGCCGACGATGCGTGCCATGTAAGACGCGCCCCAGCCGCCGTCGAACGAGCCCACTTTCGGGCCGGTCTGGCCGAAGATGGCGTTATCCGCCGCGATGGTCAGATCGCACATCATGTGCAGCACGTGGCCGCCGCCGATCGAATAGCCGGCCACCATCGCCACCACCGGTTTCGGGCAGGTGCGGATCTGGCGCTGGAAGTCCAGTACGTTGAGGTGATGTACGCCGCTGTCGTCGCGATAGCCGCCGTAGTCGCCGCGCACTTTCTGATCGCCGCCGGAGCAGAAGGCCTTATCGCCGGCGCCGGTCAGAATAATGACGCCGATGCCGTCGTCGTAACGGGCGTTGGCCAGCGCGTCGATCATCTCTTTGACCGTTTGCGGGCGAAACGCATTGCGCACCTGCGGCCGGTTAATGGTGATTTTGGCGATGCCGTCGGCGGACTTGTGATACAGAATGTCTTCGAAATCGCCGGTGCAATCCTGCCAGGCGATGGCGGCATACAGCTGTTCTTCATTCGGATAAAGCATGTTCGGTTCCTTTAACCAGGGTTAACGAGAAAGGTCTGCAGCTCGGCGACGAAATCCTGCGGATTGGCCAGATGCGCGTTGTGGCCGGCCTGCGGCACGATGCGCAACGGCAACCCGGCGTCGCGCGCCAGCCGTTGAAATTTGGGGTCGTTCTCACCGCACAGCACCCGCAGCGGCACGGTCAGTTGGCGCAGTTGCGGCGCCAGATAGGGCTGCCGCCCGAGCGATGTGGCTTCGAGCATGTCGGCAATCGCCGGGCCGCTGTTGACCGAACGCGCGGCGATCAGCGCCTGGCGGTGCACATGGCTAAGCTCTTTGAACACCGGTTGCTGATACCAGTCCGCCAGCACCTCGGCAATCGGCTCACTGCGAAAACGCGCCGCCCATCGCGCATCCTGCTCGCAACGATCGCGGCGCTGTTGTTCGTCCTCCAGCCCCGGATTGCCGCCCTCGACGATCACCCCTTGCAGGCCGTCATGACGGCCGTGGCAAGCGTGATACATGGCGATACGCCCGCCGAGCGAGTAGCCCACCAGCCAATAACGTTCAATATTGTGCAGTTGCAGGGTCGCGGCGATTTGCGCGCTGATGTCGTCGAAGCCGCGGCAGCTCACCGCCACGGAATCGCCGTGGCCGGGCAGATCGATGGCCAGCGACGGCCATTCCGGGCAACGCGCGGCGATCACCCGCCATTCATTGTTGTTGCCCAGCAGGCCATGCAGCCACACCAGCCACGGACGCCCCGCTTCGCCCTGTTGCAAAATTCGCGTCGCCAGCATCATTGCACCGCCATCTGTTGCACCAGGAATTGCAGACTCTCGGCCCCTGCGCTCGGCGACACCTGCAGTTCTATCAGCGTGGCGCCGCCGCGCCGCCAACCTTGCTCAACCGCCTGTTGCAGTTGACTCCAGTTTTCCGGCCGCGCGTAATCAAGCTGGAACATCGCCGCCGCGTGGCTGAACTCGACGTCCTGCGGCATACAATAAAAGCGTTGGCGCTCCTCGTCCGGCGTCGGCAACAGCGAGAAAATTTGGCCGCCGTTGTTATTGACGACGATCAGCACCGTCGGCGCCGAACCGTGGCGCAACAGCGCCAGCGCATTGAGGTCATACAACGCGGAAAGATCGCCCACCACCGCCAACGTCGGTCTGGCGGTGGCGCGCTGTACGCCGGCGGCGGTGGAAATCAGACCGTCGATGCCGCTGGCGCCGCGGTTGCTGAATACCGGGTAAGCGGCAGGCAACGTCGTTAACGCGTCGATCAATCGCACCACCAGGCTGTTGCCGAGAAACAGCTGGCCGTTCTCCGGCAGCAGCTCCGGCAGGCGGTGCGCCAGTTGCGCTTCGCCAAAGTTATCGTGCAGATGCGTGGACGCCGCCGTCAGCGCCTTATCCGCCAAGGCCGCCAGCCCGGCGGCCCACGGCGCGCGCGGCTGCGCCGGATGCTGCACCAACCACTGCGCCACCCCGGCGCGCAGGCGCCGCCCCCGGTGTTGGGCCGGATCGAGCCGCCCCGGCAGCTCGTCGATAACCCAATACTCTTCCGGCAGACACTGCGCCTGCCATTGCAGCAGGCGTTTACCGGTCAGGCTACCGCCGAACTGCACCACCAGCTGCGCGTCTTGCAACAGGCGCTGCGCCTGCGGATGCGCGAGCCACAAATCGGCGCAGGGCAGCGGTTGCCCGGTCTGCGACAGCACATCGCCGATCAGCGGCCAGCCCAGCGTTTCGGCCCAGTCGGCCACCTGCGCGCCCTCTTCCGCGCTCATGCGGCCGGCCAGCACCACGCCGCGTTTTTGCCGCCAGAAGAACCAGTCCGGCTGCGGCGACGGCGCCACACGCGTCTCGCTTTCCTGCAGCCAAGGCCGATCGCTCTGCCACCAGTCGCCCAGCGCGGCGGACCAATCGGCATAGTGACGCTCATCGCCGCCGTACAGCGGTTCGGCGAACGGGCAGTTGATATGCAAAGCGCCATGCTGCAGGCGCGCCATCGCGCTGTCGACGCTGGAGGCCAGCCACGCGGCCGGAATATCCGGCGTCGGACGCGGCAGATCGATCGCCAACGTCGGGTGGCTGCTGTAGAGACCGTTTTGACGGATCGCCTGATTGGCGCCGCAGTCGATCAGTTCCGGCGGCCGATCGGCGGTGAGAAACACCAGCCGTTCACCGGTCAGGCCGGCTTCGATCAACGCGGGATAAAGGTTCGCCGCCGCGGTGCCGGACGTGACGATCACCGCCACCGGCTCTCGCGCCGCCTTCGCCAGACCGAGCGCCAAATGGCCAAGTCCGCGCTCATCAAAATGGGTATGGCAGATAAACGATCGGTTGGCCGCGGCGGCCAGCGTCAGCGGCGTGGAGCGCGATCCCGGAGCGATACAAACATGCCGCACCCCATGGCGGGCCAGCGCCTCGAGCAGCACAGCCGCCCACCGGCGATTAAAAACACTTGTCGACATAGTTCGCTCACAAGTCAGTTAGCAGAGATCGTCTCCGGCGCAGCCGACGGACGCCGCGCCTGTAGTTACGCTCTGTATTATATGAGGTGTTATTTTCACGGCTTTTGCGCCAGCGCAAGAACGCCGTATATCCCTGGGTGTTTACACCAGATAATCATTTGATTTAGAACAAAAAATAAACAATAAAAACACAAATACTTTACACTTGCGGCGACGCCGGCTCAATCCGTCCATACAAAAACAAGGGAAATAGAGGCGCTCCAACGGCGGCTAGCGGGAAGTATAGGCGGGATAGGGAAAAGCTTTCGGTAAAACGGCGGAATGAACAACACAGTCTGAATAAAAACACGGGGCGGCCTGCGCCGCCCCGATGACATGGTTTATTTGCGAGCCAGCAACAACCCCAGCACCAGCCCGACGGTGGCACCGATGCCCACGCTGTGCCAGGGTTTGTCCCGCACGTAGTCGTCGGTGCGATGCACCGCTTCTTTGGCGCGCGCATAGTAGGATTCGCCGGTGTTCACCCAGCGCGCCTTGACCTCACTCAGCGCCTGCTCGGCGTGCGACTTGATGTCGATGTAGGCCTGATCCGCGCGATCGCCGCTGTATTGCAACACTTCTTCCAGCGTTTCGGTCAGCATTCTCAGATCGTCATCCAGCGTAGTTTGCTCAGCATCCGTATGTCTTGCCATCGTGAGATCTCCGTGGTTGAAAAATTAAGCGTTCCTACACTATAGACAAGGATCGTCGCCTGCGGCCATCGGACTTTTACCCTAAAACACCAATTGCACCTTGGCGGCCTGGCGCTTATCGCCGGCAAACTCCAGCGCCTGCGCCAGCTGCCCGCTGGCGAACTCCGCCGACAGCAACGGCAGCGGATCGACCACGCCGTCGGCCAGCCACGCCACCGCCAGCGCAAACTCCGCCACGAAGCGGAACGATCCGAGCAGGTTCAACTCCTTGGCGATCAACAGCATCAGCGGGAAATCGGGGAAGCTGCCGCCCATGCCCACCTGCACCACGGTGCCTTTGGCCCGGGTGATCTCCAGGCAGCGGTGCAACGACTGCGGGTGCCCCGCCACTTCGAAGGCGACGTCGAAATACCCCTTTTCCTGCTGATAATCGCTAACATCGTCGTCCGCAGCATGCAGGCACCGATCGGCCCCCATTTGCCTGGCGATTGCCAGGCAGCGCGGGCTGAGATCGGCACAGACAATTTCGGCGGCGCCCAGCGCTTTCAGCGCCGCCACCAGCAGGCAGCCGATCGGGCCGACGCCGGATACGAAGACCTTTTTCCCCGTCACGTCGCCGGGCTGTTTCGCTGCGTGGATCGCCACCGCCAGCGGTTCGGCGAACACCATCACCCTGTCGTCACGATCGGCGCCGTAAGGGACACACTGCGCGCTATCCACCACTTTGTATTGGGTGAAAGCGCCGTCAACGTGCGGAAAATACATCGCGCTACCGAAAAAACGCATCTCGACGCATTGATTGCTTTGCTGCGCCAGACAGTATTTGCACTGCCCACAGGGTTTGCTGGGATTGAGCGCCACCTTCTGCCCGACCGGCAGCCGCGGTGAATCGCTGGCGATCACCTCGCCGATCACCTCATGACCCAGCACCATCGGCTGACGCACCTGAAAATTGCCGACCTTGCCTTCCTGAAAGTAATGCAGATCCGAGCCGCAGATACCGCCGCGGCTAATTTTCACCAGCGTTCCCTGCCCCCGGTAATCCACTTCTTGCGCGATCACCGCCACATCTCGCTTGCCGTTGACCACGCAGGACTGAGTTTGAATTTTCATCTCAAGGCTCCACGAAAAAAGATTACACGGCCGCCGACATGCCGCCATCGACAAACAGCAGCTGCCCGTTGACGAAGGCGGACGCGTCGGCAGCCAGGAACACCGCCGCACCGATCAGCTCCTGCGGATCGCCCCAGCGCGCCGCGGGCGTGCGTTGGGTCAGCCAGGCGGTGAAGGCCGGATCGTCGGCCAGCGCCTGCGTCATCTCGGTTTTGAAATAGCCGGGGGCAATGCCGTTAACCTGAATGTTGTAGCGCGCCAGCTCCACGCACATGCCGCGCGTCAGCATTTTCACCGCCCCTTTGGACGCCGCATAAGGGGTGATGGTGTCCCGCCCCAGCTCGCTTTGCATTGAGCCGATGTTGACTATCTTGCCGCGCCGGCGCGGCACCATATAACGCGCCACGGTTTGCGACACGATGAAGACCGCCTTCTGGTTGACGGCGATGATGTCGTCCCAGTCTTGCTCCGGAAACTCGGTGAACGGGTGGCGGCGCTGGATGCCGGCGTTGTTGATCAAGACGTCTATCGCGCCGATGTCCGCTTCAATACGGTCGATGGCGGCATGCACCGCCTGGGAATCGGTGACGTCGAACGCCGCCGCATCGGCACGCAGGCCCTCTTCGCGCAGGCGATCGGCGGCGTGTCGGGCATGTTCTTCGGTGGTGGCGTTGACCAGAATATGTGCGCCTTGCTGCGCCAGGCCGCGCGCCAGCAGAAAACCGATGCCGCGCGAGGCGCCGGTGATCAAGACGATTTTGTTATCCAGTGAAAACAGATTGTTCATGGTGATTCCCGGCCATCAGGCCTCCAATCGGACAGGCCTCTATCTCAGCCGATTGTTACCGGTAAAAACGTGATGGAAATCACTGAAAATCATGTTACGAAACCCTGTTACCCTTAACGTGATCTCACGCAGGCAGCAAGCGGGTAAAACTCATCTATCCGATTGAAAAATAGCGATTTCCAATGTAAGTGCATTCAATGTTATCGCCAAATCGATGGGTTAACATGCCGCTATCCCCCTTGCCGCGCCCCCCGTGAAGGCCACCGAATGAAACACCGCCGGGTTACGCGACAGGACATCGCACAATGGGCCGGCGTAACCCAAACGCCGGGTGACCAAACGCGGGTGGTGAACTGCCGTCTCTCACTCGGCGGCACCGTTTGAGCCGGCATTCGGGCCAATCGGCGGCGTAGCGCGGGCTTTTTCGCTGCGCGCCGCCCACCACAGACCGCTGTTTTTCATCGCATAGCCGAATAGCAGGCCCACCAGCAGGGAAAGCGTCACCAGCGGCCAATCGCCGCCGCCGGCGAAGGTCGCGCAGGCGCCGATAAAGGTGCCGGGCACGAACCCCAACCACTGCTGTTTGGCCTGAATGCACATCAGGAACGCCACGACGCCGGTCAGCAGATACCCCAGCAGATTCCACTGCGGGGCCAGTTCGCTGCCGTGGATGATCGCCATTGCCCAGAAAACGCCGCTGCAGCAGGTCAACGCGCCTATCACCAGCCCTTTCAGCCCGCCCTGCGGGCAGGCGAAATACGCCGTGCAGCCCAGAAAACCGGCCCAACCGATCAGCCCCAGGCTGACGGCAACCCAGCCCCAAACGCCGGAGAGGATCCCGGTAGTAACGGCAATGGCGAAAAGAACGTTCATAAAGTGACCCGCGGCAAAAAGAAAGCGCGCAGTTTACCCGAAAGCCGGTCATTTCATGTGATTAAAATCACAATATAAATGCAATTAAAGAATAATTAATTAAATAAAAGAGACATAAATCACAAAATAATTAACGTGGGAACCCTACACGTACCGTCATCCATGCCAACAACAGGCATACCGTGGTGCTGCTCAGGAACAGCAGATGGGTTGCCTGCTGCAGATCGACCCGGTCGACCACGATCCCCAGCAAGATAGGCACCCAGTTGGCGATATAAGCGATCACGTAAAACAGCGAAAGCAAACGCGCATGGCTGGTCGGCGGCGAAATCAGATTCACCAGGGTCGCGCTGCCGACGAAAATGGCGCCGTAAGCATAGCCGGCCACCACCAGCCCCGCCGCCGCCAGCCCCAGGGAATGCCACTGGATCGCCATGGCGAACACCACTGCCGCCAGCACCTGCGCCAGGCAACCGAACAACAGCGAATGACGGGCGTTAACGCGGCGGCTCAGGATCTGGCTGATGCCGGCGATCAGCAGATACACCGCAATCGCATAGCCAAAGACGCCCCGCTGGTGCATGCCTAACAGCGTTTCCGCCACGCCGGGGCCGATTGCCAAAATACTGACGGCCAGGGCCCAACAGACAAACAGCGCCCCGGCGCATACAAAGAATTTACCGCCGGTGATACGCAGACCATCGAGCAGCGTGCTTTTTTCTGTCGCCGTCGGCGCAGCGCGAGTCGGCGCCGCGACCTGGCCACGCGGCCACGAGAACATAACGCCCAACGCCGCCACGGCGGCAATGGTCATGATGAAAACGAACGGCAGCGTCGTGGGATGAAAACCGGTCTGCAAAGCGATGCCGCTGAAGATTGGGCCCAGCGCTAATCCGGTGGTGAATGACAGCGTGGCGATTAACGCCGCGCTTTTACCGCCGTCACGCGGCCCAAACCGCACCAACGCGATGTTCGCCGCGCCAGTCAGCGCCCCGGTGCCCACCCCGGCCAGCAGCCGCGCCATGAGCATCATGGCAAAGGTATCAGCCCGCGCGAACAGCAGCGCGCCGCTCAACACCACCAGCAACGCCGGCACGATCATGCTGCGTAAATCCTTTACTTTGCCGGCCAGATTGCCGACGCCGAACAAAGCGATCAGCACGCCGGCGGCATAGGCGCCGTAGATGACGGTCAGACTGACCGAGCTTAGCGCAAGCTGCTGCTGATACAGCGGATAAAGCGGCGTCGGCGCGCTGCTGTTCAGCAATGCCGACATCAAAGCCAGCGCCAGGAACAGTAAAATGGTCCTGCGCGACGCCTGAGCATTTTGCGGTGCCGCGTCCTGGATGGCGGTATTTTCTGACATGCTTCAACTCCCAAAGTCGGCAGGCGGCGGCCTGCCATCGTCGTCTTTCCTCACCCGGTCTGCCGGGAACGGCGCTTATCATAGCGTTGCGGCGACGGGCGAAGTATCGTCAAGAATGAATCACCCTGATGCATTCTTGCATCACCGGAGAAATAACCGCCGATGTGCGTGCCGTTGACCGTCTTTCTCTCCCTCCAGGCGGAACAACTCTTTATGATAGATACCGGTATCGTTCGCCCGGCCCGCACTGCTCCCCTGGCGCCGACAAATCTGCAGAGAGGAAATGGCATGATGAATTGGGATGACGCGCGCTTCTTTTTGGCCGTTGCGCGCTGCGGCACGCTACGCAAAGCCGCCAACCAGCTGCAGGTTGATCAAGCGACCGTCGGCCGACGTCTCACCGCCCTGGAAAACTCGCTGGGTTCGAAATTGTTTATCCGCACGCCAAAATCCTTCTCCCTCAGTCCGCTGGGCGAATCCATGCTGGCGGACGTGATGAAGATGGAAAATGCAGTGCAGGCGATCGCTCGCAAAGCCGCCGGCGGCGACGAAAGCCTGTGCGGCAACGTGCGCATCGCCACCACCGATACCCTGGCCGAAGCCTTCGTGATGCCGGCGCTGCAAGATCTGCGGCAACGCTACCCCGCCATCACCGTCACGCTGTTAACGGCGCTGAACATCGCCGATATCGCTTACCACGGCGCGGATCTGGCGATCCGCGGCGCGCGCCCCGATGACGATGAGCTGATCATCAAACGCTTAGCCACCATCGAAATGGGTCTGTACGCCTCTCAGCACTACCTGGCGCGGCACGGCATGCCGGTCAGGGGCGAGCAGCTGCGCGGCCACGATCTGCTGATGTTCCCGCGCGAACTGGTGCCGCGCCACTGGAGCAATTTCGGCGGCGAGGCTCTGCACGAGCCCAACGTCGTGCTGCAATGCAATTCGCAGCTGCTGCTGCGCTCCGCCACCCGCAGCGGGCTGGGCATCGGCCTGCTCTCCGCGTTTCTGGCGGACAAAGACCCGGAACTGGTGCGCCTGTTGCCGGAGAACAAAGACTGGGTGGATATCTGGCTGGTGCTGCATCCCGATTTGCAACGCGCCGCCCGCGTGCGCGCGGTGGTGCAGGCGCTGGAAACCTCGTTTAGCGCCCATTATGGCTGAGTGCCGTTTCCCCATAAAAAAAGGTCGCCGAAGCGACCTTTTTACCGTCCGAAGCGTTATCAGAACGTCGGCTGCGCCATCTGCACCAGCGAAATCAGCGGCTGCGGGTAGACCCCCAACAGCAGCACCAGCGCGGCGGAGATCAGCACCACGACGCCACCGGCGGTCAACGCCCAGTTGTTCGGGGTGTCGCGCTGCAGCGATTCCGGCGCGCTGAGGAACAGGCTGACGGTCACGCGCAGGTAGTAGTACAGGCCGATGGCGCTGCCTACCACGACTGCGCCGGTCAGCCACCACAGGTGCGCGCTGACGCCCATCGCGATCACGAAGAACTTACCGATAAAGCCCAGCGTCATCGGAATACCGGCCAGCGACAGCATCATCACCGTCATCACCGCGGACAAGATTGGCTTATGCCAGAACAGGCCGCGGTAAGAGAACAGCGAATCCGCATCCGGGCCGCGGTATGGGCTGGACATCAGGCTGACCACGCCGAAGGCGCCCAGGCTGCTGAACAGGTAACCGGCCAGATAAACGCCGGCGGTTTCCAGCGACAGCTGATGGGTTTGCACCGCAATCAGCGCCACCAGCAGGTAGCCCAGGTGAGCGATCGACGAGTAACCCAGCAGACGCTTGATGTTGGTCTGGCTGATGGCCATCAGGTTGCCGAACAAGATAGAGCAGAACGCGATGATCGACAGCACCAGACGCAGCGCTTCGTTGTCGGCGGCCGGGGCATACAGGAACAGACGCATCACGACCGCGAAGATCGCGATCTTGCTGGCGGTCGCCAGGAAGGTCGAGACCGGCGCAGGCGCGCCCTGATACACGTCAGGCGTCCACAGTTGGAACGGCACCAGCGACAGCTTGAAGCCCAGACCGACGATCATCATGCCCATGCCGGCCAGGATCAGCGGCTGGTGCATCATGTTTTCCTGCAGGCTCTTGCCGAGGCCGGCCAGCGACAGATCGCCGGACTCGGCATACAGCAGCGCCATGCCGAACAGCAAGAACGACGACGCGGCGGCGGACAGCAGCATGTACTTGATGGCGGCTTCCAGCGGGCGCTTCTGGCGATAGGCGTAGCCCACCAGGCCGAACAGCGGCAGCGAGATAAGCTCAATGCCGATGAACAACGAAGCCAGATGGTTGGCGCTCGCCAGCAGGATGCCGCCCATGGCGGCGATCAGCACCAGCAGGTAGAACTCTTCGCGGTTATCCGGATAGCCGACCAGCCACGGATAGGCGAAGGTGCAGGTCGCCAGACTCGCCAGCAGCACCAGCCCGGTGTAGAACATCGAGTAGCCGTCAACCCGCAGCAGCGGGGTGACGTCCATTGGGCCTGCCTGGCCGACAAAGTACAGCGAAAGCAGCGCCAGGTTGAGACCGATCACGGTCAGGGTGGCGTTGATAAAGTGGTCGCGTCGCCACGCAATGCCTAGCATCACAACCACCACCGTCAATCCGACGATCAACAGCGGCAGCAGTGCGATCAGTTGTTGAGGAGTTATTGTCATGGCGAATTACGGCCTTGTTGTTGAAATTGCTGAAACTGACGAACCAAACCAGTGTTGCACGTTGCTCATCGCCGCGTTGGAAGTATCCAGAATCGGCTGCGGGTAAACCCCCAGCAGAACCAGCAACACCACCAGCAGCAGAATGATGAACAGTTCGCGCGCGGTCATGCCCTGCAGCGGCTGGTCTGACTTAGGCGCACCGTAGTAAGCGCGCTGCATCATGATCAGCGAGTAAACCGAAGCGAACACCAGACCGAAGGTGGAGATCACGGTGATCACCGGCACCACCTGGTAGCTGCCGAACAGAATCATGAATTCGCCGACGAAGTTACCGGTACCCGGCATCCCCAGCGTAGCCACGGCGAAGAACAGCGACAGCGCAGGAATGAACTTGATCCGCCCCCACAGGCCGCCCATCTGACGCATGTCGCGGGTGTGCAGACGCTCATACAGCTGGCCGCAGATGATAAACATGCCGGCGGCGGACAGACCGTGCGCAATCATCTGGATCACCGCGCCCTGGTAAGCCAGCTGGCTGCCGGTGTAGATGGCGATCAGCACGAAGCCCATGTGCGAAACCGAGGTGTAGGCGATAAGACGCTTGATGTCGGTCTGCGCGAACGCCATCCAGGCGCCGTAGAAGATGCCGATCACGCCCAGCCACATGGCGATTGGCGCGAACTCGTGCGAAGCCTCAGGGAACAGCGGCAGGCTGAAACGCAGCAGGCCGTAGGCCGCGGTTTTCAGCAAGATGCCCGCCAGGTCGACGGAACCTGCGGTCGGCGCCTGGCTGTGCGCGTCCGGCAACCAGCCGTGCAGCGGCACCACCGGCATTTTCACCGCGAAGGCGATGAAGAAGCCCAGCATCAGCAGATATTGCACGTTGTGGGACATCGGCGTTTGCAGCAGGTCTTCGTAATCGAAGGTCCACACGCCGGTGGCGTTGTAGTGCACGAACACCAGGCCCAGGATCGCAATCAGCATCACCAGACCGCTGGCCTGGGTGTAGATGAAGAACTTGGTCGCCGCGGTGATGCGGGTTTTACCGTCCGACGCCTTGTGGCCCCACAGCGCGATCAGGAAGTACATCGGCACCAACATCATTTCCCAGAAGAAGAAGAACAGGAACATGTCGATGGCGAGGAACACGCCGATAACGCCGCCCAGGATCCACAGCAGGTTGAGGTGGAAGAAGCCCTGATATTTCTGGATTTCACGCCAGGAACAGAGGATCGCCAGCACGCCCAGCAGACCGGTCAACACCACCATCAGCAGCGACAGACCGTCCAGCGCCAGGTGGATGGAGATGCCGAAGCGCGGGATCCACGGCAGCAGGAATTCGCTCTGCCACTGCGGAATGCCTTTCGGCGTGGTCAAGGTATAGCCGCCCTGCATCCACAGCTGCAGAGAGAGCGCCAACGTCAGCCCCATTGCGATCAGCGCTATCCAGCGCGGCACCTTAGTACCGAAGCGCTCAAGCTGCCAGCACAGCAGACCGCCGATAAAGGGGATAAGAATTAGCCAAGGTAATAGCATGGCGTTTTGTGTCCCTTATACGAATAATTTCAAACTTTGTACGTAGCGCCTGCCCGGCGCTACGCCCGAAAAATGCGTCTGTTTAAATTATTCAATTAAACCAAAATCAACAGAGCCAATACGACCACTGCACCCACACCCATAGACGCTATATACCAACGCACCTGGCCGTTCTCGCTCACCGTCAGACCGCGGTTCCCCCAGCGGGAGAAGACGGCCGGCAGGTTCATCAGCGAGTTCAGCGGATCGCGCTGCAGCAGCTTCGCAATGCCCAGGTACGGCTTGACGAACACTTTGTCATACAGCCAGTCGAAGCCCCAGGCATGGAACCACCAGGTCGAGAAGAAACGACCCGGCGCGCTGTTGGCGATGCTGTTGACCAGGCTGCGTTTGCCCAGCCACAGCGCGGCCGCCAGCAGAATGCCGACGATAGCCACCACGCCGGAGGTGATTTCCAGCGTCAGCACGCTGCCGTGCGCCAGTTCGGTCGTCTCCGGCAGCACGCCCTGCAACGGCGGCACGATCATCGCGCCAACGAAGGTGGACAGCACCAGCAGAACCAGCAGCGGCAGGTGGTGAGTGATGCCTTTACCGGCATGCGCTTTGATTTTCTCTTCGCCATGGAACACGATGAAAATCATACGGAAGGTGTACAGCGAGGTCATGAACGCACCGACCAGGCCGGCCACCATCAGGTTGATGTGGCCATTGGCCATCGCGCCCGCCAGGATCTCGTCCTTACTGAAGAAGCCGGCCGTGACCAGCGGCAACGCGGACAGCGCCGCGCCACCCACCAGGAAGCAGACGTACACCAGCGGGATGCTCTTGCGCAGGCCGCCCATCTTGAAGATGTTTTGCTCGTGGTGGCAGGCCAGGATCACCGAACCGGACGACAGGAACAGCAGCGCCTTGAAGAACGCGTGGGTCATCAGGTGGAAGATCGCCGCGTCCCATGCCTGCACGCCCAGCGCCAGGAACATGTAACCGATCTGGCTCATGGTGGAGTAAGCGAGCACGCGCTTGATGTCGGTCTGCACCAGCGCGGCGAAGCCGGCCAGCAGCAGAGTGACCGCACCGACGATGCCCACCAGGTGCAGCACTTCCGGCGCCATCAGGAACAGGCCGTGCGTGCGGGCGATCAAATAGACGCCCGCGGTCACCATGGTCGCCGCGTGGATCAGTGCGGAAACCGGGGTTGGGCCCGCCATCGCGTCCGCCAACCAGGTTTGCAACGGCAGCTGCGCCGATTTACCGACCGCGCCGCCCAGCAGCATCAGGGTCGCCCAGGTGATGGCCGTATCACCCACCGCCAGTTTCTGCGGCGCCAGGATCATCAGCTCGCGGATGTTCAGCGTGCCCAGCTCGTTGTAGAGGATGAACAGCGCGAACGCCAGGAACACGTCGCCCACGCGGGTGACGATGAAGGCTTTCATCGCCGCCGCGCCGTTGGCCGGATCTTTGTAGTAGAAGCCGATCAACAGGTAGCTGCACAGGCCCACGCCTTCCCAACCCAGATACATCAGCAGCAGGTTGTCCGCCAGTACCAAGACCACCATGCTGGCGATAAACAGGTTGGTGTAGGCGAAGAAGCGCGAATAGCCCTCTTCACCGCGCATGTACCAGGAAGCGAACATGTGGATGAAGAAGCCAACGCCGGTGACCACCGACAGCATGGTCAGCGACAGGCCGTCCAGCACCAGGGTCACGCCGATATTGAAGTTGCCGACGGCCATCCAGGTCCACAGGCTTTGCTCGAACAGCTGCACGCCGGCGGCTTTCTGGGCGAAGAAATCCATCGCCACATACACCGTGACCAGCGCAGCCAGGCCGATAGAGCCCACGCCGACGGTGGCCGCCGTGTTCTCAGACCAACGACCACGGGAAAATGCCAACAGCAGGAACCCGATCAGCGGTAGCAGAATTGTTAAATATAATAGGTTCATCCGCGCATCTCACTGACAGTATCAATATTCAGGGTATGACGACGACGGTAGAGCTGCAGCAGCAGCGCCAGGCCGATACTGGCCTCGGCTGCCGCCAGGCTGATCGCCAGGATGTACATCACCTGCCCGTCCGCCTGGCCCCAGTAGCTTCCCGCCACGATAAACGCCAACGCCGCAGCGTTGATCATCACTTCCAGGCTGATCAGCATAAACAGCAGGTTGCGGCGTACCAGCAGCCCGGTCAACCCGAGCACAAACAGGATAGCCGCCAGGATCAGGCCGTGTTGAAGAGGGATCATGCTTGCTCCTCCGATTTTCTTCTCGCCATTTCGCCACCCACCGGCGCGTTGCTCAGCACCTCGCCAGGCTTGTGCTCGCGGCCGATATGGAAGGCGACAACCAGACCCGCCAACAGCAGCATTGAAGCCAACTCAACCGCCAGTACGTAAGGCCCGAACAGGCTGATGCCCACCGACTTCGCGTCAACCATCTCACCGCTGATGCCCTGATCGGATACGCTGCGGATCGCAACGATCAATACCACCAGCAGCGCCAGCGACAGCAGGCCAGGCCCGATCCACACCGTCGGCTTCATCCAGTCGCGCTCTTGCTGCTGCACGTTGCCGAGGTTCAGCATCATCACCACGAACACGAACAGCACCATGATGGCGCCCGCATAGACGATGATTTCCAATGCGGCGGCAAAGTAGGCGCCGAGAGAGAAGAAGACTGCCGAGATCGCCAATAACGAGACGATCAGATACAGCAGCGCATGCACAGGGTTGGTATGGGTGATCACGCGAATCGTCGCGGCCACCGCAATCAAACCTGCCAGATAAAATGCAATTTCCATGCTTGCTGGCTCCTTAGGGCAACAGACCTTTGACGTCGATCGGTTTGGCTTCGTTTTCGGCTTCGCCTTTGGCTTTGCCGTCAATCGCCATACCGGCCATCCGGTAGAAGTTATATTCCGGATATTTACCCGGCCCCGAGATCAACAGATCTTCTTTTTCGTACACCAGATCCTGACGCTTGTACTCGCCCAGTTCAAAATCCGGCGTCAGCTGGATAGCGGTAGTCGGGCAAGCCTCTTCGCACAGGCCGCAGAAAATGCAGCGCGAGAAGTTGATGCGGAAGAACTCCGGATACCAACGGCCGTCTTTCTGTTCTGCCTTTTGCAGCGAGATACAGCCGACCGGGCAGGCAACCGCACACAGGTTACAGGCGACGCAGCGCTCTTCGCCGTCCGGATCGCGCGTCAGCACGATGCGGCCGCGGTAGCGCGGCGGCAGGTAAACCGGTTCTTCCGGATACATCTGGGTTTCGCGCTTGGCGAAGGCATGCATGCCAATCATCCAAATGCTGCGCACCTGGGTGCCGAAACCAACCACTAACTCTTTCAATGTCATGGTTTATTCACCCCTTATTGAGCGTTGTACAAAATGACCGCGGCGGTTGCCAGCAGGTTCAGCAGCGTCAGCGGCAGGCACACTTTCCAACCGAAGGACATCACCTGGTCATAACGCGGACGCGGCAGCGCGGCGCGGATCAGGATGAACATCATCATGAAGAAGGCCGTTTTCAACGCGAACCAGATGAATGGCGGCAGGAACGGACCCTGCCAGCCGCCGAAGAACAACGTCACAATCAGGGCGGACACGGTGACGATACCGATGTATTCCCCCACGAAGAACAGACCGAACTTCATGCCGGAATATTCGATGTGGTAACCGTCAGCCAGTTCCTGCTCGGCTTCCGGCTGGTCAAACGGGTGACGGTGACACACCGCCACGCCGGCGATCGCGAAGGTCACGAAGCCGAAGAACTGCGGAATGACGTTCCAGACGTGCGCCTGAGATTCAACGATAGCCTGCATGTTGAACGAATCCGCCTGCATCACCACGCCCATCAGCGACAGGCCGATGAACACTTCGTAGCTCAGGGTTTGCGCGGAGGCGCGCATCGCGCCCAACAGCGAGTATTTGTTGTTGCTCGACCAGCCGGCGAACAGCACGGCGTACACCGCCAGGCCGGCCATCATCAGGAAGAACAGAATACCGATGTTGAGATCGGACACCGCCCAGGTCGGGCTGACCGGCACGATGGCAAATGCCAGCAACAGGGAAGTAAAGGCGATCATCGGCGCCAGGGTGAAGATCACCCGGTCGGAGAATCTCGGCACCCAGTCTTCCTTGAAGAACATTTTGATCATGTCGGCGACCAGCTGCAGCGAGCCGCCCCAGCCTACGCGGTTCGGTCCGTAACGGTTCTGGAACAGGCCGAGCAGGCGGCGTTCGCCGAAGCTCATGAATGCCCCGCACGCCACGACCACCAACAGGATCACGACCGCTTTAAGAACGGCGATCAGAATGTCGATCACCTCAGGGGTAAACCAGCTCATCGTGCCGCCTCCCGCAGATTGTCTACCTTAGCACCCACCAAGATCGGCGGGATCCCTGGCAAGCCGAGCGGCAAACCAACCTGGCCCTGGGTCAGGGTTTCACTCAGACGCACCGGCAGACGCAGGGTCTGGCCCGCACAGCTGAACTCCACCAGGCTGCCCGCGTTGACGCCAAGCGTCGCCGCGTCGGCCGGGTTGACCATCACGTAGGCTTCCGGCATGCGCTGCTGGATCACGTGAGAGCGCTGCGACATTTCATCGCTGCCGAACAGGTGGTAGTAAGGCGCGACACGCCAGCCGTCGTTCGGATTGAACGCGGCAGGCACGCGGTCGAAGTAACCGAGGCTGCCCTCCCCCGCTTCGATCAGGCGCACGCCCGGATCGCCGTGGCGCAGTTTGCCGCCCACTTCGGCCTGGAACTTGTTCCATGCCTGCGGTGAGTTCCAGCCTGGCGCCCAGGCGAACGGGATCTGCTGACGATCGGCCAGCGGGCTGTTGTTCCCTTCCATCGAGAAGGCGAACATGGTGTCTTTATCCTGCGGCTGACGCGGCTCGTGCACGCTGATGTTGGCGCGCATGGCGGTACGGCCGCTGGAACGGTGCGGCGAACGCGCCAGCTTCTGACCGCGAATGCGGAACGTCGCGTCCGGCGCGGCATCGACGATGCCCTGCAGCTGCGGCAACGCGGCGACGCAGGCGGCGATCACGTCATCGAGCTGGGTCCAGTCCACGTGGCGGCTGGTGTAGGTGGAGTGCAGCGAGTGCATCCAGCGCCAGCTTTCCAGCATCACGGTGAACTGATTCTTCTTGGCGTCGTCGTAATAAGCCGGATCGTATACCTGGAAGAAGCGCTGCGCGCGGCCTTCCTGGTTGATCAGCGTACCGTCGCTCTCGGCGAAGCTGGCCGAGGAGAGGATCAGATTGGCTTTGTCCATGATCGCGGTGCGCTGGTGGTCGGCGACGATCAGGTTGTTGACCTTGCCCAACGCCGCGTCCACCTGCGCCGCCGGCGCATGGCGATAGAGATCGTTTTCCATCACGATGGCGGTATCGGCTGCGCCGCTCGCCAGCTGTTCCAGCGCCTGATCGAGCGAACCGCCGCCGATCATCGCCAGGCCCATGCTGTTGGCCGCGCCCGCCACGAAGGTGATGCCGACGTCGGCACCGCGGCCCTTCAACGCCTTGGCGATGTTGGCCGCCGCTTCGATGATGGCTTCGCTGCCGGCGTTGCTGCCGGTGATAATCAACGGTTTGCGCGCGCCGGTCAGCGCCTGCACGATGATATCGACTTTCTTGTTCAGCCCTTCAGCCAGATCGTCCACCGCCGGCGCTGCGCTGTCCAGCGCGTGAGCAATGGCGAAGCCGAAGCGCGCCTGCTCGTCTACCGGCGCGCGGTAGTTCCAGGCGGCGATGTCGTCCAGGCGGGTGTTGTCGACGTTGGTGGTGAACAGCGGGTACTTGGCGTGCTGACCGATGTTCTGCACCGCCGCGATCTGCCAGTCGGCAACGCGCTGCGCCGCCGCCATCGCGCGGGCTTTACCCTTGACGGCCTGACGCACGGACAGCGCGATGCGCGCGCCGGTTTGTGTCAGATCTTCGCCCAGCACCAGCACCGCGTCGTAATCTTCGATCTCGCGCAGCGCCGGCGTATGGACGCCGCCGTTTTTCAGCACGTTCAGCATCAGCGCCAGGCGTGATTGCTCCGCCTGAGCGATACCGGTGTAGTAGTTCTCGGCGCCGACCAGCTCGCGCAGTGCGAAGTTGCTTTCCAGGCTGGCGCGCGGGGAGCCGATGCCGATGGTTTTCTTCGCCTGACGCAGGATGTCCGCCGCGCCCTGCATCGCCTGCTCGGCGTTCAGGGTGATCCAGTCATCGCCGCGCAGTTGCTGCGGTTGACGCGGACGATCTTTCTGGTTGACGTAGCCGTAACCGAAACGGCCGCGGTCGCACAGGAAGTAGTGGTTCACGCTGCCGTTGTAACGGTTTTCGATACGACGCAGCTCGCCATAGCGCTCGCCCGGGCTGGTATTACAGCCGATGCTGCACTGCTGGCAAATGCTCGGCGCGAACTGCATGTCCCATTTACGGTTGTAGCGTTCGGAGTGCGTTTTGTCGGTGAATACGCCGGTCGGGCACACTTCCACCAGGTTGCCGGAGAACTCGCTTTCCAGCGTGCCGCTTTCCGGGCGACCGAAGTAGACGTTGTCGTGCGCGCCGTACACGCCGAAGTCGGTGCCGTCCGCATAGTCTTTATAGTAACGCACGCAGCGATAGCAGGCGATGCAGCGGTTCATCTCGTGCGAGATAAACGGCCCCAGCTCCTGGTTGTTGTGGGTGCGCTTGGTGAAGCGGTAGCGACGGAAGCTGTGGCCGGTCATTACCGTCATATCCTGCAGGTGACAGTTACCGCCTTCCTCACAGACCGGGCAATCGTGCGGGTGGTTGGTCATCAACCACTCGACCACGCTTTCACGGAACTGCTTCGCTTCGCCGTCATCGATGGAGATGAAGGTGCCATCGGATGCCGGGGTCATACAGGACATCACCAAACGGCCGCGCGTATCTTCCGCGTTTTGGTATTGCTTTACCGCACATTGGCGGCAAGCGCCGACGCTTCCCAGCGCCGGATGCCAGCAAAAGTAAGGAATATCAAGGCCGAGGGAAAGACAAGCCTGCAGCAGGTTGTCCGCCCCGTCTACCTCATACTCTTTGCCGTCTACATGAATCGTAGCCATAGTCAGCATGCTTCCAAGTGGCCTGCCTTGCGGCAGGCGTTAATCAAAAATTCTGGCCGTGTTCGGGCGAGTCGGCTTACCAGCGCTGCTTCAGCAGATTGTTCGGCTGAATGCCGCCAATCGCATGCGCGTTGCCGAAGTGCTGCACGGCGATACCCGCCTCGAACTCTTCACGGAAATATTTAATCGCGCTTTGCAGTGGCTCTACGGCACCTGGCGCGTGGGCGCAGAAGGTTTTGCCCGGGCCGAGGGAACGGCACAGCTGTTCGAGGGTTTCGATATCCCCCGGCTGCCCTTCGCCGTTTTCCAACGCACGCAGGATCTTCACGCTCCACGGCAGGCCGTCGCGGCAAGGCGTACACCAGCCGCAGGACTCGCGGGCGAAGAACTCTTCCAGGTTGCGCACCAGCGGCACCATGCCGATCTCGTGGTCTACCGCCATCGCCAGCGCGGTGCCGAGACGGCTGCCGGCTTTGCCGATCGCGCCGTATTCCATCGGCAGATCGAGGTGATCGGCGGTCAGGAAGTCGGTGCCTGCGCCGCCCGGCTGCCAGGCTTTGAAACGCAAACCGTCGCGCATGCCACCGGCGTAGTCTTCCAGGATCTCGCGCGCGGTGGTGCCGAACGGCAGCTCCCAGACGCCCGGATTTTTCACCCGGCCGGAGAAGCCCATCAGCTTGGTGCCTTTGTCTTCACTGCCGGAGATGCCGGTGTACCACTCCACGCCGTTCGCCAAAATGGCCGGCACGTTGCACAGCGTTTCGACGTTGTTGACGCAGGTCGGCTTGCCCCAGACGCCGGCGCTGGCCGGGAATGGCGGCTTGGAGCGCGGGTTGGCGCGGCGGCCTTCCAGCGAGTTGATCAGCGCGGTTTCTTCGCCGCAGATGTAACGGCCGGCGCCAGTGTGCACGATCAGCTCGAAATCAAATCCGGTGCCGAGAATGTTCTTGCCCAGATAGCCGGCTTCGGTGGCTTCCGCGATAGCGCGACGCAGGTGCGCCGCCGCTTCGATGTACTCGCCGCGCAGGAAGATGTACCCACGGTAGGCTTTCAGCGCGAACGCGGAGATCAGCATGCCTTCCACCAGCAGGTGCGGCAGCTGCTCCATCAGCAGGCGGTCTTTGTAGGTGCCCGGCTCCATCTCATCGGCGTTACACAGCAGGTAACGGATGTTCATGGATTCGTCCTTCGGCATCAGGCTCCACTTCAAACCGGTGGAGAAGCCCGCGCCGCCGCGGCCCTTCAGCCCGGAGTCTTTCACCAGGCTGACGATCTCGTCCGGAGCCAGGCCTTTGAGGGCCTTTTCTGCGCCGGCATAGCCGTTCTTGCTGCGGTATTCGTCCAGCCACAGCGGCTGCTTGTCATCGCGCAGACGCCAGGTCAGCGGATGCGTTTCGGGAGTGCGTACAATGTGCTTGGTCATTGATACTGCTCCAGTAGCGTCTCGATATCTTCAGGCTTCAGCTGACTGTGAGTGTCCTCGTCAATCATCATGGTCGGCCCTTTATCGCAATTGCCCAGACAGCAGGTCGGCAACAGCGTGAAGCGGCCATCAAAGGTGGTTTGACCCGGCTTGATGTTCAGCTTCTTCTCGATAGCGGCCTGAATGCCCTGGTAACCGGTGATGTGACAAACAACGCTGTCACAATAACGGATCACGTGACGTCCTACTGGCTGACGGAAAATCTGGCTGTAGAACGTGGCCACGCCTTCTACGTCGCTGGCGGGGATGCCCAGCACTTCCGCGATGGCGTAAATCGCACCGTCCGGAACCCAACCGCGCTGCTTCTGCACAATTTTCAGTGCTTCGATGGAAGCGGCGCGCGGATCCTCGTAATGGTGCTTTTCGTGCTCGATCGCATCACGTTCTTCCGCGCTCAGTACAAATGCATCAACGCCGCTCTGAGGAGCGGCTGCGTTGATGGGCTCGAGCGCATCATTGACTGCGTGATTGTCTTTTTGATCATGCATAGTTAGCGGTCCACATCTGACATTACAAAATCGATACTACCCAGATAGACGATCAGGTCTGAAACCAGGCTGCCACGGATGACCGATGGGATCTGCTGCAGGTGCGCAAAGCTCGGCGTGCGTACCCGGGTGCGATAGCTCATGGTGCTGCCGTCGCTGGTCAGGTAGTAGCTGTTGATCCCTTTCGTCGCTTCAATCATCTGGAAAGATTCATTGGC
>Ga0157366_1000050_pt1 | contig 73264 bp, 75 predicted proteins | sample AttbisABBM1_FD_113149 | JGI IMG/M metagenome (GOLD analysis project Ga0157366, IMG submission 113149) | Fungus gardens microbial communities from leaf cutter ant in Botucatu, State of São Paulo, Brazil - Atta bisphaerica ABBM1 | ecosystem: Host-associated > Fungi > Mycelium > Unclassified ...
TGGCGAATGATAATTCCTTATGTGTTGGCGTTCGTTGTTTACAGTGTTTATTCTCTTTACTCCTCAGAAGAAGTAGGTTTAAAGCAACTCATCGGACTATTTCTTTACCCCTACTATCATCTTTGGTATATCCCCGCAGTGATCATATTTGTGCTATACACTATGGTCATTTACAAGAGCAATTTCTTACTCGGTTTCTTTCTGTTCACTTCCGCCGTATTGTCTATTGTCTGGTACTGTTACGCCGACACGCTGGAAAACCAATATGCGTGGCTGAAATTCATTGGTGATAAATTACTACTCCTTCTTTTTATTAGGCTTCCTGGTGGGGGATAAGAATTTTTACGGTAACCCGCTGGCGTTGTTCGCTATCGCGTTGGCCGCAGGTATATTAGGGTATTATGAACCGAACGGGGCACTGCTGGATGCCGCCTCATGGTTTGCATTTAATGCTGCGCTGTTGTTGTTGATGCTGAGTTTGTGCAAACGCCTGAAGCTAAGAACTGAGGGCTTAGTGGTCAAAATGGGGCAGGTATCTCTGCCTATTTATCTTTGGCATGTGTTACCCATTTTGCTTGTTGGAGCAATGGTCGATAAGGATACGTCAGGTTTTTATCTCAGCGTAACGGCCATTATTTTCGCTCTGGTCATCATATTTATCCGCTTGCGTGGCAAAAGCAGATTTATCGACTCTTTCTTTTACGGGGAAAGGGCCAACTGGCTACCCGCCGAAAAATAGAACGTCTGTCCCGGCCGAGGGGACTCGGCCGTCTACTTTTTACGTAAGCTTCCATTAGACAAATTGTCGTCCTCTGGCTCCCTGTCTCTTTATCTTTTGATTGAGTTTCTATACTCAATACATACTTATTCTTTAGACAAGACAACAGGGGGCGATTATGACACAAGTTTGCATTGCTGCGTATGTGTATGGCGTGGTGCAGGGGGTAGGGTTCCGCTATTCCACTCAGCGGCAGGCCGAGGCGTTGGGGGTGACCGGCTATGCGCGCAATCTCGATGACGGCAGCGTTCAGGTGGTGGCCTGCGGCACACAGGCGCAGGTGGATGAGTTGGTGGAGTGGTTGAAACAGGGCGGCCCGCGCAGCGCGCGCGTCGAACGCGTGCTGGTGGAGCCGCAAGGGGTGGCCGATTACGCCGGGTTTGGCATTCGCTATTGAATGCTCGCCTGCAGCGGCGCTGCGGGCAGAACGATCAGATGCATTTCACCGGTTTCGGCAAGCCGGCGATTTTGGTGGCTTGTTTGGCCGGCCCTTTCGGGAACAGGCGATACAGATAGCGGCTGTTGCCTTTTTCTTCGCCGTATTTCTGCGCCATGGCTTTGACCAGCATGCGAATAGCCGGCGAAGTATTGAATTCCTGATAGAAGTCGCGCACGAAGCGCACCACTTCCCAGTGTGCTTCGGTGAGCACGATCTCTTCCTGCGCGGCCAGCAGCGGCGCCAGGCCCTCATGCCAGTCGGCGCTGTTTTTCAGATAGCCCTGCGCGTCAGTGTCGATAACCTGACCTTCAAACTCCAACATACTGCCTCGATAACGGATAATTCGGAACGGCCGCCAGTTTAGCAAATTTTTTCGGCCGCAAAAAACAAAGCCCCGCCGGAGCGGGGCCTGGAAGGCATGCGTAACGCGCGATCAGTTGCTGCGGGCGAAGCCCAGAATGCTCAACAGGCTGATGAACATGTTGTAGAGCGACACGTACAGGCTAACGGTGGCGCGAATGTAGTTGGTCTCGCCGCCGTGAATGATGTTGCTGGTTTCCCACAGGATCGCGCCGGCGGAGAACAGGATGAACAGCGCGCTGATAGCCAGGTGCAGAGCAGGGATCTGCAGGAACAGGTTGGCGATCACCGCCACCAGCAGCACCACAAAACCGGCCATCATCATGCCGGACAGGAACGACATGTCTTTACGGGTGGTCAGCACATATGCCGAGCAGCAGAGGAACACCGCGGCGGTGCCGCCCAGCGCCAGCATGATCAGATCGCCCGCGCCGGCGTTCAGGAACGAACTGAGGATCGGACCGAGGGCGTACCCCATGAAACCGGTCAGCGCGAAAGCCGCCAGAATGCCCGCCGGGCTGTTGGCCAGTTTATGGGTCAGGAACATCAGACCGTAGAAACCAACCAGCATCAGCAGCAGGCCTGGCGCAGGCAGACCCAACATCGTACTGGCGGTCGCGGTCAGGGCTGAGAAAGCCAGGGTCAGGGATAACAGGAAATAGGTGTTGCGCAGGACTTTATGCGTGCTGAGCAGCGAGTCGCGCGAAGAAGATGAGACGACAATGCGGTCCATAATGATGCTCTCTCTTATCAGGCCATCACAAAATAATCCCGATGATAGGCAGCGCAAGCGCTTGATTAAAGTTTGTTTACCAATCTTTACCCTTAGTTATCATTATGGCAACAGCGGGGAAGGCGTTCGTTTGATCGCCGCTTGCTTTGCCTGCGGCGATTTTTCGCGCGGTTGAACGCGTTTGGGCTTTACAAGCGAATAAGGTCTGTTTATAGTTCGCGTCGTTGCGGAGGGGTGGCCGAGTGGCTGAAGGCAACGGTCTTGAAAACCGTCGACGGGAAACCGTTCCAGAGTTCGAATCTCTGCTCCTCCGCCATACATTCTGACCCCGTGCTCTCTGAGCTCGGGGTTTTTTGCTTTTGCGTGCGGATAAACCGGGGCGCTTCTGCAGGAAACGCGATCGGCTATTGATAAGGGCCATGCGTCGGTGAGATTATGCCCCCATCAAGGTCGGCCGCTCGGATGCCTGCTGTTGCCAGGCGTTACCGGTGCGACAAGCAACGCCGCCTTATCAATTTCGCTTAATGCTCTTATGGAGACAGAGATGAACTGGTATCAAGTCGCCTTATGGACGATGATCTTTCTGAAGTCCGGCGCTTTTCTGGTGTTCGTATGGTGGTGGATGTTCAAACGCGCGACCAAACCTTATGTCCGCCCGCAAGACGTCGTGGTGGACGATACGCCGTACGATGAGAACCTCACCATGGAAGAGGTGATGAAAAACCATGGCATCGTCCGCACGGATATGTCGGTAAAATAGTCTTCCCATCTCCCCAACCGCTATTTGGGGCGTGTTTGCCAAGAGCGCGCCCCCTTATGTTTCTTCGCTGTCGCTTTATGGCATTCTGCTTTCACGTTAACGGCATAACGTGACCGGGAAAAGCACGCCATGAACGATGTACGCATCCTGTCCCGCAATAACCTGCTGGCCTCCAGTCACTTCATCATCGGCATGGGCGTTTATTATTACCCTTATCAGCGCGATGGTGTGACGCAGGGGGAAATCAACACCTCGGCCACGTTGAACATCCTCTATCCCTGAGAGCCCGGGAGAACCGGTGCGCAACCTGTTTCGCTCACCGGTGTTCCGTCGTGCGTTCGAAAATATGCGCGCCGGCGCCCTGTTGGCCCCAAATATCGTTTGGGTTGCGCAGCGGGCAGTCGGTGAGCGACAGGCAGCCGCAGCCGATGCAGCTGTCGAGATGGTCGCGCAGCACCGTCAGCCGCTGAATGCGCTCATCCAGCGTTTTGCGCCAGGCGGAGGACAAAAGCCCCCATTGTTCTGAGGTCAGCTTGCTGCCGCTGGGAAAGCGTCCCAGCGTGGCGCGGATCTCCTCCAGTGGAATGCCCGCGCTTTGCGCGATCTTGATCACCGCGATGTAGCGCAACACCACCGGCGTGTAGCGGCGCTGATTACCGGCGTTGCGCGTTGCCTGAATCAGCCCCTTGCTTTCGTAAAAGTGCAACGCGGATACCGCCACGCCGCTGCGCTTCGCCACTTCCCCCACGGTCAATAGCCGATAGGTGTTAATCGGTTCATTTCTTGCCATTCCACGCTCCTCAGCTTGACCTCAAGTTAACCTGAGGTTTTATAGTGCAGCCAGCCGGGCTTGGCAACCGGCATCTCTCGTCACCTGCCTGCGCTGCGTCGGGGGAAGGATGGCTTTGGCTGTAAAATCAGGAAGAAACCGTTACATGATGAAACGATACCTCATTATTGCCGCGCTGCTGGCGGCGCTCGCCGTCGCTGCGGTCGCGATGCGATCCACCGCGCGGCAAAGCGAAGGCGCGCCGGCTTATCCGCCGGTGAAAGTGGCACTGGCGCCCGCACTGCGTGAACAGGCGGCGCGCAGTTACGCCGGCGTGGGCGAGCTGGAGGCGGCCAGTCAGGTGGAAGTGGCGGCAGAGACCAGCGGCCGCATTACGCGCATCCTGTTCGAATCCGGCCAAACGGTACGGCAGGGGCAACTGCTGGTGCAGCTCAACGATGCGGTCGAGCAGGCTGAGCTGGTGCGCCTGCAGGCGCAATTGCGCAATGCCGATCTGCTGTTGGCGCGCATGCGCAAGCTGATGAACCTCAACGCCACCGCGCGACAACAGCTGGACGATGCGCTGGCCGAACGGGATATGGCGTTCGGGGCGGTGCAGGAAACGCAGGCCAAAATCGCGCAAAAGGCGATCCGCGCGCCGTTCTCCGGCACCATCGGCATTCGTCGCGTGCATGAAGGGCAATACCTCAACGCCGCCGAGGCGGTGGCGAACCTGGTGGACGCCGATACGCTGCGCGTCAACTTCTCGCTGGACGAACAAAGCAGCGCCGGACTGGCGTTGGGGCAGGCGGTGTCGGTGCAGGTCGGGGCCTATCCCGAGCGCGCGTTCCCCGCCGCCATTACCGCTATCGACCCGATGATCGGCAAATCCCGCACCGTGCAGGTGCAGGCGACGTTGGCCAACCGTCAAGGATTGTTGAAAGCCGGTATGTACGCGGGCATTCGCGTCACGCAGCAGCAGCGCGTGGCAGTGCTGACGGTGCCGGAAACGGCGCTGACCTATACGGCGTACGGCGATACCGTGTTTCTGGCCCGGCAGGGGGAAAAGGGCATGGCGGTCAAGCGCGTCTCAGTCACCGTGGGTGAGCGCAACGACGGGCGCGTCGAGATCGTCAACGGCCTGCAGGAAGGCGACCGGGTGGTGACTTCGGGCCAGCTCAAGCTGAGCGACGGCATGGCGGCCGAGCCGGTGGCGCAGGATACTCTGAACGCCGCCCAGGCCGGTTCCTGAGGAGAGTCCGATGACATTTACCGATCTGTTCGTGCGCCGCCCGGTGTTGGCGCTGGTGGTCAGCACCCTGATCCTGCTGTTCGGCGCGCTGGCGCTCAGCCAACTGCCGATCCGCCAATACCCGCTGCTGGAAAACGCTACCATTACTATCAGCACCGACTATCCCGGCGCGTCGTCCGAGCTGATGCAGGGCTTTGTTACGCAGCCGATCGCCCAGGCGGTGTCCTCCGTCGAGGGCGTTGACTACCTTTCTTCCTCCTCGGTGCAGGGGCGCAGCGTGGTGACGGTGCGCATGGCGCTGAACCGCGACTCCACCCAGGCGCTGACCGAAGTGATGGCCAAGGTCAACCAGGTGCGCTATAAGCTGCCGGAACAGGCTTACGATCCGGTGATTGAGCGCTCAGCCGGTGAAGCCACCGCCGTAGCCTATGTCGGTTTTTCCAGTAAAACGCTGTCCACGCCGGCGCTGAGCGAATACCTGACGCGGGTGGTGGAACCGATGTTCACCACCATCGATGGCGTCGCCAAGGTGGAAGTGTTCGGCGGGCAAAAAATGGCGATGCGCCTGTGGCTGGACAGCGATCGGCTGGCCGGCCGCGGTCTGACCGCTGCCGACGTGGCCGATGCGGTGCGGCGCAACAACTACCAGGCGGCGCCGGGCAAGGTGAAAGGGCAGTATGTGGTTGCCAACGTGCGGGTGAATACCGATCTCACCAGCGTGGAGGAGTTCCGCAATCTGGTGGTGCGCAACGACGGTAACGGCCTGGTGCGCTTGAAAGACGTCGGCACCGTTGAGCTGGGCGCCGCAGCCACGGAAACCAGCGCCTTGATGGATGGCGAACCGGCGGTGTTCCTCGGCGTCTTCCCTACGCCGACCGGCAACCCGCTGGTGATCGTCGACGGCATTCGCCACCTGATGCCGGCGATCGACAAGATGCGGCCGCCAGGCGTGAAGATGGCGCTGGCGTTCGAGACCGCGCGCTTTATTCAGGCCTCGATCGATGAAGTGGTGCATACCCTGCTCGAAGCGCTGGCGATCGTGGTGGCGGTGATCTACCTGTGTCTGGGGTCGCTGCGCACCGTGTTGATCCCGGTGGTGACCATTCCGCTGTCGATACTTGGCGCTGCCGGGCTGATGTTGGCCTTTGGCTTCAGCGTCAATTTGCTGACGCTGCTGGCGATGGTCCTGGCGATCGGTTTGGTGGTGGACGACGCCATCGTGGTGGTGGAGAACGTGCATCGCCATATCGAAGAGGGGAAAACGCCGCTGGCGGCGGCGATGATCGGCGCACGCGAGGTGGCCGGGCCGGTGATCGCCATGACCCTGACGCTGGCGGCGGTCTATGCACCGATCGGCCTGATGGGGGGGCTGACCGGCGCGCTGTTTCGCGAATTCGCGCTGACGCTGGCCGGGGCGGTAGTGGTGTCCGGCGTGGTGGCGCTGACGCTGTCGCCGGTGATGAGCTCGCTCCTGCTGCCGGCCAAACAGAGCGAAGGGCGTGTGGCGCGTGGCGCCGAGTGGTTCTTCGGCGGCCTGACGCGGCGCTATGCGCGCGCGCTGGATTTCTCGCTGCACCACCGTTGGGTGACCGGCACGCTGGCGTTGCTGGTGATGATCAGTCTGCCGCTATTGTACCTGATGCCGCAGCGCGAGCTGGCGCCAACCGAGGATCAGGCCATCGTACTGACCGCCATCAAGGCGCCGCAGCACGCCAACCTGAACTATGTCGAACGCTTTGCCTACAAGCTGGACGAGGTTTACAACCGCATGCCGGAAACCGAAAGCCGCTGGATCATCAACGGCAGCGACGGCACGGCGTCCGGCATCGGCGGCATCAACCTGACGCTGTGGCAGGCGCGTCAGCGCTCGGCGTCGGCGGTGCAGGCCGATTTGCAACGGGCGGTGAACGATGTTGAAGGCACCAGCATTTTCACCTTCCAGCTGCCCGCCTTGCCAGGCTCCACCGGGGGGCTGCCGGTGCAGATGGTGCTGCGTACGCCGCAGGACTACCCGCAGCTGTACCGCACCCTGGAGGAGGTAAAGCAGAACGCCAGAAACAGCGGCCTGTTTATGGTGGTGGACAGCGATTTGGACTACAACAACCCGCTGGCGGAGGTGCGCATCGATCGCGCCAAGGCCAACAGTCTGGGGATACGCATGAGCGACATCGGTGAATCGTTGGCAGTGCTGGTGGGAGAGAACTACCTCAACCGCTTCGGTATGGACGGGCGCGCTTATGACGTCATCCCGCAAAGCCTGCGCGAACAGCGGCTGACGCCGCAGGCGCTGGCGCGGCAATATGTCCGCACCCAGGACAATACGCTGGTGCCGCTCTCCACTGTGGTATCGGTGGCCGTTAAGGTCGAACCGAACAAGCTGACCCAGTTTAACCAGCAGAACGCCGCCACCCTGCAGGCCATTCCCGCGCCCGGCGTGTCGATGGGCGAAGCGGTGGCTTTCCTCGAACGGCAGGCCGATGCGCTGCCGGCCGAATTTAGCCACGACTGGCAGGGGGATTCGCGCCAATACACCCAGGAGGGCAGCGCGCTGGCGTTCGCGTTCCTGGCGGCGTTGGTGATCATTTACCTGGTGCTGGCGGCGCAGTACGAGAGCCTGAAAGATCCGCTGATTATCCTCATCACCGTGCCGCTGTCGATCTGCGGTGCCTTGCTGCCGCTGGCGCTGGGCTACGCCACGATGAATATCTATACCCAGGTCGGGCTGGTGACCCTGATCGGGCTTATCAGCAAGCACGGCATTCTGATGGTGGAGTTCGCCAATGAGCTGCAGATGCGTCAGGGCCTGACGCGGCGCGGCGCGATTTTGCAGGCGGCGCAAATTCGTCTGCGGCCGGTGCTGATGACCACCGGGGCGATGGTGTTCGGTTTGATCCCGCTGCTGTTCGCCAGCGGCGCCGGGGCTGCCAGCCGCTTCGGCCTGGGGCTGGTGATCGTCTCCGGCATGCTGGTGGGCACGCTGTTTACCCTGTTTGTGTTGCCGACGGTGTATACGCTGTTGGCGCGCGATCACGCGGTAGCCTCACCCCGTCAGCGTGAGTTGGCCGCCGCGCAAAAGGCGCTGACGGAATAATCCGCCGGCGCCCACGTGAAAAATAAACCCGCTTCGGCGGGTTTTTTCGTCAGTTTTTGCAGCCCATCAACTCCGGCAGGACGCCGGGTTTGCTCTTCAGCGAAGCCTGCACGTCGTCCGGCAGACCGGCCCAGATGATCAGGCCGGTGCGTTTCTCGATCTCGTCCACCGTCACGCGGAATTGGCAGAAATCGGCGCCCTTCGGCGTGTTCTGATCGAACAGGAAGGCGGCATAGTGGTTCACCGCCGGGCTGTTGTTGATGAAAATCACCTTCCAGTAGGCGCTGGGGATGGTGTGCGCTTTCTGGGTGCCCGGCAGTTTGCCCATATCGCGCTCATACAGCGGCCCGGTCACGGTATAGACCGAGGAGATATCGGCGCGATCGATCAGCTTGCGTTCCTGATCTTCCAGCCGCGCCCAGGCGCCCTGGTTCAGATCGGATTTTTGCGGCGTGATGTTGGACAGGTAGTTCAACGATTCCCAGTCGGAAACGCCCGCCAGCGAGGCCAGCGGTGCCTGATGGCCGCGATCGACCTTCAGCGCCGCGTTGGCGCCGGTGTAATCGGCGGGCGCCAGGGTGTCCGCCGGGTTGAGCGCCGGATCGGTTTTCCAGTTGCGCGTCTTGCCGCTGGCCGGCGTGTCTTTGGTGATGTGATAGGCCACCCAGTTGGCGAACTTGGTGGTGCTGTTGTTGTTCAACGTATAAGCATGACGCACGATCGACACGTTGCTGCTGCCGCCGGTCGGGCAGCCGACCGCGCAGTTGTCGATGGATTCGAGCGTCTCGGCCGACGCCTGTGCGGCGAACAGCAGGGCGACCAGGGCCAACATCTTGTTGTTAAAGCGCATATTCATATCCTCAATAAGTTAAAAAATACTGTATATATTTACAGTGAATTAAACTTATCGCAGTGAAACGAATACAACAATGCAACATATTCATGTTGTGAATGTGTCAGTCATGGTACAGCCAAGCCGCACGTGAAATACGGCGGAAATAAAAACGGCGTCCCGCAGACGCCGTTTCAAAGGGGGGAGGATTACTCCAGCAGGTCGTTGACCGTGCGGCGAACGTAGTGCGTCATCTGCGCCAGATCGCCCGGTGACACCGGGCCGCCGCCGGCGCGCACCACCTGCTGTTCGATCTGGGCGATTTCCTGCTCGACCTTGTTGACGATCTGCACTTTGACTATCTTGTCCACCGAAGACAGCAGCACCTTCAAGACGACTTTCAGCGCGATGTTTTCGCAGAACGAGTCGTAGTGATGAACCGGCGGCGGCGGGGCCGGAGCCGGCTCGGGCGCGCGCGGAGCCAGAGCCTTGAAGCTGTCTACATTTTCAATAATAAGATCCATGTCTCTTATTAGTTCATCAAAATCTTTAGACACTGACTTATTCCCTTCGCTGTGCGCAAAAAACAGAACGCCCGTCCTCGGGCTGTAAGCGGATGAGCGACGGGCAGAACGAATTCGGGCCTGGCCTTCAGACGCTGAATGGCCGGGGGAGGGGCATTCTAACCTTGCGGCGGGTCGGCAACAAGATGGGGCCGTGCGAATGCGCGGCCCTTTGGATCACGAGGCTGGAGGGCGCTTAACTTTTCAGCTTGGCGGTGATTTTGGCCACGTGTTCGCCCTGATAACGGGCAATGGTCAGCTCTTCGTTGCTCGGCTGCCGCGAACCGTCGGCGCCGGCGATGGTGGTGGCGCCATATGGGGTGCCGCCGCGCACCTGTGAAACGTCAAACAGCTCCTGCGTCGCATAGCCGATCGGTACGATGATGAAACCGTGGTGCGCCAGCGTGGTCCAGGTCGAACTGATGGTCTGTTCCTGGCCACCGCCGGTGCCGGTGGAGGAGAAGACGCTGCCTACCTTGCCGTACAGCGCGCCGGAAGCCCACAGGCCGCCGGTCTGATCGAGGAAGGTGCGCATCTGCCCGGCCATATTGCCGAAGCGGGTCGGCGTACCGAAGATGATGCCGTCATAGTCCGCCAGCTCTTGTGGGGTGGCGACCGGCGCCTGTTGATGTTGTTTGCCCCCGGCTTTGGCGAAGGCCTCCGGCGTCATGGTTTCCGGCACGCGTTTAATCGTCACGTCCACGTTATCGACCCGATTCGCCCCTTCGGCCACCGCCTGCGCCAGGCGTTCGATGTGGCCGTACATTGAGTAATAAAGCACCAACAGTTTCGTCATGTTCCGTACTCCCGCTCAGATGATTAACAAAAGCCCCTGATAAGCATAGAAGCGAATGACGAACTTGGCGTTACGGCGTTACTTGATGCCGGCGATCGCCAGCAGGGCGCCAAAGGCGATCAGCAGCCCGCCAAAGGTGCGGTCGATGCCACGGCGCAAACGCAAAAAGCGCGCATTGACGCCCGGTGCGGAAAATAGCAGCGCGACGGCGGCAAACCAGAAGATATGGACGGCGGCGATAAAAAGACCATAGCCGATTTGCACGCCGAGCGGGGTGTGCGGAGAAACCACCTGCATGAACAGGCTGACGATGAAGATGGTGGTTTTCGGGTTTAACGCGTTGGTGAAAAAACCGGTTTTCAAGGCGGCGAAATCGCTGATGGCGGCCGGCGCTGTAGTGGGGGCTGCGTCATGATGCGCCGCGTTGCGCAGCAGCGTAACGCCGAGGTAGATCAGGTAGGCGGCGCCGATGGCTTTAAGCAGGTTAAACAACCAGGGCGACTGTTGAATCAACACGCCGACGCCAATCAGCGTATAGCTGACATGGACCAGCACTCCGGCGCCAATGCCGCAGGCGGTCAAGACGCCGGCGCGGCGCGAAAGCAGCAGGCTATTGCGCGAGACCATGGCGAAGTCCGGCCCCGGGCTTATCACGGCGAGTAAAGTAATGGTGACGACAGCGATGAGTTCAGTCATAGTTATCCTTGCGGTGTTTATCAATAGAGTGACTGATTTATAAGAGTAATTTTTCTCGGTGACAAACGATGAATAGTGACAATATCGGTGAGAAAAACTCACGCAAAACCGGCAGGCCGTTGCCGCTGGGCGGACTGCGTTGCTTCGAGGCCGCCGCGCGGCTGGAAAGTTTTACGCAGGCGGCACAGGGGCTGAATTTGACGCACGGCGCCGTCAGCCGGGCGGTGCGGGCGCTGGAAGAGGAACTGGGCGTGGCGTTGTTTGAGCGCCGCCATCGGCGGGTACTGCTCACGGCGGCGGGGCGCAAGCTGTTTCAGGCGACGCAGCAGGCCTTCGGCATTCTGGATCATACCGCGCTGGAACTGCGCCAGCAGGCGCTCAACGCGCCGCTGGTCTTGTCCTGTGAACCGACCTTGTTGATGCGTTGGCTGATCCCGCGTCTGCCGGCTTTTCAGCAGGCGCACCCGGATATCAACTTACAGCTGGTGGCCGGCGGCGGGCCGTTTTCGTTCCATGACGGCGTGACGGCGGCGATCAGGCGCAATGACTTCGATTGGGGAAAGCAGGTGCATAGCCTGGCGCTGTTCAGTGAAAAGGTTGGGCCGGTGTGCCAACCCGAGGCGTTGGCAAGGATGACGATCGCCGAGGGCAGCCTGCGGAGTTTGCGGCCCGGCGCTAAACTGCTGCACTCTGCCACCCGGCCGGATGCCTGGCGGCACTGGGCGCAGCAGCAGGGGATAGCGTTGGCGGGGCATCCGGAGCAGCGCTTTGATCATTTCTATTTCAGCCTGCAGGCTGCGGTCGCCGGTCTTGGTATCGCGATCGGCCCGTGGCTGCAAGTGCGAGACGATCTGGCCGCCGGCTTGTTGAGCGCACCGTTTGGTTTTACGCCTGACGGCAGCGGTTATTACCTGCTGTCGCCGCAGGCGATCGTGCCGGGCAGCGCGCTGGCCCGGCTGGCAGAGTGGTTGAGGCTCATGGCAGACGCCTGAGTTTTTGCGCCAGTCGCTGTTCCTGCCAGCGGCTGAAGACATTGCGCAGCAGCAGGGTACGCACTGCCCGCATGATCAGCGCGAGGCTCATGCCGCCGATCGCCCACAGCGACCAGAGATAGTGCGGGTGGGTAAACCAATTGATGGCGAACAACATCACGCCAATCACGGCGAAACGCACCGCCATGCTCAGCAGTTTGCCTTCTGCCGCGACCTGGCGACGAAGGCGCTGTTCGTCAGGCGTCTCCTCCTCCCTTGTCTGTTGCGGCTGTGCATTGAGATCGCGGACCTGCACGCCTAGCGCGGCGGCGATCGCGGTCAAGGTTTCCAGGCTGGCCTGTTCGCCGTTTTCAATCCGCTGTACGGTGCGGGTGCTGAGGCCGGCGATGGCCGCCAACTGCTCCTGCGACCAGCCTTTTTCCAGACGTAACGGCCTGATGCGGTACTTTTGCATGGTGCACTCCCGAGTTCGCTGTCACTGTCATCCAGTGTAGGAGGCGCAGGGTGGCGGCGCCACGACAGCGGCACGACAGCGACACGACATCCGCCGCCGGCGCGGGCCGGCGGGCGGTCAGAAGGCGACGTTGCGGATAAAGCGCAGCGGGAGGTCGCCGTGATTGGCGTAAGCGTAGCGCTGATCGCTGTTGAAGGTTTGCGCGGCGCCGGCGCTGAGCGTCAGCGTGCCTTGTTCCAGTTCCAACGTCAGGGTGCCGGCAATCACGTAGATCATTTCACTCCAGCCTTCGGCGTCCGGCGCCGAGTCATAGCGCTCACCCGGCATCAGCGTCCATTCCCACAGCTCGGCCCGTTGGCGCGCCGGCACGCTGGCGGCGAACAGCGCCTGGCTGCCCGGCTGTGCGCCTTGCCAGGCCAACTCTCCCACCAACTGGCTGCCGCGCGCTTCCGGCGCCTGGATCAGGTCGGTAAAGGAAATCGCCAGGGCGGCGGCGATCTTGTCGAGCACCGCCAGGCTGACGTTGCGATCGCCGGCCTCGATGCCCGCCAGCATGCGGCGGCTGACGCCGGAAAGCTCGGCCAGCGCCATCTGGCTCAGGCCCGCCTGTTGGCGGTAGCCGCGCAGATTGCTGCTCAGGTACTGCAGCACTTTGGGGGGATCGGTTTTCGCGTTATGCGCCGTATTGCTCATCGCCGGACTTTATCTCATACTGGCAGGATCTGTGCATTATATTGCACTCAGCAGGAAGGGCAAGCCGGTGTCAGCAGCAAAAAAATCCTTTATTTCCGCCGTGGTTCCGCAGATCAGGCTGCCGGAAGCGGTGTTGATTTTCATCACCATGATCTGGGGCGGCACCTTTTTGGCGGTGCATCACGCAATGCAGGTCAGCGGGCCGTTCTTTTTTGTCGGCCTGCGTTTCGCCACCGCCACGCTGGCGTTGACGTTGTTTTCGCTGCGCGTGCTGCGCGGCCTGACCCTGTATGAACTGAAGGCGGGCGTGCTGATCGGGCTGGCGATCATGTTCGGTTACAGCATGCAAACCGTCGGTCTGCAGACGATTAGCAGCAGCCAATCGGCGTTCATCACCGCCATGTACGTGCCGATCGTGCCGCTGTTGCAATGGCTGGTGCTGGGGCGCTTCCCCGGCATCATGTCATGGATCGGTATTCTGCTGGCCTTTACCGGCCTGATGCTGCTGGCGGCGCCGAGCAGCACCGACATGACGCTGAGCCTCGGCGAAATGCTGACGCTGGCCGGCACGCTGGGCATGGCGGCAGAGATCATCCTCATCGGCGCGTTCGCCGGCAAAGTGAATATCCGCCGGGTGACCATAGTACAGCTGGCGACCGCCTCGCTGGCCTCATTTTTGATGATGGCACCGACCGGCGAGTCGCCGCCGCCGTATTCGGATTACCTGCTGTACAGCGCCATTGGGCTGGGGCTGGCCAGCGCGTTGATTCAGCTGACCATGAACTGGGCGCAGCGCAGCGTTTCACCCACGCGCGCTACGGTGATCTACGCCGGTGAACCGGTCTGGGCGGGCATCGTTGGGCGGCGCGTTGATCGTGATTGGGGTGGTGGTCAGCGAGCTGCGCGTGCGGCGCAAGGATAAAGCAGCGGTGGCGACGGAAGCGGATTAGCGCAGAGGCGTAAAAAGAAAGGGGCGGAGAGATCCGCCCCTTTTTGCATCACGCGGTTTTTTTCTTGCGCAGGAACACGTAAGACAGGCCGAGCACGATGAACCACAGCGGGGTGACGATCAGCGCCTGACGAGTGTCTTCGCGCAGCGACAGCAGCACCAGCACGAACACGAAGAACGCCATGCACACCCAGCACATCAGTTTGCCGGCCGGCATCTTGTAGATCGATTTCTGGTGCTGCGCCGGGCGCCGTTTACGGTAGACCAGGTACGAGCACAGGATGATGGTCCAGACGAACATGAACAGAATCGCCGATACGGTGGTCACCAGGGTGAAGACCGTCATCACGTTCGGGATCAGGTAAATCAGCACCACGCCGCCCAGCAGGCAGATGCAGGAGAAGGTGAGGCCGTTGGCCGGCACCGCGCGCTTGGACAGGTTGGCGAACGATTTCGGCGCGTCGCCTTCCTGCGCCAGTCCGAACAGCATGCGGCTGGTGGAAAACACGCCGCTGTTGGCGGAAGAGGCGGCGGAGGTCAGCACTACGAAGTTGATCACGCTGGCCGCGGCCGGCAGGCCGACCAGCACGAACAGTTCAACGAACGGGCTCTTGTCCGGCACCACGGAGTTCCACGGCGTCACCGACATGATGACGATCAGGGAGAACACGTAGAACATGATGATGCGGATCGGAATCGAGTTGATGGCGCGCGGCAGCGATTTCTCCGGATCCTTGGTTTCTGCGGCGGTGGCGCCCACCAGCTCAATGCCGACGAAGGCGAATACCGCAATCTGGAAGCCGGCGAAGAAGCCGCTGATGCCTTTCGGGAACATGCCGCCGTCATTCCACAGATGGGTGAATGAGGCCACGGTGCCGGTCGGCGACTGGAACTGCATGGCGATCATCACCAGCCCGGCGACGATCAGCCCGACGATGGCGACGATTTTGATCATCGCAAACCAGAACTCCATTTCGCCGAACATTTTCACCGTCGCCAGATTAAGGCCAAGCAGCAACAGCACGCACAGCAGTGAAGCGATCCATTGCGACAGCCCGGGGAACCAGAATTGGGCGTAAGCGGTGATCGCCACGACGTCGGCGATGCCGGTGACCACCCAGCAGAACCAGTAGGTCCAGCCGGTGAAGAAACCGGCCCACGGGCCGAGCAGATCCGCGGCGAAATCGCTGAACGATTTGTATTCCAGATTGGACAGCAGCAGCTCACCCATGGCGCGCATCACGAAGAACAGCATAAAGCCGATGATCATGTACACGAAGATGATCGAAGGGCCGGCCAGGCTGATGGTTTTACCGGAGCCCATAAACAGACCGGTGCCGATGGCGCCGCCGATGGCGATCAGTTGAATATGTCGGTTTGTGAGGTTTCGCCGTAGATGATCTTCTGAAGCGGGCGTCGCGTCAGTCGCTATTTTAGAGTGATCTACCATCTGATGATGTCCTGTTTTACCTGTCATTAGTGAAGTTACGAGCTCTGAAGTGGCTCTTTTTTATACATTTATCCGGTTGGTCCGGCTTTAGTAAGGTAGTGCAATAACGCCACCTTTGTGCAACATGTTTACAACATTTATACGCGGGATAAAAGTCGATCACTCTTTACACGGAGGAGGCAAATCGGACGTTCAGGGAGCGGAAGGTTACTCTTCAAAACGTGGGATTAACAGACCTTATGTGGCTTATCTCGTTGATTAAACAAAGGGTTGTAAAACTCGCATGAGAAAAAGTAATGAGTGTGAGCGTTTGACAGCGGCTGAGGTGAGGAGGACAATTTACTGCGTTGGGTCGTTAGCTCAGTCGGTAGAGCAGTTGACTCTTAATCAATGGGTCACAGGTTCGAACCCTGTACGACCCACCAACCAAATCAGCGTGTTACGCTCAGGCTTTTCTCTGCTTGTTTCCTCATTGCGCCGTTTTAAGCGCGCTTTTTGCAAAAAAATTCGCATTTTTCGACTGATGTTCAGAAAGGTGATCTGGCGCAAACTGCGGTGTCGCACCGCAGTTTATACGGCAAGAGAGGCTGTGCGCTGGCGCAACGTCGGCGGAGGGGAGAGCCATTTGCCCAAGAATCTTTCAGGTCAAGAAGCGGGGGAATAAATGCGCCGCCGACATCAAAAGCAGGGCCCAGACGGCGGCCGAGAGCGCGGCGGTGGCATAGACGCGCCGCGCCGGCAGTTGCAGCATGCCGGCCACCAGCGGCACGGTGTAACGCATCACTGCCAGAAAACGCGAGGCGAACAGCAGCGGTAGCCCGCGCTTTTGCAAGGAACGTTGCGCTTTGCGCAGCGGGGCGTGAAAGCGTGCCGGCAGCCGGCGGCCAAGATCGCGGCGGTGCAGCCGTGCGCCGCAGTGGAAAGACAGGATCGAGCCCAACGCGGCGCCGAGGGCGATGGCCGCCCAAACCGCGCCGAGGGGCAGCGCATGCTTGGCTGCAACGATGCCCATCAGCAGCGTCACCGAGGCGGGCGGCAGGGCGGAAGACACCACGATCACGGATTTTCCCAGCGCGAACAGGAAAATCAGCAGCAGCAACATCTCCGGCTCCGGACTGTATTTGGCGATAATGTGCGTCAATTCATCCATTTAACACCTGTGGGCGAGAGGGCTGAGTGCCAGTGTCCCATCCGCAGGTTCAATAAGGGTTAAATAACGCGCCGCTATCCGGCAATCTCCGCGTCTTGCTTGCTCACGTCGGCGCGCCGGTTTCTGAGTGCCCACAACAGCGCGGCGCACAGCAGTGAAAAGGCGGCCAGCACCAACGGCCCGGCATGTGGGCTGTGAAAACGCTGCTCCGCCTCCGTGCGGATCAGCGGGGCTAAGAAGCTGAATGCGGCACCGAGCGTGGTGCAAAAACCGATGCCGGCCGCCAGCGCCGGGCCGGTGAGCACCTGCGCGGGAAACGTCCAGAAAATCGGCTGCACCGCCAGGAAACTGACTGCGCAACAGCTCAGGGCGACGATGGCGAGCAGCGGGCCGGCATAGGAAGAGACCACCAACCCCAGCGCTGCCGCGACCATGCAGCCGACGGCGATCGGCAATCTTCGGGCGGTGTTTCTGTCGGCATAGCGCGGCAGGAAATAGACGCCCAGCGCGGAGAACGCCCAGGGGATGGCGGCCACCAGCGAGGCCTTGAAGCCGAGATGGGTGCCCATCAGCGAGGCGACCTGCGACGGCAGGAAAAACATCAGGCCGTATACGCCAATCTGCAGGGTGCCGTAGATCAACGCCAGATGCCAAACTGTGCCGCTGCTCATCGCCGCTTTGACGCTGCTGGTTTCAGTCTGCTGCTGTTCATCGGCCAATTGTGCCACCAGCGCCGTGCGTTCTTCCTCGGTCAGAAAGCGGGCCTGCCGTGGGTTATCGTCGAGATAGAAAAAGGCGAAGACGCCGAGGGCGACGGCCGGCAGCCCTTCCAGCACGAACATCCAGAACCAGCCGGGTTTACCCAACACGCCGTGCATCTCCAGCAATGCCCCCGACAGCGGGGAGCCGAGCGTCAGGGCCGCCGGCACGCCGAGCACGAAAATGCCAATGACCGAGGCGCGCACCTTATTGGGAAAATAGATCGACGCCAGCAGCAGGATGCCGGGGTAAAAGCCGGCTTCGGCGATCCCCAGCAGAAACCGCAGGGCGATAAATTGCTGTTCATTGGCCACCAGCCCGGTGCAGGCCGACAGCGCCCCCCACAGCGCGGTGGTGGCGCTGAGCCAGCGTTTGGCCCCCCAGCGGTTCATCAGCAGGTTGGCCGGGATGCCAAACAGCGCATAGGCGGCAAAAAATATTCCGGCGCCCAGTGCAAAGGCGGATTGCGACAGCGCGATATCGATGGCCATCGCGTCCTTGGCAAAGCCGACGTTAACCCTGTCGATAAAGGCGATGAAGTACATGGCGAACATCAAGGGCACCAGCCTGCGCCAGGTTTTGCGAATGGCGACGTTGAGTGCAGGATCGGCATAGGTGGCGTGATTCACTGGCGGTAACCTCTCTTCTGAGAATGACAAGCGTCGGTCACAGGACCGTCCTGATGCCGTTGCCCTCAACACGACGGTAACCACGATTTTTCTTCGCGATCCTTAAAGGTCTAAAGGACTAATGGTCAGGCCTTTAAGGGCGAAAAAAATGCCGCGTATCGGGTCGGCAGATTGATGCAGACATCACCATGGTGAATGGTGTGTTGCTTTTTTGTTAACCAGACGTTCACACAGGGCCAGGGCGCGTTCAAGCGCTTTGATCGAGATCTGTGTGCGCTATCACCGAATTGAGAGTCCGGTGATAGACCGCGAGAGTGACGCTTTCATCTCGGGAGTGAGGGCGATAAGGTGAGGCACGGCAAAACAGAATGCAGGAGCGCAACATGTTGAAGGTCATCGCTGAAGATTTTATCCACCCGGAACACATTGACACCGTTATGCCGTGGTATCGCGAGCTGGTGGCGAAAACCCGTCAAGAGCCGCTGTGCATCAGTTATGAACTGTGCATCGACCAGCAGGATCCCGGGCATTTTATTTTTATCGAAAGCTGGCCGGATCGCGCCGCCCTGGACGTGCATTGTCAGACCGAGCATTTCACCCGGCTGGTGCCGCAGATCAATCAGTATCAGCGCAAGCCTTGCACCTTCCTGTTTATGCAGGCGTTTCCTGAAACAGGCGATAAATAGGCGAAAAAATCCCCGCAGGGGGCGGGGTTAATGGCTTCTCAACACTCTCTTGTTGTGATTAAAAAATAGGCTGGCAATGATTTTCATTCTCTAAGAATGCTCTTAAATTAATCATTCTGGTGAATGATTCACCGCCTGCTTTTCGCTGGCGGTTTTAATGGCGCGCAACATACGGCGCCGTATCAACCCGCTCACCAGGCGAATCGCATACCAATAGGGGGTAAACCGCCGCCGGCTGGCGTCGTCGGGGCAGAAGATGCGCGTTTCCGTCACCAGACGACAACGCCCGCCCTCGGGAGGGCTCACGACATAACCCAGCGCCAGTTTGGCGACGCCGGGCTGAGCGAAGGCCAGAAAGCCCGCCCTGTCAGCGACCTGCTCCAGACCGTATTCAGCCTGCCAAAAGCGGCCGATCAGGCCATAGACCAACGCGCTGTCATCCTGCTCAAGCAGGCAAAAGTTATGCAGGCCAAACGGCGGAGGGCTGGGCGTTCGGCGCGGCATCAGGCGTGCGGGCAATTCGCGCAGCGCTATCATGCTGCGGAAAAAGCGGTCGTGTTTGGGATCGTAGGCGGCCACGGCCGCCAGGATCCGCGCCTGCGGCGCGGCGATGGCGATCGCATGCCGTTCCGAGAACTGGTATTGCCCAAGGTATTTATTCAGCAGCGTCATGCCTTGCATTCTCCCGCCATTCGCTTTGCAGCAGGGCGAAACCGAATTCGTCGCCCCATGCGCCTTTGAAAAACACGTTTTGCCGCCAATAGGCCTCGCGCCGAAAACCCAGTTTGCCGAACAGCGTGGCGGCGGCAAGATTACGCGCGTCCACCACCGCAATAATACGGTGCTTCGCCAGCGGCCCGAACAGCAGAGCGATGACGGCGTTCAGCGCCTCGCGCGCCAGCCCTTGACGCTGGTGGCTGGGCGCGAAGGTCACACCCAGTTCAGCCTGGCGCCCCTCATCGAAGAAATGCACCGCGATATCGCCGAGCAACGCGCCGTACTCGCGGCGTTCGACCGCCAGTTGAAACCAGCTGTCGTCACGGTTGAATTCGAGCTGCCGTTGCTGTGCGAAAAAAGCCTGCGCCTCGGCGGCGCTGTAGTCGCTCCAGCTTTGATAGCGCGCCACGTCAGGGTGGCTGCGGTAGGCGGTAAAGTGGGACAGATCGTCGGCGGTGAATGGGCGCAAGATCAATCTGGGGGTCAGCAGAGGCAAGTGGCGCATTGTTTTTCCTTATCTGCGCATTAGGGCTACCGGCAGTGTAGCCCAGCGCCGAAAGGTGGGCTGCGTAAAATGAGCTGTGGCGGAAAAGCGGAAATGCCGGTTCAGGCGAACCGGCAGGGGCATTATCGGCGGGCGGCAGCCTGACGCAGGCGCTCGACCGGGCCTTGTTGAAAATCGAATGAGGGGGCTTCTTGCCGTGCCAGCCCCTGGCGCACAATGGCCTTAACCGCCTGGCTGGCGGCAAGATCTTTTCCGGCGATCTGTTCGGCGATGCGCAGCGCCTCTTCTCGGGCCGCCCCTTCGCTGATGCGAGAAATGGCACCGTGTGACAACGCCTCCTGTGCGCCGACGGTTCTGCCTGTCAGCAGCCAGTCGAGCGCGACATAGGGGGAAATACGCGCCGGCAAGCGCGCGCACCCGCCTTGTGCGGCGACTAACCCGAGCCCGGTTTCGGGGAAGCTGAAGCGCGCGTTCTGGCCGGCGACGATTAGATCGCACGCCAGCGCCAGCTCAAATCCGCCCCCGTACGCGATGCCGTCAACGGCGGCGATGATCACCTTGGCAATCTGTGCATGGATCAGCCCGCCAAACCCCTCCGGCGTGACGATGGGCAGTTCACCCTGATGAAAGGCGTTGATATCCATGCCGGCGGAAAATACCGCCGGTTGACCGGCCAGGACGATCGATCGCACCGAGTCATCGTTATCCGCCTGCCGCAGGTAGGTGCGGATCAGCTCGGCCATCTGCAGGTTGATGGCGTTCTTTTTTTCCGGCCGATTGAGGGTGATGACCGCAACTTGCGCGCCATAACGTTCGTAAAGCACCGGCGGTGATTCACTCATCGCTGGCCTCCTCGCGGAAAAAGATCAGCGTCAGCAGCAGGGCGATGGCGCCGAGCGGCAGCGAAAACAGCGGCAGGTAATAGGCCGGCAGCGCGTAGATCGTCAGGCCGCCCAGCATCCCGCCTGCCGCGATGCCGGCGTACAGCACCGAGCTGTTGAGCGATACGGTCAGCGCGCCAAAGCGTTTCGATAGCGACAACAGGTGATGCTGGATCGGCACCAGATACATCCAGCCGGTGATGCCCCAGACCAGAAAGATGGCCAGCACCCACCAGGGGGAAGTGACATAGAAGGCCAGCAGAAACAGGGACAGCGTTTGGATCGCCACGGAAAACAGCAGCACGAACTTGCTGCCGAGGGCATCGGTTAACGCGCCGGAGGCAAAATTGCCGATCACCGCGCCAATGCCGAACACCAGCAGCGCGAGGGGCAGGATCGCCTGCGGGCCGAACTGGGTGTTTTTCAGCAACACGCTGACGTAGCTATAGACGATGTGTTCCGAGCAAACGGCAAAAAAGGTGATCAGCAGCGTGGTCAACACCGCCTTTTGTCTCAGCGGGGCGAGCCGCTCTTTCAGCGAATGCTTGCCCGGTGGCACAATGGCCCGCAGCGCCAGCGACAGGCCCAACAGCGCAATCGCCCCCAGTAGGGCGATGAACAGGAAGATTTCACGCCAGCCGATCAGTTTGGCGAGAAAGGTGCCGAACGGAATACCGAGCGCAATAGCCAACGTCATGCCCCCATAGACGATGGAAATGGCCAGGCCGCGGCGTTTTTCCGCCACCAGCCCCACCGCGGCGGCGGCGGCCTGCGGCGTGTAACAGGCCGCCCCCAATGCCGCCAGCACTCTGCCGAACGAGATCTGCAGGTAGCTGGTGGCCCAGGCGCAGGCAAGGTTGCCGGCGATGAACAGCACCAGCGCCAACTGCAGGATATGCTTGCGGTTGACGTTGCCCAGCAGCCAGGCGGTGAGGGGGGCGAACAGCATATAAGCCAGCGCGAATACCGATATCAACTGCCCTGCTTGCGCGGGGCTGACGGCAAAGGTATCGGAAATGTCGCTGAGCACGCCGGCGACGATAAAGGCGTCGGTGCCGATGGCGAACGTGCCGGTCGCCATCAGACAGAGCGTGATCAGATGGCCGTTATAATCCGCTAACTTCATCCCGCCCTCCGCAGATCGTTCGCCGCCCAGACTCGTCCCAGCGCCGCCAGGAAGGTCTCCACGTCGGCATGGGAGTGCGCCGAGGTCGGCGTCACCCGCAGCCGCTCGCTGCCTGCGGGCACCGTCGGGGCATTGACCGGTTGCACGTAAATATCATGCTCATCGAGCAGCACTTTACTGATGTGTTTGTTGCGGTGCGGATCGCCGACCCGCAGCGGCAGGATATGGCTGTCTGCCGACACCAGCGGGATGCCGGCGGCGCGCAGGCCGGTTTTCAGGTGTTCGACGATCGCCAGCAGGTGTTTGCGTTGGGTGTCATGCTCGAGGTTGTATTTAAAACTGGCCAGCGCGGCGGCCACCACCGGCGCCGGCGACGAGGTGCTGAAGACGAATGCCGGGGCCCAACTGCGCACGGCCTCCACCACCGAGCGGGGCGCGGCGATATACCCGCCCGCCGCACCGTAAGATTTGCCGAACCCGCCCTGAATAATGGTGATTTTATCCAGCAGGCCCAGCTGTTCGGCGTAGCCCAGCCCCCGTTCGCCATAGACGCCGGCGGAGTGGATCTCGTCGAGATAGGTCAGCGCCTGATACTGCTCCGCCAGCGCCACGATCTGCGCCAGGGGGGCGAAGTCACCGTCCATGGAATACAGCGACTCGAAAGCGATCAGCTTTGGCCGCGCCGGATCGGCGGCCTGCAGCAGCTCGGCGAGGTGTGCTACATCGTTGTGGCGGAAGATTTTTTTCTCCGCTTTGCTGTAGCGGATACCGTAAATCATCGAGGCGTGATTCAGCTCGTCGGAGAACACAATCAGATCGGGAATGGCGTCGCACAGGGTGGATAAGGTGGCGTCGTTGGCGCCGAAACCGGTGGTGAACAGCAGCGCCGACTCTTTGCCGTAGGCGCTGGCCAGCAGCGTTTCCAGCTCGCTGTGGTAGACCGAGGTGCCGGAAATGCTGCGGGCGCCGCAGGTGCCCAGCCCGACCCGGTTAACCGCGTCGGTGGTGGCCAGCAGCACTTTGGGATGGTGGCTCATCGCCAGATAGTCGTTCGAGCACCAGACGTTGAGACGGCGCTCACCGTGATGGCCGTGGCTGGTGGCCCAGGGTTTATCCTGCACGCCGCGTTCAAGGTTGAGGAACTCGCGAAAACGCCCCTGTTTTTTGGTTTCCGCCAGCTTTTCTTCAAGAATGTTCAGTACGCTCATCGTATGTTCCTTGTGTTAAACGGCTTTAAGGTTTAATGACAGGCCCTGACCGACGCCGACGCACATCGTCACCAATGCGTTGTTCGCCTGTCGGTCGCGTAATTCCAGCGCCGCCGACAGCACCAGGCGCGCGCCGGACATCCCCAGCGGATGACCGAGTGCGATGGCGCCGCCGTTCGGGTTGACCCGCGCGTCGTTGGCGCCGATACGCCAGTGTTTCAGCGCCGCCAGAACCTGTGAGGCGAACGCTTCGTTAATCTCGATGATGTCGACGTCGTTCAAGGTGAAGCCGCCGCGCTGCAGCAAGCGCTCGGTGGAGGCGATCGGCCCCAGCCCCATCAGCGCCGGTTCAACGCCGGCGGCCGCGCTGTCGCCGATCTCCGCCAGCGGTTGCCACCCCTGGCGTTTCACGTAGCGGCCGGAAGCTAATAGCAGCGCGGCGGCGCCGTCGTTGATGCCGGAAGCGTTGCCTGCCGTGACCGAACCGCCGGCGGAGAACGCCGGTTTCAGCGCCTGCAGCTGTTGCAGCGTGCTGAGCCGGGGAAATTCATCCTGCGCGAATGTGCGGGTCGTTTTACGATCCGCCGGCACGTCCACGGGCGTGATTTCCCGCGCCAGCCGGCCGCTGTCGATCGCCCGGCGGGCTTTTTGCTGCGAGCCCAACGCGAACAGGTCCTGTTCCTCGCGCGAGATACCCTGCTGTTGGGCCACGTTTTCCGCCGTGATGCCCAGCGGATCGCTGCCGTAGCGCTCCGCCAGGCGTGGGTTGACAAAGCGCCAACCCAGCGTGGTGTCGTACAGCTTTACCCCCTTGTCGAACGGCGTTTCGCCCTTGCTCAACACATAGGGCGCGCGGCTCATGCTTTCCACGCCGCCGGCCAGAATCAGTTCGCTGAGGCCGCTGCGGATTTTCGCCGCGGCGTAGATCACCGCATCCAACCCGGAGGCGCAAAGGCGGTTGAGGGTGATGGCCGGCACCGACGGATCCAACCCGGAAAGCAGCGCCGCCATGCGGGCGACGTTGCGGTTGTCTTCGCCGGACTGGTTGGCGCAGCCCAGGACCACTTCGTCCAGATCTGCTTCCGCCGCCGGATGGCGCTGCAGCAGGCCGCGAATGATCGTCGCCGCCATGTCGTCGGGACGGGTATGCGCCAGGCTGCCGCCATAGGCGCCGATCGCCGTGCGCGTGCCGTCGATCAGATAAACGCCGTCATCTTTAATGCTCATCATGGATCCTTAAGGCGTGGTCGTCAGCGCCGGTTGCGCGGCGTGCAAAAGGGTGTAATGCGGCGCATAGCGCGCCGCGTGCAGCAGCTGCGCAAGATTGCTCAGCGTCGTCCTGACGTTTTTTTCCCCCAGTTTGCCGAGCCAATCGAAAATGCCGCCGGCGTAGTTAACGCCCGCGACGGCGGCGACATCGATGTCTTCCCGGCTGCAGACGCCGCTTTCCACCATGATCACCGACTCATTGATCAGGCTGCTGAGGACGCGGGCGACGATAAGAGCTGGAGAGTCCTTGATAAATTCAACCTGCGGGATTGCCGTATGCAGCAGGCGTAAAAACAGCGCCTTATTGGCCGCAGAGGCGTGGCGGCTGTGCGCCGCCGCCAGATACGCCGTGTCGGCGTAGTTCAGGGCAACATCGATCACAAAGGCATCCGCTGCCGTCTGCTCGGCGAGTTGGCTCGCCGTGCGGCCATCGGTGATGCTGACGGTGAAAGCGTCATTGATCTGGACGGCCGACCCCAGCCCCGGCAAGGCTGGCCGTTGTTCCACGCGCAGCTGTGGCCACTGAAGCGCGGCCCGCTGCTGTAGCAGGGTAAAAAAAGGATGTTCGCCGTAAACGCGCAGCGTCTCGACGTCTGCATTGCTGGCGGCCGTCACCGGCGGGGCGGTTTCTTCGGCGGCAAAATAGGAGCGGCCGTTCTTTTTCCCCAACAGACCGGCATCGACCAGTGAACGCTGCAGATGACCAGGGGTATAGCGCGGGTCGTATTGCATGTCCTGCCAGATTTGCCGACTGACCTGATAGTTGATGTCCTGGCCGATAAAATCGGTCAGCTCGAGCGGCCCCATGCGGAAGCGCCCGCCGGCCTTGAGGGCGCGGTCGATCTGCGCCGCGCGCGCCACGTGTTCTTCCAACAGGCGGAACCCTTCCAGGTAGTAGGGGCGGGCCATGCGATTGACGATGAACCCCGGCGTGGCCTGGCAGACGACATCGCGTTTCCCCAACGCCGCCACCAGTTGGCGGCAGCGTTCGGTGGTGGCGTGCGCGGTAAAGTAGGCCGGAATGATTTCAATCAGCTTCATCTGCGGCGCGGGGTTGAAAAAATGCAAACCGATAAAGCGTTCGCTGTGCGTCACCGCAGTAGCCAGCTTGTTAAGCGACAGTGAGGAGGTATTGGTGGCGATCAGCGTGTCAGGCTTGACCACCGCGGCGATGGCCGCCAGCACCTCAAGTTTGGTTTGTTCTTGCTCGGCGATGGTTTCTATCACCAGCTCGCTGTCGGCGATGGCCTCAAACACTGAAGTGAATATCAGATTGGCCAGCACCGCGCCTTTATCCTGCAGCGCGATCTTGCCCTGTTCGGCTTTCTTGTTCAGGTCTTGCGCGATATATTCGCGAGCTTGATTGAGGGTATTGCCGTTGCGATTATAAAGCACTGTGCGAATGCCTTTTTGCGCGAAAAGATAAGCGATGCCTCTGCCCATCGTTCCCGCGCCGATAATCGCAGCCGATTGAATTGCCGCATTACTTTCTGCCATAGAAAATCCCCGTCACTGTATGCCATGCGAAATTCGCAAATGCTTATTATCTCTTTGGATTTACGGCGGCACTGGGTGCCTGTCTGGAAAGTAATTGGTGGTGTCCTGGCTGTCTAACGGTAGAAATGACAGGTTTACGCGCCGAGGCGAGTATGCTATTCGCGTAGTTTTCCTGTTCGGCGCAATAAAAAGGCTTATTTTAAGGGGGAATAGCTGTTTTCGTTATAGCGTTGGTATTTTTTATTATATGAAACGGCTACTGGCGTCGGGCGGCGATATTCTATAGTGAATCTGACCTATCGATAAATCGGCATCGCTATCTGGAGAATCTGCGTTATGGATACCCGCACTCAACGGCTCATGGCGGAGGTGATTGGCAGCCTGGCCGATCGCGAATGCTTTCTGACGCAGCTGGGGCCCTGCGCCGAGGCATTGGGGTTTGATTATTTCTCCTACATCGTGTTTTCCTGTTATCCGGCCAGCAGCCCCAAGATGCTGATCGAAGGGAATATTTCAACGAACTATCTCGATGATTATCGGCGGCAGCGGGTGTATTTGCAGGATCCGGTTATTGAGCGCGCGCACCATTCCACGCTGCAATTCCAGTGGGACGAAAGCTTTTATCATGAGCGGCCGATGCTTTGGCGGCGTATGGCGCAATTCGGCCTGTGCGCCGGTTGGTCGCAGTCGGTCAAGGATTGCTATGGCCGGTTGGGGATCCTGACGTTTGCCGGTAAAACGCTACCCGAGCAAACGCCGCAAGCGCGTGCGGCAAATGAAACTTTTTTCCTTTGGCTGGCGCAAACCGCCCATAAAACGCTGCGGGAGGCCTTGATCTCGGTGAATGATGACGCGATAAAAGATGTGCTGACGCTGCGCGAAAAAGACATTTTACGCTGGTGCAGCGAAGGGAAAACGGCGGAAGAGATCGCGTTGTTGATGGGGGTGAGCGAGCGCACGATCAATTTCCACATCGGCAACTCGATTAAAAAACTTTCTGTCGCCAATAAGACCGCCGCTACCGCCAAAGCGGTTTATTTACAGCTGATTTAATCTCGAGTAATAAATAATTAAGCGCCTATCCGTTATCGGTGTAATGTTTATATTTTGTTAAATTAAAAACTATCCTTGTCAGTATTTACCCCCCGATCACAAAAGCGTGATAAAGCGATTCACCGCGCCCGTGCGCGGCAGTATTCTGTTGGCACCCGGTTTACATAGAAAGGACGTGATATGTACAAGACTATTTTAGTGCCGATCGATATTGAAGAAGACCTGTTGACCGAGCATGCGCTGAAGCATGTGGAATATTTGGCGAAGATGTCCGGCGCTAAAGTGCATTTCTTCCATGCGCTGCCGGATGCCTCGGCTTTTGTTACTGCCTATTCGTTCGGTCTCAAGGAGTTTGAGAATCAGGCGGAGGTGAAGGCGGTGGATAGACTGAAAAAAATCATGTCCGAAATCGATCTGCCGTTGGATCGCCTCAATTACACCGTCAGCTTCGGTTCTGCACGCGATCAGGTGTTGGAACTGGCGGAAGAGATCGACGCCGATCTGATCATCATCGGTTCACGGCGCCCGAGCGTGAAAACCTATCTGCTGGGATCCAACGCCGCCGCTATCGTTCGCCATGCCAATATTTCGGTGATGGTGGTCAGATAATCCATCTTAAATTCACCATTTTCGGGCACGTTCTGCGGTTACCGGCCGGCTGCAGAGCGTGCTTTGCGTTTTATTGCCATCCCAGTCTGAACTGCTACGATTTTAGCTGACGTTTTTATGCCAACCGGGCCACCGGCCTTGCGCATATTTTTCATTTCAGCCAGAAGAGGGGCAGCTATGCCATTAGAAGTCGATGGGATTATCAGAGGCGATCGGGGCAGTGAACCGAGCCGTTGGCAACATGCGTCAACCAAACCGCTTATCACGCTGACCTGGCATCATACAATTCCCTGGAACTGTTTGCGTAATGTCTGGAATGGTTTGGTGGCGGGGCAGCATTGGAACGCGCTGGACGAGTTTATGAACCTGATCGGTGTGCCAAACCGTGCCGCGGTGCTCAAACAGATCCAGAATAAAAACCTGCAGGATCGCGATGGATTACACACTCTGGTGACCTGGCAAGGATGGAATATCGTCGAGGGGCCAGGTAATGAGTATCGCGCGCAGGGGGATGATCCCGGTGAAAACTTCGACGGTTGGTCGGGTAAGGGGATGAGCACTAATCAGCAAGCGACGCTGCAGCAGGTCAACGTGTTGTATCAGGTGATGGCGCCGCTGGGAAGCCGTGCGCTGGACGCCGCCAGACAGGCGCCGCCCATTACTGCGGAAGAAGCAGACGTCTTGCAACGGACGATTAAACAGACCCGCCCAACGTTGCGAGGAAAGGAACCGATCCGGTGGCAAGAAGACATGTGGCACCAGGTGCAGCCGGGTAAAGAGGCGAAACACTTCGCCCGCTGGGACACCAAACCGGTGTGGCGCAAGCGCCTGCACAGCGACCTGGCTCAGGCTGGATAAGCCTCTCCCCGCGCCGGGTTGCTGGCGCGGGGCATTAATCCAGCGTTAATCGCACAGCGCCACTATGTCGTCGTACAGTGCCTTGGGGATTTCCACGCCGTATTGCTCGCTCTGGCGCCGTTGCCGATAACGGCGTTCGCCGGGGATGCGGGCGCCTTGCGCCTGCATATCGGCAAACATCGCCTCGGCTCCGGCGAAATATTTCGCCTTATCCGCACCGAGAAAACGCTCGGGATCCAACGCGATGACCAGCTCACCGCCGTAAGGCGACGAACCGGTGCCGTCGTCATAGGCCAGCGATTCCTTGCTGGTCATATCGCCGATCAGCGGCCCTGCCAGCAATTCAACCATCGCCGCCAGCGCCGAGCCCTTATGCCCGCCGAAGGTCAGCATCGCGCCCTCCAACACGCTGGCGGCATCGGTGGACGGATTGCCTGCCTTATCAATGCCCCAGCCTTCAGGCAGCGGGGTGCCAGCGCGGCGGTGTAATTCGATTTCGCCGCGCGCCGCCGCGCTGGTGGCCATGTCGAACAAAAACGGCGGCCGATCCGGACGCGGCCAGCCGAAGGCGATGGGATTGGTGCCGAAGAGCGGTCGCGAACCGCCGGCCGGCGTCACCCAGGCGTGGCTGGGCGTGCAGGCCAAGGCCACCAACCCCTGCTCGGTCAGCGGTTCGATATCGGCCCACAGCGCGGAGAAATGCACGCAGCGGTTGATCGCCAGCGCGGCGACACCGTTGGCGCGAACTTTCTCGATAAAGGCCGGCAGGGCGGTACGGTAGGCCAGCAGGGAGAACGCACCGCCGGCGTCGGCGCGCAAGATGGCCGGCGCCTGGTCGAGCAACCTGGGCATCGCATCGGCAGAAACCTTGCCTGCCCGCAGCGATCGCACGCAGCCCAACAGCCGGTACAGCCCGTGAGAAGCGCAGCCGTCGCGTTCGCCCTGGGTGACATTTTGCGCCACCGCCTCGGCATGCGCCTGATTGAAACCGTTGCTGCGCAACGTACGCAACGCCAGTTGATAAGCCTGTTCCAACGACAGAACGTGCATGGATGTCATCTCGATGTCCCCCCTGGGTTCATTCTTCTTCATCGCCGATAAAATTGGCCTGGGGTAAACAGGTATAAGCGCCCCAGTAGTAAATCGCCAGCGCAATCACCGCCATGGTGAGGGTGTCCCATGGATGAGCAATCGCGCCGATGCCGCCGAAGCTGCTGAGGTAGGAAAGCCCGATCGCCAGCGCATAGAAGACGATCAGCCACAGCGAGGACCAAATTTGCTGTCGGAGGCTAACGGCGTGGGTCGGCACCTGATTCTTGAACAGGATGTAGATGAAGAACATCAGGATCTGCAAGCCGAGCAGCCAGGAGACGGTGTCCCAGCCGGACCAGAAGACGATCAGCGCCGAAATGATAAACGACAGCGGGCCGAGCACGCAGAAACCGCGGACTCGGAACGGACGCGGCATATCGGGCGCATTGCGCCGCAGCCCGGCGGCGGTGACCGGGGCGATGGCGTAGCTCAGCACCAGTGCGGCGGACACCACGCCGATCAGTTTTTCCCAGGATGGGAACGGCAGCGTCCAGAATATCGAGAGAGCGAAGGTCAGCCACAGCGCCGGGCGGGGAATACCTGACTCGTCATCCACTCGGGTGAACAGTTTGAAGAAGGTGCCGGCGCGCGCCCAACCGTAGATCACGCGAGGCGTGGCGTTCATATAGATATTGCCGGTGCCGCTCGGCGAAACGATCGCGTCGCTGACCACCAGAAACGCCAGCCATCCCATGCCCAGCGTGATGGCGATGTCGCGGAACGGCAGGGAGAACTGTTGGCTGATGCCGGCCCAGCCGCCGCTCAGCATCTCGCTGGGGATACTGCCGAGAAACGCTATCTGCAGCAGCACATAGATGATGGTGGACAGCACCACCGACAGGATTAGCGCGATGGGAATGGTGCGCTGTGGCCGTTGCACCTCGCTGGCGACCGAAATGATCGGCGTCAGGCCGAGGTAGGCGAAGATGATGCCGCCGGCGGAAATGGCAGCTTCAACGCCGGCGGAACCGAAGGGAGCAAAGCCCTGGCTGTGCAGGTTTTCCGGTTTGAAAAAGCTGAACAACACCACGATCACCAACAGCGGCACCAGAAACTTCAGCACGCTGATCAGGTTATTGGATTTGGCGAAGGTTTTGACGCTGTAATAGTTGAGCGCGAAGAAAAAGCACAGCAGCGCCAGCTGCACCAGCCAGCCGATCGCGGTTGGATCGCCGGAACCCGGCTGGCTGAGGAACGGGAACCAGGCGGCGGCGTATTGCCGGGCGGCGACGACTTCGATGGCGATCAGGCTGGAGAAGGCGATCAGCGTGATAAACCCCAGCAGATAACCCATCAGTTCGCCGTGCGAGAATACCGGATAGCGAATGATGCCGCCGGCGCGCGGCAGGGCGGCGCCCAGCTCGCAGTAGACGATGCCGAGCAGCAGCACCGCCAGGCCGCCGATCAGCCAGGAATAGATGCCGGCCGGACCGGCGATGGAGGAAACATGGCTGGCGGCGAACAGCCAACCGGAGCCGAAGATGGCGCCCAGACCGATGAACGTCAGATCGGTGAGCGTAAGCTGCTTCTTGAATTTGCCTTGGGTTGTCATGGTATTACCCTTTTGTTATTGAGTGGCAGGCAGATGCGGCCGGGCTAATTTGGAGCAGGTGAAACCAGAGGGGCTCGGGTGTAAACGCCGTTCACCAGCCGCAGCAGGTTGAGCGGGTTGGCGTCCTGCAGCGCCGGCGGCAACAGCGCCGCAGGGGTGTTTTGCAAACAGACCGGCCGCAGGAAACGCTCGATGGCCAGCGTGCCTACCGAGGTGCCGCGTGCGTCGCTGGTAGCCGGGTAAGGGCCGCCGTGCACCATGGCGTCGCACACTTCCACCCCGGTCGGGTACCCGTTGAACAGCACCCGACCGGCTTTGCGCGCCAACAGTGTCGTCAGCCCGGCGGCCACATCGAGATCGTCGTCGTCCGCCAGCAGCGTGGCGGTCAGCTGGCCTTGCAATGCCGCCAGCGTCGCATGCAGCTGCGCTTCGTTATCCACCGCTACCAGGATGCTGACCGGGCCGAAGACCTCTTGTTGCAGCAGCGGGTCAGCCTGCAGCAACAGCGCCTCCTCCGCCTGATAAAGCTGCGCCGCCGCCCGAAGAGTGGGCGTTTCGCTTCGGCCTGCGAGACGTCGCATACCTGGGTGGGCATCGAGGGCCGCCAGCCCATGACGGTAGTGCTCCAACGTGCCGGCATTCAGCATCGGCTGCGGCTCGGCGGCGTTGACCAGGGCGCTCATCGTTTCGGTTAATCGATCGAAGGCGGCGCCGCGCAGCGCGACGATCACGCCGGGCTTGGTGCAGAACTGACCGCAGCCGAGTGTGAAGGAAGAGACCAGTTCCTGCGCAATGTGCTGCCCGCGCCGCGCCAACGCCTTAGGCAGGATCACTACCGGATTGATGCTCGACATTTCTGCGAAGACCGGGATAGGTTGAGGGCGTTGCATCGCCAGATCGAAGAGCGCTCGGCCGCCTTGCAGCGAGCCGGTGAATCCCACTGCCTGAATCGCCGGATGTTGTACCAAATCGGCCCCCACGCGGTTGCCGAAGATCATGTTGAAGACGCCGGCGGGCATCCTTGTGCGTTCCCGAGCGCGCTCGATCGCCTGAGCGGTCAGCTCGGCGGTGATCATATGGCCGCTGTGCGCCTTGAACACGACCGGGCAGCCGGCGGCGAGCGCGGCGGCGGTATCACCGCCCGCGGTGGAAAACGCCAGCGGGAAGTTGCTGGCGCCGAATACCGCCACCGGGCCGAGCGCCGTGCGGTATTGACGCAGATCGGGGCGCGGCAGGGGAGAACGCTGCGGCAGCGCGCAGTCGATGCGCACACCCTCGACGTCGCCGCGCCGCAGCAGCGTGGCGAACAGCCGCATCTGGCCGCTGGTTCTGGCGCGTTCGCCGCTCAACCGCGCAGGCGGCAAGGCCGTTTCCTGCATGGCGAAGGCGAAGAAAATATCATCCAATGCGTCTAACTCTTCGGCGATGGCGTCGAGAAAGTTCGCGCGTTGTTCTGCACTGAGCTGCGAATAGGGCGCAAAGGCCGCGGCGGCGGCTTCTGCGGCGGCAGCGGTTTCTGCCGCCGTGGCCTGGTGGAAGCGGTAGCCGGTTGGCTGACCGTCGTCGGCGCGCAGGCTAAACAGCGACGCTTCCCCTTCGGCGCGGCGTTGGCCGCCGATAAATTGTTGGCCGCTGATGGCGGCGTAGCGATCGTTGGGCATCGGTTCCCCCGATAGATAAAGCATGACGCCCGGCATGGCCGGGCGATGAAGGCGTCACAGGCCGACGTTCGGCAGCGCAGGGCGGGTGGCCAGCGCTTTATCGATCACGGCGTTGATCTCGGTGAGCGTTTCTCCCTGCAGCGCCAGGCGCGGAGGGCGAGTGACAGCGCTGCCGCGGCCGACCCGCTGTTCGCAGAGTTTGATGCACTGCACCAGATCGGGGCGGGCATCGAGGTGCAGCAGCGGCATAAACCAGCTGTAGAGCGCCAACGCTTCCTCATAGCGTTTTTCCTTCGCCAGCCGGAACAGGGTTTCCCCTTCGCGCGGGAAGGCATTGGACATGCCGGAAATCCAGCCTTGCGCGCCGACGGCGATGCTTTCCAACACCACATCGTCCAACCCGGCGAACAGCACGAAGCGATCGCCTACTTCATTGCGCAGGTCGATAAAGCGGCGGGTATCCCCCGACGAGTCTTTGAAGCACACGATGTTCTCGCAGTCGACCAGTGAGGTCAGAATGTCGGGCGTGACGTCATTTTTGTAAATGGGAGGGTTGTTGTAGACCATTATCGGCAGAGCGGTCGCGCCAGCGACGCTGCGGAAGTGCGCGGCGGTTTCGTGTGGTTTGGCGGAGTAGACCAGCGCCGGCATCACCATAATCCCGTCGACGCCCGCCTTTTGCGCTTCACGCGCCATGTTCTGTGCGAAGGCGGTGGTGAACTCGGCGATGCCGGCGATCACCGGCACTTTACCGTCTGCGGCGTCTTTCGCCACTTCGATCACCGCCAGCTTTTCCTGCACCGTCATAGAAGTATTTTCACCGACGGTGCCGCATACCACCAGGCCGGAGACGCCGTCGCGCACCAGGTTTTTGATCACCGTATGGGTGGCGTCGAGATCCAGAGAGAAATCGTTACGAAATTGGGTCGTCACCGCCGGGAATACGCCGCTCCAGCTTATGGTTTTATGGCTCATCGTGTTGTCCTGTCGTCCGAAAGTGTTAATGAAAAGTGAATCTTTGGTAAGGCTCACCGACAGATTGACCGGTATTGCGCAGGGAGGCTTGACGCTTTTCGCCGATTGCCGCGACGAAATTGGCACAATAGCGGCGGAAAGCGGGCGTGAAAAATCGGGCGTCGGTACGCCGTGAGAAGAGAAGGTTAACGGGGTAAATCTGCGCGTTAAGCGGAAAGCGTCAGGCGAAAATCGCGCGGCGTGGAGCCGGTCATCGCTTTGAACTGACGGCTGAAGGCGCTGTGATCGGTATAGCCGCACTGCAGCGCGATGTCCGTGATCGCCAGATCGCCGGCCAGGAGTTCCGTGGCCTTTTCCAGCCGCACTTTGTGGATCATCTGGCGCGGGGTGAGGTGGAAGATACGTTTGCAGTAGCGCTCGATCTGCGCCACCGATAACCCGGTCAGCGCCGTCAGCTCTTCAAGCGCGATCGGTCTGGCGTAGTGGCGGCGGATATGCACGTCGATCGCCGCCAGTCGCTGGTAGGCCGGGTGATTGGCTCTGGCCTCCTGCAGATCGTGAGAAATACCCGCCATACCGATGATTTTTCCCTGCGCGTCATACAGCGCCAGCTTTTGCGTCAGACACCAGCCGGTTTCTCGGCCGTTGTACAGGTGCATTTCCAGCTGATCCTGGATCAGCACGCCGTGGCGCAATACCCGCAGATCCTGCTCGGTATAGCCGGATCCGAGCTGAGCGGGAAAAACGTCGGCGGAGGTTTTACCCAGCAGCGGCGTGACGGTTTTGAAACCGCAGCGCCTGGCCAGCGTCAGGTTGGCCAGCAGGTAGCGAGCCTGGGCGTCTTTGATAAAGAACACCACGTTGGGGATCGCGTTCAGCAACGGCGCGATCAGCGCCAGCGTATTCAGCAGATCGCGCAGGTTGTTCGGGCGCTGCTGCGCCAGTCCGTCGCACAGGCGCGACAGATGTTCGACGGCAAAAACGTCCTCCTGCTCCGGCAGCCCCATAAGCGAAGGCGGCGAGAGAGAAACCGGAGGCGGGTAGTCTGAAGTGGATCGCATAACAGTCCCTTTTCGGTCGTTAGCCGGAAAAACAGGCGGGCCAGGTTGGCGCTTTCGCATCAATATTAACTTTTTTGTAACGAAGCAAGCGCTATTTCCGACGGGCTGCCAAATATGCGGATTGCCGCATACTTTTGCCGGCCGGTGTTTGGCGGTTGCTTGAAAACTGCGGCGTTTCTCGCTACGCAAGGGTTTAGCATGAAAATAACGATATGATAAATAAGTCATTATTATGACAGCCGCTAAGCTCATACCCGCGACGCGTCAGGCCCGACTCTTGTCACTATGCTGATTTCTCCATTCGCTGCGCCGAAACGCATCAAGCCGTCACGCTCACATTCGTTCAGGCTAATGCCATTGCTAACATCTCATTAACCCTGGAGACGCCGATGGCACTTTCTGCGCATATCACCGCTTTGCGGGCGATCGATTCTCATACCGGCGGAGAGCCGACCCGCCTGATCGTGGAAGGTTTTCCCGATCTCGGCGAGGGTAGCATGGCGGAACGGCGGGCGCGTTTCGCACAACATTATGACGATTGGCGCTGCGCGGTGATGCTCGAACCGCGTGGCAATGACGTGCTGGTGGGGGCGTTGCTGTGCCGCCCCTGCTCGCCACAGGCCACCGCCGGGGTGATCTTCTTTAACAACAGCGGCTATCTGGGCATGTGCGGGCACGGCACTATCGGGCTGATCGCTTCGCTGGCTCATCTGGGGCGTATCCGCGCCGGGCGCCATCTGATCGAGACCCCGGTCGGCCCGGTAAGCGCCACGCTGCATGATGATGGCAGTGTCACGGTGGAGAATGTGGCGGCTTATCGTTACCGCCGCCAGGTGCGGCTTGAGGTTGCCGGTCACGGGCCGGTGACGGGTGACATCGCCTGGGGGGGCAACTGGTTCTTCCTTATCGGCGAGTCACCGTTGCCCATCGATAAACATAATCTGGAGGCGTTGACCGCGTTCACCTGGGCGGTGCGGCAGGCGTTGGAACAGGCGGGCATCCGCGGTGAAGACGGCGGCGCGATAGACCATATCGAACTGTTCGGTGACGATCCGCAGGCCGACAGCCGCAGCTTCGTGCTGTGTCCCGGCAAAGCCTATGACCGTTCCCCGTGCGGTACCGGCACCAGCGCCAAACTGGCGTGTCTGGCGGCGGACGGCAAACTGCCGCCGGACACGCAGTGGCGGCAGGCCAGCGTGATCGGCAGCGAATTCCAGGCCTATTATCGTTGGAAAGGCGATTGCATTGCCCCCTTTATTCGCGGGCAGGCCTATGTGTGCGCCGATAGCCAACTGCTGCTCGACGAACGCGATCCCTTCGTCTGGGGGATACGCTGATGGGCGTCGAGCGGGGAGCCGATATCATCGTGGTCGGCGCTGGTATCATCGGCGCCGCTTGCGCCTGGCGGCTGGCGCGGGAAGGGTATCGTGTCTCGGTGGTGGACGATCGCCGCGCCGGCGCCACCGCCGCCGGTATGGGGCATTTGGTTTGCATGGACGATAATCCTGCCGAGCTGGCGTTGAGCGCTTATTCGCTGCGGTTGTGGCACGAAGTGACGGGGCGCATGCCGGAAGCCTGCGCCTGGCGCGGCTGCGGTACGTTGTGGTTGGCGGATCAAGCGGATGAAATGGCCATCGCCGAGCAAAAGCGGGCGCGGCTGGCGGATCAGGGCGTGGCCGCGGAACTGCTGACGGCAGAGCAGATCGCCGTCATGGAGCCGATGCTGCGGCGCGGCCTGGCCGGCGGACTGCGGGTGCCGGGCGACGGCATTCTGTATGCGCCGCTCGCGGCTCGCTGGCTGTTGGCCGACGGTGGTGCGGCAATCGACGTGGTGCATGGTGAAGCGGCAGCGTTGGAGGTGGAAGGCGTGCGGCTGGCGGACGGCAGACGTCTGGTCGCGCCGGTGGTGGTCCTGGCTTGCGGCCTTAGGGCCAATAGCCTATTGCCACAGACTTTGCTTCACGCTAAGAAGGGCCAGTTGGCGATCACCGATCGCTACGCGCCGCGGGTGCGGCATCAACTGGTGGAGTTGGGGTATGGCGCCAGCGCGCATGCCAGCAACGGCACGTCGGTGGCTTTCAATGTGCAGGCGCGGCCCACCGGACAATGGCTGATCGGCTCTTCCCGCCAGTTCGACGCCGTCGATTCGGCGTTGGACATGCCGCTGTTGGCGGCAATGCTTACGCGTGCGCAGCATTTCTTGCCCGCACTGGCGCAGATGAACATCATTCGCTGCTGGACCGGGTTGCGCGCCGCCTCTGCCGACGGGCTGCCGCTGTTGGGCGCGCATCCGCGTCATTCCTGGCTGTGGCTGGCTCTGGGGCATGAGGGATTGGGCGTCACGACTGCGCTCGGTAGCGCTGCGCTGATTACTGCGCAGATTGGCCGGCAAACGCCGGAGATTGACGATTCCCCGTATTTGGCTGCGCGGGCGTTTGCCGCCGAGGAGTTGCCTGTATGAATGAAAGACAAAATACGATCGCGTTGAGCATCGATGGAGAACACCGACAGGTGCCGGTTGGTCTCAGCGTTGCTGCGGCGCTCAGCCTGTGCGGCGACGATCGTTGTCGGTTATCTGTTTCACACCAACCGCGCGCTCCCTTTTGCGGCATGGGCGTTTGTCAGGAGTGTCGGGTGACCATTAACGGTCTGCGTCGCCTGGCGTGCCAAACGCTGTGCCAAGCCGGCATGTGCATAGAGAGGAGCGATGATGAGTAACTTCGACTGTGAGGTGCTGATCGTCGGCGCTGGGCCGGCCGGCATGGCGGCGGCGCTGGCCGCTGCGGAAAGTGGTGGCCAGGTGCGAATGATTGATGATAATCCGCATCCCGGCGGGCAAATCTGGCGCGATGGACCGCAGGCGGCGTTGCCTGAAACGGCGAACCGCTATCGGCAGGCGGTGGCGGCGCGGGAAAATATTGCGCTGCAGTCCGGCTGCAAGCTGGTGGCGCAGTGTGGCGTTAACCGATTGGCATATGAAGACCCCGAGGGCTGCGGCGTGATTCGCTATCAAAAGTTGATTTTATGCAATGGCGCGCGTGAACTGTTGTTGCCGTTTCCCGGCTGGACGCTGCCGGGGGTGACCGGTGCCGGTGGGCTACAGGCGCAAATCAAGCAGGGGTTGGCGATCCGCGGCGAGCGAGTGGTGATAGCCGGCAGTGGTCCGCTGCTGTTGGCGGTGGCCGACAGCGTGAAACAGGCCGGCGGAGAGGTGGTCATGTTGGCGGAGCAGGCGCCGCTTTGGCGGTTGGCGGCGTTTGCCGGCGGCTTATGGCGCTGGCCGGTCAAGCTGCGTCAGGCGTTTTCTCTGATGCCGCATCGTTATCGTGCCGGTAGTCGGGTGCTGGCGGCGTTGGGGCAAGACCGGTTAACCTCGGTGCGTGTCAATAACGGCGGGCGGGAAAGAACGATCGCCTGCGACAGGTTGGCCTGCGGTTTTGGTCTGGTGGCGAACATTGAGTTGGCGATGCTGCTGGGGTGTCGGATAGAACATGACGCCGTGGCGGTGAATCATTGGCAGCAAACCAGCCAGGCGCAAATTTATGCCGCCGGGGAGTGTACCGGCATTGGCGGCAGTGAATTGGCGCTCACCGAAGGCGCCATTGCCGGTTATGCCGCCACCGGACAGAAGGAAAAAGCCGATTTTATGATGGCGCAGCGGCGGCGGTGGCGGCGTTTCGCCACGGCGACGGCGGCTGCTTTTGCGCTCGATGAGCGCTTGAATTCGCTGGCCAATCCGCAAACATTACTGTGCCGCTGCGAAGACGTTACGTTGGAACAGGTGCGCCATCAGCCGGATTGGAACACGGCTAAGCTAAGTAGCCGCTGTGGCATGGGGGCATGCCAGGGTAAAGTCTGCGCAGCGGCGGCGAGGCAGCTTTTGGGCTGGCCTTTAGCGTCGCCGCGTGTGCCTTTAACGCCGGTCAGGTCGGAAACGCTGGTTGCACTGGGGCTGAGCCGATGTGATGACGACGACTGAATGAGGTTGCGGGCATTTCGCCCCCCGGCAAACGCCGCCATATCACCATTGCGGCCAATAGTAGGTTTTTTCTCGCCAACCTTTGCCGTACATACAGGCTTCGATAGTGGCGTCTCGGGCGGACTGATTGCGATCGGTCTGCACTGTTTTAATCGACGGCTCCTTGTCGTAGCGGTATCCCGATGGACAGTCTTTCTTATTCTTCTCGCAAGGAATGTATTTGTTTTCGTAGCTGAACTCCACGTCCCGCACCACGTCCGGTGGGAAGCGATCGTATCCGCGGCTGCGGCATTCGGCATATTCGGCACTCCGGGTACTCTCAACCGCGCCAGGCCTTTCCCATTGGGTGCAGGCGGTCAACATCAATAACGGCAAAACAATCAAACAACGGCAATTCTTCATGGTGTCCCTAACTCTTTCTCTATCCTGAGGCTCGCAGCCTAGGAATGTTCCTAACTGACGAGGTAGGAAAGTGTAATAAACTGGCGGAACAATTGGAAATGATAATGGTTATTGTTTGGGTGTGATTGAGGAAGTGCCGCGTTGAGAGAGGATGTGGCGCATTGAGGGCAGTCTGTAAGGATCCGCGACATCACGGCGAGGGCTGGACGATGTGGCATTGATTTTATTCATTCTCTTTATGCTGCAATGATCCGACCACAATAGCATCGTTTTGATGAGGGAGATAATATGCAAGCTAAGTATTTTCTTATCTGGTGCGAATGTTATTTTTATTTAGGATATTTACCCATGCCGAGGATTTAATTCTCGGTATTAATACCTTATTTTTTTATTTCTGTTTTTTTATTGGGGTTTTGTTTTCAGGTTTTTACTGGGGAAGGTTTTTTAGTTACAGGGAATTCATTTGCATTTTAAATTTGGATTTTTTAAATTCATTTAAGAGGAAGGATAACCGTAGGCGACAGAGTCAAAAAAGGAGTTTATTTTGTCTGGGATAAAGAAAACGCCTGAAAGTCATGACGGTTTACCTTCACCATCAGAGGATTATGATACTTTTAAGCACCTCTCCGAGGTTGGCGCCGTGTTGGGATATGGGCGAACCCGCTTTTATCAGTGGTGCCGTGGCCGCGGATTTCTCACCCCGATGAACGTTCCGTCCCATGAGATGATCAGCCTGGGATATATGGTGGCGGTGTTATCAGAGACCGGTCATACCCGGGTTTATGTCACGCAGGATGGTTTCAGTTACGTCAGTGGTGCTTTTGCGGCAGATATCCAACGTGGCATGATCAAGTTTTAAATCTGCAAGAATCGCCTTTATTTCAATGGCTTTAATGCAGAATCTTCTTATCCCTGCAGGTTCGTGAGAGGAGTGGGAAGTTATCCGATTTTTTCGTCTCTGCGGTATGAATGCTACTGGAGACAGCTATTCTCTTGTTACGATAAGCATTATTTTCTTCAGGAGCCAAGGATGAAGCATTACGCCGCGTTGTTATTTGCCTCTGCACTGCTGACGGGGTGTGCGACTCAAGCCGTACCGCCGCAACAGGCTGAGTTGCCCCCCCCAAGCCGTCTGATGCTCTATCAGAATATCCCGGAGACGCCTTACGCTACGGTGGTCGTGGTGCGCGACAGCGGAATGCTGGCGGGCAGCTGCCGCACCGGCGTTTATGTGAATGGGGAGTTTGCCGCTTCACTCGAGGCGAAAGAAAAAGCAGAGTTTCGCGTGCCGCCAGGCAATATTTCGGTCAGTATCGGGCAAGATATGATCGAAAACTCTCTATGTATTTGGCGTGAAACCAGCGGCAGCGTGCCGATGACGCTGCGCGCCGGTGAAAGCCGCTACCTGCGCATCGCCGGCGATCGGCAGCGAGGCTTCGTATTGCAGGCAGGGCGGCCCTAACAGCCCAGGCAAGGGCGTTAACGCCCTTGCCACCATCCCCACAGCGTAATTAATAGCCACGCCGCTGCAATCCAGCACAGTACCGCCGCACCCAGCGCTAACGACAGCCGCAGACTGTTAATCAGGAAATACAGCGAAATCAAATACACCAGGTAGGGCAATACCGCCCACATGCCGAAAATCAGCGTCGTTTTCAGTGCCGCAATTGAACGTTCGCTGCCGACAATGTAATGCGCAATCAGGGCGAAAGTGGGAAAGAGCGGAACTAAACCGGCGATATAATAGTTGCGCGTTTTGGCCAACAGGCCGATCAGAACCACGACCAGCGCGCCGATCAGCGCTTTGACAAGGATGCCCATAACGGTCTCGGGTGTGGGGGGAGAAAGTCAACACACTGCCCGAAAGTACGTGCAAGATCAATGGAGTGTGGCGTAGCGTGGTGAAAAGCAGACCCACAAGAAGTGCGGGTCTGGGGCGCAACGCTTACTGACGGTAAGCGTGCTTGATTTGCTGAATGCTGTTCTTGAAGATTTCTGCCTGGGTCGGATCTTCAATCTGCGCGATGAAACGTTCCATGTTGATGATGACTTTCCCGGCGTCGGCCTGGCCGATCGACTTCAAGATCAGCGTCAGCGTAGCTTTGAGGCAGGCAACTTCGGTCGCCAAGATTTCCGGGTTTGCAGACGTAGTGAAATCAACGTTGCTCATTTTCTCTCCTGATTTTTTGAGGCCGTAGCCTGATACAAGCTGCTTTGGCGCACCGCGCGTGGGCTAAAAAGTAGCCCCGGGCGCGGCGGCGAATTTAACTGGGCGCGGAGTATAGCATAGCATGAGTCTGTCATCTGCACCGTGCTTGCTCAGGTCACGCGGGTGGGCAACGTTCGCTCATTGCCTGTCTGAATCATCTACTCTCGGCAAGTTATTTCGAGGTGGTTAACAAGTATTTTTCCGGTACGTTATTGTTGAACAATCGGGGTTATTATAATTATTGGGGGCGGAGGCGCCGATTTTACCGGCGTTTGCCGGGAATAATAGTTTCGGCCGTGGGTTGCCAGACCCACGTTAGCCGCGGATTTTGTTACGCCTTTAAATATCAAATGATTACAAACCGCCAACAGCCGTGTTAATATTATTCATGTCGTGATTGCTTACACAGATTTCTCCCTCGCGGCATGATTGTCGCGCTATCCTGTGTCAGACGCAGCGCGATGAAATTATTTTCGTCGCCCGATCTTTTCCGACGTGACGATTTATCGGCGGCATAGACGGCTAAAATTGAAAAATCAGCTCTGCTCCGCAAAGTTATTCGGAAGTATGTATTAATCTGTGTTCATTCTTGTCTGAAAAACAAGTAATATCTCTGGCGAAAACAGAGGCCGATTGCGTTACTCCCTTTTTTTGGAGATTTTTCCTTGATTAGCGTTCTTCTTGTTGATGACCACGAACTGGTGCGCGCAGGGATACGACGCATTCTTGAAGATATCAAAGGTATAAAAGTTGTCGGTGAGGCTCAGTGCGGTGAAGACGCCGTAAAATGGTGCCGTGGCAACGCTGTCGATATCGTGCTGATGGACATGAATATGCCGGGCATTGGCGGGCTGGAAGCCACGCGCAAGATTGTGCGTTATGCACCCGACGTCAAAGTCATCATGTTGACCATCCATACTGAAAATCCTTTGCCCGCGAAGGTGATGCAGGCGGGGGCCGCCGGTTACCTGAGCAAGGGCGCCGCGCCGCAGGAAGTGATTAACGCCTTGCGTTCCGTGCATGCCGGGCAGCGCTACATCGCGTCTGATATCGCCCAGCAGATGGCCCTGAGTCAGTTGGAACCGCAGGCTGAAACGCCGTTCAGCTGCTTGTCTGAACGCGAGTTACAGATCATGTTGATGATCACTAAAGGCAAAAAAGTGAATGAGATTTCGGAGCAACTGAGTCTCAGCCCGAAAACGGTGAACAGCTACCGTTACCGCATGTTCAGCAAACTGAATATCAGCGGCGACGTCGAATTGACTCACCTGGCCATCCGACATGGATTGTTCAATGCGGAGACATTGTTAAGCAGTGAATGACCGTTTTGATGCCAAAGCCTTCCTGAGTACCGTCACCAGCCAGCCCGGCGTCTACCGTATGTACGACGCCACGGGTACGGTGATCTACGTCGGTAAAGCCAAAGACCTGAAAAAGCGTCTCGCCAGCTATTTTCGGCAGCAGGTCAGCAGCCGTAAAACCGAGACGCTGGTTAAAAAAATCGCGCAAATAGACGTAACGGTTACCCACACCGAGACAGAAGCGCTACTGTTGGAACATAACTACATTAAATTGTACCAACCGCGATATAATGTTCTTTTACGAGACGATAAATCTTATCCGCTGATTTTTCTCAGTGCGGATACCCATCCCCGTTTGGCGGTGCATCGCGGCGCCAAACACGCCAAAGGCGAATATTTCGGGCCTTTCCCCAACTCTTACGCCGTGCGCGAGACGCTGGCGTTGCTGCAGAAGCTGTTCCCAATCCGCCAGTGCGAAAACAGCGTGTATCGCAACCGTTCGCGTCCGTGCCTGCAGTATCAGATCGGCCGCTGTCTGGGGCCTTGTGTTGCCGGCCTGGTGAGCGAAGAAGAGTACCGGCAGCAGGTGGACTACGTGCGGCTGTTTCTTTCTGGCAAAGATCAGCAGGTATTGCACCAGCTGATTGAGCGTATGGAAGAAGCCAGCAAACTGCTTAATTTCGAAGAGGCGGCGCGCATTCGCGATCAAATTCAGGCCGTGCGCCGCGTCACCGAACGGCAGTTCGTGTCGGGCGACAGCGACGATCTGGACGTGATCGGCGTGGCGTTCGATGCCGGTATGGCGTGCCTGCACGTGCTGTTCATCCGTCAGGGCAAGGTGCTGGGCAGCCGCAGCTATTTCCCTAAAGTGCCGGGCGGCACGGATATGGGCGAGGTGGTGCAGACCTTTGTCGGCCAGTTCTATCTGCAAGGCAGCCAGGCGCGTACGCTGCCCGGCGAGATCCTGCTGGATTTCAGCCTGCCGGAAAAAGACCTGCTGGCGGAATCGCTCTCCGAGTTGGCGGGGCGCAAGATCCAAATTCAAAGCAAACCGCGCGGCGATCGCGCCCGCTATCTGAAACTGGCGCGCACCAACGCGGCAACGGCGTTGACCACCAAGCTGTCGCAACAGTCAACGATCCATCAGCGGCTGGCGGAATTGGCCAAAGTGCTGAACCTGACGGAAATCAACCGGATGGAATGTTTCGATATCAGCCATACCATGGGTGAGCAGACCGTGGCTTCGTGCGTGGTGTTCGACGGAAACGGCCCCGTGCGAGCGGAGTATCGGCGTTACAATATCAGCGGCATCACTCCTGGCGATGACTATGCGGCGATGACGCAGGTGCTGAAGCGCCGTTACGGCAAAGCGCTGGAAGAGAAAAAGATCCCGGATGTCATATTCATCGACGGCGGTAAAGGGCAGCTCGGCATGGCGATTGACGTATTCAAATCGCTGAATGTTACCTGGGACAAGAATAAGCCGCTGCTGATCGGTATCGCCAAAGGCGCCGACCGAAAGGCAGGGTTAGAAACGTTGTTCTTCGTACCGGAAGGTGAAGGGATTTCTCTGCCGCCGGATTCGCCGGCGCTGCATGTGATCCAACACATCCGCGACGATTCGCACAATCATGCCATTACCGGTCACCGGCAAAGAAGGGCGAAAGTCAGGAATACCAGCGCATTGGAGCTGATTGAAGGCGTAGGGCCGAAACGGCGCCAGGTGCTGTTGAAGTACATGGGCGGACTGCAACCTTTGTTGAACGCCAGCGTGGAGGAAATTGCAAAAGTGCCGGGTATTTCACAAGCATTGGCAGAAAAGATCTACAATGCATTGAAACACTGAGGGCAATGTAGCAACATACTCTTAATTTCCACTCTAGCCAGATAGTTACCGTAGCATTATGCAATTGAATATACCGACTTGGCTTACCCTGTTTCGCGTAGTTCTGATCCCATTCTTTGTGCTGGCGTTTTATCTGCCGTTCAACTGGGCTCCGATGGTTTGCGCCGTTATCTTTGTGTTTGCCGCCGTCACCGACTGGTTTGACGGCTTCCTGGCACGTCGCTGGAAACAAACGACGCGCTTCGGGGCGTTTTTGGATCCGGTCGCGGACAAAGTGATGGTGGCGGTGGCGCTGGTGCTGGTGGCGGAGCACTACCACAGCTGGTGGATCACGCTGCCGGCGGCCACCATGATCGCCCGTGAAATCATCATTTCGTCGCTGCGCGAGTGGATGGCGGAAATTGGCAAACGCAGCAGCGTGGCGGTGTCCTGGATCGGCAAAGTGAAAACCATGGCGCAGATGATGTCGCTGGTGGGCTTGCTGTGGCGGCCGGATCGCTCCGTAGAGTATGTGGCGATTGGCTTGTTGTATATCGCGGCGGTGCTGACTTTCTGGTCGATGTTCCAATATTTGAACGCGGCACGCAACGATCTGCTGGAACCGTGATCGATGCGCTGCAAAAATCGGCAAACGATCGTGGTGAGGAAACAATTTTATTGACTCATCACGTCAGGTAAGTAGAATGCATCGCATCAGACGACAACGATGAATTGCCGAAAGATAGCAAAGAAATCAGTCAGTTCTGGTAATGCGGGAATAGCTCAGTTGGTAGAGCGCAACCTTGCCAAGGTTGAGGTCGCGAGTTCGAGCCTCGTTTCCCGCTCCAAACATTAGCCTGTTGAATTCCCGTGATTCGGCAGATAAGAAAAAGGGGCTTCGGCCCCTTTTTCGTTTTCTATTCCTTTGCCGTCCGGCGAAACCTTTCTTCATCTTCCCACATCGACTATTGTCCCTATATCTCCTGTCATTTTCATACCGCAGGATGACTCCTGAAAACAGGCACATTTGCTTGGACATCGTATCGATGCTCTGTGGGGTATTGATGCCGCCCCATCGTGCGGCGTAAAACCCGATGTGAGTCTCCAGCCCTGCAGTTGCGTTGGCCGTTAAGGGCGGCGGCACCGGAGATTGCGCGATGTCCCCATGATGATGCTTTGCACGGTGCCCTATGATCATAAGCAAATGAAAAGTCGGAGAGGGCGCGGGTAAACGATTCCTGTCGAGAAACAAGATCCGATTTGCCCGTGAATCCCTGAGCCGATGCATATAAAATCAACATTCTGCTTGCCTTTCCGTTGGCATTGTGAACAGTGCGCCCACAAAATAAGCAGTTGAAAGCGTTAGAGAACTTTTTGCTATTTCGGGGGGTTGCCAAGGTGGGGGGTTTAGTCCATAATGCAGTCCATCGATTCGGCGGTAACGAAATAAATTACTTAAGAATCAGATGATTAAGATATGCGATTTCAACATCGCGATTGAAAAGAACAAAACGAAGTGGGTGAATCACCGGCTTTGGCCTGAAAAGGCAAACAGAATAAAGGCGCGTTAACAAAGCGGTTATGTAGCGGATTGCAAATCCGTCCAGTCCGGTTCGACTCCGGAACGCGCCTCCAACTTTCCCGAGCCCGGGTGGTGAAATCGGTAGACACAAGGGATTTAAAATCCCTCGGCTTATGGCTGTGCGGGTTCAAGTCCCGCCCCGGGTACCAGGGAATGAAAATACCGAATAATCAAAGCAATAAGTAGTAATGTCGTAGACCGCCGAGAGGCGGTTTTTTTGTTTCTGCGCTTTCATTCCTAACATCATTCCTAACATCGATTTTACTCTATGCGCGCGCACTGAATAATGACTGCCCGCCGCCGACCATCGGCACAATCTTGGTTTTTCTGTCGTATCTTGCAGTGGCTGATGCCCTTGTGCCCTGAAATCGCCTGCCGCTCGGTGAGTGAGTCTTCCAGATCAGAAATACCTTTGGCTTTAAGATCATGGAAAGTGAAATCAAAACTCAGCTCTGGATACTCGGCGGCAGATCGCTCTCTGGCGGCCTGCCAGCGGCTATTACCCCCCCTCGTATACCGAACGTACATGCTCACTACACCATCCTTTAGCGGCAGGCTGGCGGCGAGGTCAATCGCCGCTTTAAGCCGGCCTGTCCATGCCTTGATCTGTTTCTTGCCTGTTTTTCCCTGCTTGATAAAAATCCCCTCCGGCAACAGCTGAGATTTCGACAGAGTCAGCAGATCGCCTTGCCGGGCGCAGCAAAGATAAGCCAGCGCCATGACGTATGCATTGAAACAGGCGGCCAACGGCAAAGAGGTGGAGATGACGCCTCAAAAGCTGGTGCTCGAAGGTCTGGATCGGTCGGGTATTCTCGGGCCACTGATGGAATACAACAGTATGGCGGAAAAGGCATCGGGTGGCATAGTCGGCCTGTTGGATACGCTGACTGACGTCACTTCCGGCGTACTGAACGGCGACGCTGGGGATCGTGTTATACACAATGTCCGCACGCTTTTACCAGGCCATAACCTGTTCTGAATAGCTCCGCTTATTAATCCGATAGATTCTGGCATGAAGTAACATTTTGATGGATATCTTTACAAAAGAAATGTAAAATTCACAAACCTTTAGGATTGTTGTGGTTGACATTTATAAAAATGAAACACATCAAAGAGTTAGATGGGCTTCGAGGGTTAATGGCTTTGTGGGTTGTTGCAGGACACGCGTATGAAGCCATTCCTTCAATGAACAAAGTAATACCCATCACGTTGTTGAATGATTTTGCAGTTGACGTTTTTATAGTTCTTAGCGGGTTTGTTATTTTTAACCTATTAAACAAAAGCAAGATGTCTTATAAGAAATATATAACTCAAAGATGGATGAGGCTTTTCCCTATATATCTGGTGGTTCTGGCTGCATCAATCTCGAGCATGTATTTCTACAGGGATATATTAACTATTGCTCCGTTCTCACCATCAACGGAGCATAGAATCTATCAGGTGGATACCTATCTAAGTAACCAGTTTTCTCATCTCATTCCGCATCTTTTCCTGCTCCAGGGGATAATTCCTGAGAGGGTATTGCCACTTGCTGGCACAACAATCGTAGGCCAGGCTTGGAGCGCTTCCGTTGAGTGGCAGTTCTATCTGATTGCTCCTATGTTGTTTGTTTTTTTTAGTAAGTTAATGACATCCCCTTCTAACAGGGCGTTTTTACTTGCGTTATCTTTCCTGGTCGCCATGATTCTTTTGAGTAAGGTACTTCATAATAAAGCGTTTGCTGGTGGGAGCATGGCTGCTTTCTTGATGGGGTTTATTTCATTTTTCTTTTATCGTGATATTTTCCCGATTATTACTCTGGCTAAGCTTAAGGTTATTTCTTTCTTTGTCGTTGTGTCATCGGTATTGTTGCTAAAGAAGGATTGCATCGGCTATGTAATATGGTTTGCGACATTCTTTGCTGTTCTGATAAGTATGAAGAGTGAACGTGGGAATCTCATAACAAAATTGTTTGATAATAGAATTATGCAGATTATTGGCAAGGTTTCTTATTCTGTGTATATGGTTCATATGTTGGTTATTTACTTCTCTCTCTATCTTTTTGTAATGCTGGAAGTTAATGTTGGGTTTGGGTATTTAATGCTTGTGCCTATATCAATAATTGTCTCGCTAATTGTATCAATGGCCACGTTTAAGTTTATTGAGCAGCCAATGATGAATCTGGGAAAACGAGTTTCACAAAAACTGGCATAAGAACATCTAACATTTCGATGTCTCTACGATAGTCAGGAAACCGACCAACCACCTGCCACATCATAGCCCCATGACAACCATGGGGCTTTTTTATGCACAACGATTACAAAATCCGCCTTAATGCGCCGAGTGACAAGTTAACCGACGTCGTGCTGGAGGAAGCCGATCCGGATACTTGGCCGAGCGCCGCCAAACCACCCGACAAACATACGAAGCAGGAGCGCGGCGATCGCCACTGGTGCAAGAATAACGCGGCGGCATTGCTCACGCTGCTGGTGAAAGTGCGTTTGCTGATCGGCATGCTCACGCACGGCGGCACGCCGGTGCGCATTGGAAAATTGGTCGGGAAACTGACCTCTCAGGGACGGGAAGATTGGCAGCCATCAGATAGTGATCATGAGGTCGCTGTGGACGACTGCCCCTCATACATCCAAATGCAAACCGCGTTCCAGACCAGCGGCGCGGCGGCTCCAAACGGAACAACAGAATTATTATGGATATGTAAGATCAACAAGGTGAATTTAAAATACCTCGGCTTATGGCTGTGCGGGTTCAAGTCCTGCCCCGGGTGCCAGAGAACGAAAATTCTGAATAATCAAAGTAATAAGTAGTAATGTCGTAGACCGTCGAGAGGTGGTTTTTTTGTTTCTGTCATTCGCATTACACCTGCATTCCTCCCTGTCTTGTCATGCCTATACCCATGGATTGTCATCCTGCTTGTAGGGAGCCCCGCAGGGCTCCGAAGTACAACTCATAAGAAACCGAACGCCGCAGCGAGGATCCAGCCGAAGACGCAGGAGACGCTGACGCCGATCAGGCCGGGCAGAATAAAGCTGTGGTTGATCACGAAGCGGCCGATGCGGGTGGTGCCGGAGCGATCGAACTGGATTGCCGCCAGGTCGCTGGGGTAGGTTGGCAGAATGTAATAGCCGTAACAAGCCGGCGCCGAAGCGACGATATAGGCGGGGTTAACCCCGATCGCCAGCGCCACCGGCACCAGCGCCGCCAGTGCGGCGGCCTGAGAGTTGACGAATTTCGACACCAACAGCAGGATCAGCGCATAGGCCCAAGGGTACTCTTTCACCAACACACCCAGTGTGGCCTCGATCTGCGCCAGGTGCGCGCCGAACATGGTTTCCGCCATCCAGGCAACACCATACACCGCCACGATGGCGATCATGCCGGAACGGAACACCTCGTTTTTAGAGATAGACGCCGGGTTGGTGCGGGTGATGATAACGATCAACGCCCCGGCCATCAGCATGCACATCTGGATCACCAGAACCATGGAAAGTGGCTTGCCGCCGAAGCTGGGCCGCAGGCCGGAAAAGGCCCCCAGCACCGCCACCAAGGCGATGGTAGCGAGGAAAATCCACATGGCAATCCAGTTGCTGCGCGGCAATACCCGGTCCAGCAGGGTAGCGGCGTCGCCGTAGACGTAGCGATGGTTCTCCGGTACCGAGATGAACTTCTGGAACTCCGGGTCTTTGTCCAGGTCTTTGCCGCGGAACCAGCTGAAGATGCCGATCGCCAGAATGCCGCACAGCGTCGAAGGGAGGGTGATAGACAGCAGATCGAGGAATTCCAGATGGCGGCCATTGAAGGTGTAGCTGCTGAGCATTGCTACCAGTGACACCACCGCCACCGAGACCGGGCTGGCGATAATGCCCATCTGCGCGCCGATCGAACTGGCCGCCATCGGCCGTTCCGGGCGGATATTGTTTTTGATCGCCACGTCATAGATGATCGGCAAGATGGTGTACACCACATGGCCGGTGCCGCACAGAATAGTGAGAATGCAGGTGACGAAGGGGGCGATGATTGAGACATAACGCGGGTTGCGCCGCAGCATCCGCTCGGCGATCTGCAGCATGACGTCCAACCCGCCTGAGGCCTGCAGGGTGGCGGAGGCCGCCACCACCGCGATGATCACCAGCATCACGTCTACCGGCGGTTTGCCGGGCTGCAGGTGAAAGCCAAACACCAGGATCATCAAGCCGATACCGCCCAGTAACCCCAGCGCAATGCCGCCCTTACGCGCCCCATACAGCAGGCATGCCAATATAACCGCTAATTGCAGAAAGAAATCCATGATAGATACGCCTTAATAATGTTGAACTTAACTGCATTCAGTTTCCGGCGGTGTTTACAGTAGAAAGTTGTTTTAAATCTAAAGGCGCTAAAAAATTGTGGTTATTAACTCTAAAGAGTGATGACGGTCACGTTCAGAGAATCTGAAGAGCAGGCGGCTGACGACATCAGCACGAAAAAGCAAGTTAAGAGGTCAGACCTCTCCTATATAACCGGTTTACCACCAGAGGAGAGAGCAATGGATCCGACAAAAATGACCGGGCTGGCGTTATTACAGGCGGCGATGGCTGGCAAGATCCCACCGGCCTCGATCGCTGAAACCGTGCCCATGAAACCGGTCGCGGTGGAAGAGGGGTATATCCGCATCGCGGCGCGGGCCGACGGGCGCCATCTTAATCCACTGGGGGGCGTACATGGCGGTTTCGCCGCCACGGTTTTGGACTCGGTGACCGGTTGCGCGGTGCACAGTACGCTGGGCGCGGGGATTGGCTATGGCACCGTCGATCTGCAGGTTAAAATGTTGCGCCCTGTGCCGAAGGAAACTGATCTGATCGCCGAGGGGCGTCTGGTCTATGCGGCGAAGAACGTCGCTTTCGCGGAAGGCACGCTCAAAACGGCGGAAGGGAAGTTGCTGGCTTCGGCAACCGCCACGTGTTTTATTATTCGCCCCACCGAACAAGCACCGCAATAACCTGCTCTTTATCGGGTTTCGGGCCATCAACCCGGAGCCGGATGCATTTATCTTTGGCTGCATACCTTGCTGCGCTACGATGGCAGGCGCGATACGCCATTGTGGTCTAGTATTCTTGGGTGAAAATTTATCGGGGTGATTATGCAGCCGTATAAAGAGGTTGAGTTTGATCATGAGCTTTGTCTGGCGATCGGCAAAGCCGTATTAGACGTGGTGGCGCAGGGGGAAGAAACCAGCGCTCCGGCGGTGATGAACGCGATTGAGCGGGCGGTGGAGCAGGGGCTGGATGATGACGAAACCGCCATCGCCGACGACGCCCTGGATTTGATGGCTCGTCTCATCCACGGCTTCAGATTCATTAATTTCGCGGGTGAAGAGGATACTCCCCATGCATTGGTTGAATTTCAAGCGCTACAAGAGTGACGTTGCCAAACAGGCCGTGCCGCCGCATTTGAATGCCGCTGAGTTTGCGCGGCATTACGCTGACAAGCCGCAAGCCGCAAGCCGCAAGCCGATACGGAAGAGTACCTTTCGTTGAGCGGGGAGATGTGTTGGGATGCGGTGGTGCTCTGCGCTCATCGTTCAGGCGCGCTCAGCAAGGCGAAATACAAGCAGCTGTGGCTGACGGTGTTCGATAAGCAATACAAACATTTCGTCAGCCCTGATGATACCGAGATCCGCACCATGGCGGATATGCTGCGCGCGCCGCAGGGGTGTTTTATCGGTATATTTTCCATGCGCGACGCGGCAGCGCCCCGTTTGCTGCATGCCATGATCGGCACCGGCGCGGGATTTGCCGCGGGCAATAAAAATCTTTGCATCGGCGTGGGGGGCGCGGTCGGTTGGGAAAATCTCAATCTGGCGCGCGATCTGCGCTGGCAGCCGGAAGGCGGTTTTTTACGCCAGGGCGACAACGAAGTGCTGCGCATTTTTTATCGGCCTTTCCCCGCTTGAACCACCGGTCTGCAGGCTTTTTAGGATAAAAAAACCGCCGCCCGGCGGTTTTTTGTTGCTTATTTAAACCCGCCGTTGCGTATGAACTCAAGACCGGCGGTGGTGATCCGCGTTTGGTGCGGATCGATATCATAGTTGTTCTCGTCGATGTCGCTCATCACATAGGCTTGTATCAGCCCCTTGGTTTTGAGATAGGCAAAGGGATCGGCGAAGGCGTGCGGGCTGGTGGCGTCCTGCTTCCACAGTTCGTAGGTTTTTTCATCCAGCGTGCCGGGATGATTGGCGGCCAGCCGGGTCAGGATCTGATTGTAGAACTCATAGTCGGTCATGATGCGGTCCTCTTTATCGCGAGCGACAGTCTCGGAAAATAGCGTAACGTCCATCAATCATAGCTGAAGTTTTCCACCGCCTGCGGCGGCGCCGGGTCAGCCGCGTTGGTTTTCAATCCAGTGAAACAGACGTGAAATGCTGAAGGTGATATCGCCAATGTTGAAGAGCGCGCCGAGCCACAGGGTCAGCATCACCAGGATGCCGATGATGATCGGAAGGTCCATTTTGCTCATGATTATGTTCTTCATCAATAAAGAGTGTGCGGCAAAGCGTACCACCAATCCTGATTGTCATAAAAATGCGCTGCGCATTATTTCTTTTGAAATCAAAGTAAAAAAGCCACCCAAACGGGTGGCTTTTGTCTTTCAGCAGCGATCAGTCCAGCTTGGGGTGCTGGTCGATCAGGATCTGCTTTTTCTTTTCCAGTTCGGCGATCTGCGCGTTGATGTCCTCGACTTTCTGTTCGATGTTGTCGTAGGTCTCCTGCAGCAGTTCTTTCGCTTCGGTACGGTCAGAAGCGGCCGGCGTCGCGCCGCGCAGCGGCTTGTTGGCGGTCTCTTTCATGTACAGACCGGTGATAAGACCGATCACCGCCACAACCATCAGGTAGTAGGCCGGCATGTACAGGTTGCCGGTCGCTTCGACCAGCCAGGCAGCGGCGGTCGGTGTCGCACCGGCGATCAGTACCGAAATGTTGAACGAAATCGCCAGCGCGCTGTAGCGAATGTGCGTCGGGAACATGGCCGGCAGAATCGAGGCCATCACCCCGGTGAAGGAGTTGAGCAGCACCGCCAGCACCAGCAGACCGACGAAGATCAGGCCGATGACGTTGCTGTTGATCAAAATGAAGCACGGGATCGCCAGCGCCAACAGGCCGATGCTGCCGCCGATGATGAACGGCTTACGGCCGATACGGTCGCTGGTCAGGCCGATCACCGGCTGCACGAACAGCATGCCGATCATGATGGCGATGATGATCAGAACGCCGTGATCTTCCGAGTAGTGCAGATTATGCGACAGGTAGCTCGGCATGTAGGTCAACAGCATGTAATAGGTCACGTTGGTGGAAATCACGATACCGACGCACACCAGCAAACTTTTCCAGTGTTTGGCCGCGATCTCTTTGAACGAGGTTTTCGGCGGATTTTCGATGGCGTTGCGATCCTCTTTCTCCATCTTGTCCACGTGCTGCTGGAACGCCGGGGTTTCTTCCAGCGCATGGCGCAGATAGAGACCGATCAGGCCCAGTGGCGCGGCGATGAAGAACGGAATGCGCCAGCCCCAGTCGAGGAAGTTAGCTTCGCCGACGATGCTGGAGATCAGCACCACTACGCCTGCGCCCATCACAAAGCCGGCAATGGAGCCGAAATCCAGCCAGCTCCCCATAAAGCCGCGTTTGCGGTCCGGCGAGTATTCGGCGACGAAGATCGCCGCGCCGGAATATTCACCGCCGACGGAGAAGCCCTGCGCCAGTTTGGCCAGCAACAGCAGGATCGGGGCCCAGATGCCGATCGACGCATAGGACGGGATCAGGCCGATACAGAAGGTGCTGACCGCCATGATGATAATGGTGACCGAGAGGACTTTTTGCCGGCCGAACTTGTCGCCCATGGCGCCGAAGAACAGGCCGCCGAGCGGACGCACCAGGAAGGGCACGGAGAAGGTCGCCAGCGCGGCGATCATTTGCACGCCGGGAGAGGCGTCGGGGAAGAAGACCTGGCCAAGCGCATAGGCGACAAAGCCGTATACGCCGAAGTCGAACCACTCCATGGCGTTGCCCAGGGCCGCTGCGGTGATCGCCTTCTTGAGTTTGCTGTCATCGATGATGGTGATGTCGTTAATGTGCATCGGTTTATGTCGTTTTTTTCTTAACTTCATATAATCATCCCTTAATGAATTATTCGTTGTTCGTGAAAGCGTAATCTCCGTTCACTGTTGTTTTCGAGTTATCAAATAGGCTAATCGAATCGCGGTTCAAGACGATTCATTATCCACATTTAAGTTGTGATGTGGATCGCAAAATATCGTCATTTATGCCAAGGTTATGTCATTTAGTTGACTAATTATTTTGCATCTATAGCTTAACGTTATATCTTGCGGCGATCAAATCCAGCAGTTTAACTTAAGTGTTTGCACCGATTTGGTGCGAGAATGGTCTAATAAATGTGCGATTTGACGATTTTTCGTCTAATTGCTGATGTTTCAAGTATAGAGAGTACGGGAGATAAAACCGAAAAAATTGATGTGTCTGCCGTCAAAAAAACGCCTGACCCACTGGCCAGGCAGTTTGGATTAGGGCGCCGACGAACCGCCGAACTCCAGATAGATTTTCGCCAGGTTCTGGTACTGCGCGAAGCGGTTTTCGTCCACCGCCAGTTCCGCCTGACGGCGTTGCTCCTGCGCGTTTAACCAGTCGGTAATGGTGACGGCGCCCTGCCGGTAACGCACCTCGTTCAGCCGTTCCGATTTGCGCGCCAGCGCCAATGAAGCGCGCAACTGCGTCTCCTGCGCCAGCAGCTGTGCACGCAATGACAGGGCGTTGTTCACATCGCCCATCGCCTTGTACAGCGCCTGCCTGAATTCCAGCACCTGCTGTTCATAGTCGTTGCGGGCGATCTTGATCTCCACGCCCATTTGCCGCCATTGCAGGAACGGCAGCGTCAGGCCGGCGCCGAGGCTGCCCGTCGGGTTGCGCAGAAATGCCAGCAGCGCGCTGCTGCTGGCGCCCAGCGAGCCAGTCAGGCTGAACGCGGGGTAGTATTGCAGACGTTTCTCGTCGACGTTGGCCAGGGCGGCGCGCAACCGCAGTTCTTTAGCGTTGAGATCCGGACGACGGCTCAAGACGCTGGCGGGAATGCCGGTGTTGATCTGCGGCATTGCCGTCGTCGGCAGACGCGCGGGCGCGATAGTGGCCTGGCCTGATGGCCCGCCCCGCAGCACCGCCTGTTCATTCAGCGCCTGTTGACGATCGTGTTGCAGCGCCAACAGCCGGCTTTCCTGCGTCAACAGGTTTTGTTCCGCGTTCACCACGTCCAGCGCCGAGATGCTGCCGGCCTGATAACGGGCGTTGGCCAGCCGCAGCGTCGTTTTGGCATAGGCGATGCTCGCCTGGCTGACGCCGATCTGCTGATTGAGGAAGCCGATGCGCCAGTAATTCGTGGCGGCGTTGGCCAGCAGCGTCAGCCGCGCCGTTTGCAGATCCTGCTCGGAAGCCTGGCTGGCCCACTCGGCGGCGTCGCGCTGCCGCGCCAGCTTGCCCCACAGATCGACTTCATAGCTCGTAGAGAGCGTCGCGCCGCTGGTTTTATTCCAGGCGGAGGATGCTGACAACGGGCGATTGATGCCGCTGCTCAACGAGGCGCTGACGTCAGGCGCGGTGCTGATGCCGACGCGTTCCGCCTCGAGCCGCGCGCGGTAGACGCGCAGCACGGCGACGGCCAGATCGTTGTTGCTGGCCATCACCTGTTGCAGCCAGCGATCGAGCTCAGGATCGTGGAAATCACGCCAGTCGAACGGCGTCGGCGCGGCGTTTTCGGCGGCGTGCTGCCACCCCGCAGGATAGTTGACCTGCGGCGCCCGGTAGTCGCTTTTCAGGGCGTTGCCGCAGCCGGCGGTGAGCAGGGCGGCGAGGCTTAACGCCAGGGGAGAGAGAATTTTCATGGGTTACTCGCTGGCCAATGAAACGACCGGATCCATCCTTGCCGCTTTACGGGCGGGGAGATAACCGAAGATCATGCCGATTAAGGTTGAACAGAAAAACGCCGTCGCGGCGGCTTGCCAGGAATAGATGGCGGTGAACATGCCGCCGGCCAGCGAGGTGAACAGCGAACCGGCGGCGAACGACAGCGCGATGCCCAAAATGCCGCCGATCAGACAGACCAGCACCGCCTCGATCATGAACTGTTGCATGATATCGCCACGCCGCGCGCCGACCGCCATGCGCACGCCGATCTCGTGGGTGCGCTCGGTTACCGAGACCAGCATGATGTTCATCACGCCCAGGCTGCCGATCACCAGCGAGATCGAGGCCACCATCAGGATCAGCAGGCTGAGCGTCATCGAGGTGCGCTCGATCGATTTACGGAACTGATCGCGGTTGAACGTCATGAAATCCTTGACGCCATGGCGTTGGGTCAGCAACTGCGTGATGGCGCTGACGGCGGCTTCGCTGGCGACGTCGTCCTTCAGGCGCACGGTGATGCCGCTGAGCGTGGTCTTGCCGACCATACGGTACATCACCGTGCTGTAGGGCATCCAGACGCTGATACGGTTAGGCGCATAGTTGCGTTCGCTTTTGGCGACGCCGACTACCCGCGCCGGCACCGAGCCGAGAAATACGATCTGGCCGAGCGGCTCGACGCCAAAATCGCCGAACAGCGCCTGGCGCGCGTTATCGTCGATGATCACTTCCTGCAGCGCGTTGCGATCGTCGCGGAAGGTGGCGCCTTGTACCAGCGTGATGCCGTTGACGCGGAAATAGTCGCGCCCGACGCCGGTGATCGAGGCGGTGGCGGATTTGCTGCGAAAACGGATGCTGTCGGACGCGCTGACCTCCGGGCTGACGCTGTCGACGAAGCTTTGCTGCGCCAGCGCGTCGGCATCGGCCGGCACCAGGGTGCGGATGCTGTCGATGGCGTCGTCGAAGAAGTCACGCCCCGGATAGATGCTCACCACGTTGGTGCCGAGCCCCTTGATATTCTCCAGCGTGCGCTGCTTGGCGCCTTCGCCCAGCGCCACCACCGTAACCACGGCGGCGATGCCGAAGATAATGCCGGTCATGGTCAGCGCGGTGCGCAGGCGGTGGGCGTTCATCGCTTTCAGCGCCATGTGCAGCGATTCACGGGTGCGGTCAATCAGGCTTTGCCAGCCGCTTTGCCGGCTGCGGTTCGGCGGCGGCAGCGCGACGGCGGGTGCCGATTGGCGGCCGCTGTCAGCGATGATCTCGCCGTCTCGCAGCTCGATGACGCGGTGCGCATGCTGCGCCACGTTCATATCGTGGGTCACGATCACCACGGTGTGGCCGCGCTGATTCAACTCGCTCAGGATCGCCAGCACTTCCTGACCGGATTGGGTGTCCAGCGCGCCGGTCGGTTCGTCCGCCAGGATAATTTCGCCGCCGTTGATCAGCGAGCGCGCGATGCTGACGCGCTGCTGCTGGCCGCCGGAAAGCTGGCCAGGCTTGTGGTCTTCGCGTCCCTCCAGGCCCAACCGCGCCAGCAGTTGCGCCGCTCGCCGCCGCCGCTGATCGCGCCGGGCGTTGGCGTAGATGGCCGGAATTTCGACGTTGCCCAGCGCGCTGAGATCGGGCATCAGGTGGTAACGCTGGAAGATAAAGCCGATATGCTCGCGGCGCAGGCGGGCCAGTTCGTCCGGTGACAGGTGGGCGGCGTTCTGGCCGCTGATGTAGTAGTCGCCGCGATCCGGCACGTCGAGGCAGCCCATGATATTCATCAGCGTCGATTTGCCGGAACCGGAGGCGCCGATGATCGCCACCAGCTCGCCGGCGGCGATGGTCAAATCGATGTCTTTCAACACCGTCAGCGCCTGGCCGCCGTTGGTGTAGGTTCGACTGATGCCTTTTAGCTCGATGATCGCGTTCACAGGAAAATGCCATCCTCAGCCGACTTGGCGGCGGGCTGCGACAGCACCACGGTTTCGCCGGCTTTCAGGCCGCTGAGGATCTGAATATCGACGTTGTTGGTGATGCCGGTGGTCACTTCGCGCGTTTCCAGCCGCTGATCCTGCGTCAGCACCTGCACCTGCTGCACTTTTCCTTCGGTTTTATGCACCGCCTGGATCGGCACCAGCAGGGTGTTCTTCGCGTCGCCGAGCAGTAAGGACACCTGCGCGGTCATGGCGATGCGCAGGCGGTTCTCCGGGTTGGGCACGTCCAGCAGCGCGTTGTAATAGACCGAGGCGTTCGAGGTGCCGGAGCCGGACGCGGAGCTGGTGCCGGCGAGCGAGTCGTCTTTCATCACCGATTCCGGCGCCAGCTCGATGGTGCGCAGCGTGGCGTCGTAACGCTTATCCGGATCGGAAAAGATAGTGAAGTACGCCTTTTGCCCCGGTGAAATGCGGGTGATGTCGGCTTCGGAGATCTGCGCCTTGATGGTCATCATGTCCAGCCGCGCCAGTTTGACGATGGTCGGCGCGCTTTGGCTGGAGTTGACCGTTTGCCCCTGCTGCGTCACCACTGCGATGACGATGCCGTCCATCGGTGCGACCACGCGGGTATAGCCCAGATCGATTTTTTTCTTGTCGACTTCAATCTGCGCCTGCACCAGGCGCGCATTGAGCGAAAGCTGTTCGGCGCGGGTGGTGGCGAGCGTGGCCTCGGCGGTCTCGAAGTCTTCACGCGAGCTGGCTTCGTCGCTCAGCATGCGGCGCTGGCGTTTGAAACGCGATTCCGCCTGCTTCAGCTGCGCCTGTTTGGCCTGCAATTCAGCCTTGATGACGTTCAGCGCCGCCTCGGCGTTGCGCAGATCGTTGCGCTGTTGCAGGTCGTCGATGTCGGCGATCGGCTGCCCTTTGGTGACGCGATCGCCCAGTTTGACCTTCAGCGATTTGACTTCACCGGAGACCCGCGCACCGACGTTAACGCGTTCGACGGCATCCAGCCGCCCGGTAGCCAGCACGGCGTTCTCGATATCGCCCAGGCGGGCCGGCGCGGTAACGTAATCCTGCTGCGGCGGGCGTTGCCAGTAGATGGCCAGCGCGACAGCGACGGCGATGAAAACGATGGCGGCGATCAACGCCAGACGGCGGGAGGGGAGTTTCAGTGGTGACATACCCAGGTTTTCCATAACGATAAAAGCGGCGGTTCCAGTCTGCCATCATGGCAGCGCCAGCTTGAACTGGCGCTAAACGTGAGGCGCTTTCCCGCTGGAAAGGGGATGGTAAAGGCTTTCCCGCTAAAGATCACGGCGAGTTATTATCCTTCGGGTGTGCAACCGGCTGCAGGGCGCGTTATACTGGCTAAAAAACCAGTATTCATTCATCAGCAGGACAACACCGCCGCCATGATGCCAAACCGCCTCGAGCCGGAACTCGACATTTACCAATACCCGGAGCACCTGCGCGCCTGCCTGGCGCCGTTGCCCAAGGGGCCCGGCGTCTATCTGTTCCACGGCGAGAGCGAAAGCTTGCCGCTTTACATCGGTAAAAGCGTCAATATACGCAGCCGGGTGATGGCGCATTTTCGCGCGCAGGAGGAGGCAAAAATGCTGCGCCAAACCCGGCGCATCAGCTTTGTCGAGACCGCCGGCGAGTTGGGGGCACTGCTGCTGGAGGCGCAATTGATCAAACAACAACAGCCGCTGTTCAACAAACGCCTGCGGCGCTCGAAGCAGCTGTGCGCGCTGCGCGTGCAGGCAGACACGGTGACGATTGCTCACGCCAAAGAGATCGATTTCGCCGTTACGCCCCATCTCTACGGGCTGTTTGCCAATCGCCACGCCGCGCTGGAAAAGCTGCGCGCCATCGCCGACGAGCATCGTTTATGTTACGGCAAGCTGGGGATCGACAAGCTGCCGGCAGGGCGAGCCTGTTTCCGCTACAGCCTGCGCAAGTGCGCCGGCGCCTGCTGTGGCGCGGAGTCGGTGCAGGAGCATGCGCTGCGGCTCGGGGCGGCGCTTGAACAGCTACGCATCGCCTGTTGGCCGTTCGCCGGGCGAGTGGCGTTGGAAGAACAGGGCGAGACGCTGCGTCAGTATCATGTGATTCACAATTGGTTTTATCTGGGTTCGGTCAACAGTCTGGCGCAGGCGCAGCGGCTCCAGAGTGCGGCCAGCCATTTTGATAGCGATGGCTACAAGATTTTGTGCAAGCCACTCATGGCCGGCGATTATCGGATTATTGAGCTGCCGTAATGCCATAACGCTATCGATAACCTAAGACTTATCTGTAAATTCAGGGCATTATGCTAAAAAAACTTGAGTCCATAATGTTGTTATGGATAATGGCGCCCCGAAGCGAAGGAACGCGCTATTAACTCAGTTGGCAGAGTGATTGGTTTTATAATGGCTTGTTTTGGCTTGAAAATTGATAGACGCGGGTTCGAGTCCTGCATAGCGCGCCAGCTTTCTTTCCTTCATCTCACCGCGCTTATCGTAAAGCGCACCCGGGTTGATTTGCACTATCGGCTCCTCGTTGGGATTTTCGGGTGTGCTTTACCGTAACCGCTGGCTTTCCTTCCTCTTTCTCTTTCGATCCTTTGCTAAACTGTAATCAGGCAGGCTTGCTGCCCGGCAACAGGAGGTCGATATGTCTCACTCCGAGCAACTGCAGGAACTCTTGCAACGCGTCGCCGCCCTCGAGGCGAGAGAGAAAGCGCTGAGCGCCGCGTCCAACGCTTATCAGGCGATTATCACCACCATGTTGGGCAATATGGAGAAGACCGAACGTGACCGGATCATCGCGATGATCGATCAGGCCCATGAAATCGCTTACGCCCGCGCCATCCAACGCAGCAACGAACCGCAAAAGCAGAAGATCAAACAGGCCGACGATGTGGCCCAGCGTATGTTCATGTTTGCACAAGGCAAGGCCGCCCAGCCGCGCTGAAGCCGAACTATAACAGTTGCCGCCATTAAGTTGGCTAACTGATCTACCCGGCGAAACTGTACTTGTGTTACTTTTAGCGGTGAGATTTGATGGCAATGCTGTTTCCAGCATAAGGTTGTAACGATGGACGCGATTAAAAGCATCTTGGTTAAAGAGATTGAACAGATCAATCGGCGCGAAGGGCGGGACGGCAAGCCGCGCTTCAACAGCGAATTCGCCCGCACTCACCGCTATCTGTGCCTTGCCATGTTCGCCGGTTATTTCGCGGTGATCGCCGTGATGTATCAGGTGCCGTACATGGGGATATATGCCTTCCTGGGCTTCACCGCTTTCGTGCTGTTCATGTTCGCCATGCTGCTGATCGAGATCCGGCCGGTGTACCGCTTCGAGGACATCGGGGTGCTGGATTTGCGAGTTTGCTACAACGGCGAGTGGTACTTCACCCGCGCGCTGTCGCCTTATGCGGTGCAGCAGCTGCTGGATGAGCCATCTATCGGTGCCGCGCTGAAACAGAAGATGCGCGTGATCATCGGCAACAAGGGCGAAATCGACTTCTACGACGTGTACGATATGGCCTACGGAAAAAAGCCGCAGGATGAGACACCTCAATTGGCGGCGGCAAACTGAAAGGTTTCCGGCCGGCGGCTTGTCGATTATACTCAGCGTTTGAACGCGAAGCAGAATGAGGACCAAGCGATGAGTGATGATATTTTCGATTTTGATATCGATGCCGAACTGGCGAAAGCCGAAGAAAAAGCGGCGCAGAAGGTAAAAGAGGTCCCCGAGTTCCTCGAAGATGAAGCGGACTGCGAAGGTTGCAAGATCTGATTGCCTGACTCATAAAAAAAACCGCCGCGGCGGTTTTTTTTATGTCTGAGCGTCGCGGGGTATTATCAATCCAGCACGAATCCCCAGATCAGGAACGCCGCCACCAGAATCAGGCAAAGCGCGGACACCGTCACCAGTATTTTCCCCAGAATGTCTTTTTCTTGTTCCTGCTGCGTCACGTTGAAATTATCCAATTAAAAGTCTATGGACCAAACCGGCGATGCTGAGATCGGCTGCCGCTACGCCCAGCGCCATGAGCATCATCACCGAAAGAAATCGAGTCTTGCCGTTCACATCCTTAATCCCTGTGGGCGCCGCTGTTAAGTTTTTATATCAAAGGGATATCATTCAGCGACGCTCTATTTCATGCATCATGATAGTGATTAAGAACGTTCTTAAGGCCAGAAGTTCCCTCATCGGGTAACGCCGCCCGCGGTAGGGTCAGTCGGTTACGATTCGGACGCCTATCTTGCTGACTTGATTGCCGTCCATTTCGGCAATGGTCCAGGTCAGGCCGTCCCATTCCACCTGATCGCCGATCACCGGTTCACCGCCGATCAGCTGAATGACGAACTGCCCCAGCGTCTGCTGCTCGTCGACGTCGTCTTGCAGATTGAGGCCATAAACCTGCGAGATGTCGCTTAAACGGGCGTCGGATTGCAGGATAAAGTCGCCGAAGAAGCGTTCGTCGAGCGTCACGGCCGGCGCCTGGCTGAACAGCTTGCCGAGGATCGGCAGATCGTGCTCATGGCCGATGACGCACAGAATATCGTTCTCCCGCAGCCGGGTACTGCCGCTAGGATGCAGCAGTTCTTTGCCGCGGAACAGGGCGGCGATGCGGGTATTGGGCGGCATTTTCAGCTCACGCAGCGCCGCGCCGACGCACCAGTTTTCCGCCGAAAGCTGATACACGAACTGCTCCCACTGGTTTTCCGGGTGTACATCCAGCCCGACGCGGGAGATCGGCGTCAGCGCCGGCGGCACGATCACCTTGGCTTTTTTGGCGGCGAACGACAGTGTGGTGCCTTGCAGCAGCAGGGAGACCAGCACCACGAAGAACGCCACGTTGAAGAACAGCTGGGCGTTGGGCAGCCCGGCCATCATCGGGAACACCGCCAGAATCACCGGCACCGCGCCGCGCAGGCCGACCCAGGAAATAAAGCCGCGCTCGCGCAGGGTAAAGCTGCGGAACGGCAGCAGGCCGATAAACACCGACAGCGGGCGGGCGAACAGGATCATCCACAGCGACAGCAGCAGGGCAGGGATGGCGATCGGCAGCAGCTCATGCGGGTTGAGCAGCAGCCCGAGCACCAGGAACATGCCGATCTGGCTGAGCCAGGCCAGGCCATCGAAGGTTTGTACGATGCCGTGACGGTTGCGGATCGGCCGGTTGCCCAGCAGCAGGCCGCACAGATACACCGCCAGAATGCCGCTGCCGTCCAGCGCGGTGGTCAGCGAGAAAATAAGAATACCGCCGCTTACCGCCAGCAGCGGATAGAGGCCGTCCGCCAGTTTGATGTGGTTGATCAGCGTCAGCAGCAGCCAGCCGCCGCCCAGACCGAAGACGATGCCCATGCCGAACTGCTGCATCAGATGCAGCGGGAAGGTCCAGCTCAGTGCGGTTTCCCCGGCGGCGATCATCGCAATCAGCGTGATGGTGAGAAACACCGCCATCGGATCGTTGCTGCCGGATTCGATCTCCAGCGTGGCGCTGACGCGTTCGTTCAAACCTTTGCCCCCCAAAAGGGAGAAGACCGCGGCGGCGTCGGTGGAACCGATGATGGCGCCGATCAGCAGCCCCTGCAGCAGATCGAGATTGAACAGCCAGGCGGCGGCCATGCCGGTCAGGCCGGCGGTGATCACTACGCCGACGGTGGCGAGAGAGAGTGCCGGCCACAGGGCGACGCGGAAAGAGCTGACCCGGGTACGCATGCCGCCGTCGAGCAGGATCACCGCCAACGCAAGGTTGCTGACCAGATAAGCGAGCGGGTAATTGCTGAAGACGATGCCGCCGGGGCCATCGACGCCGGCCAACATGCCGATCGCCAGGAAGATCACCAGGATCGGAATGCCGAGCCGGGAAGAAAATGAGCTGAGCAGAATGCTTGCCCCCACCAGCACGGCACCGATGACGAACAAACTGTTAATGGTGCTGGCATCCAAAATATTGCTCTCCTGAGGCTGGGAATAGGGGCACTGCGCGTGTGCCGATGATAACGTGTTTAGTGGGTAAAACGCCAAGGCTGATTGTGAAAACAATCGATCAATTATTGCCTGTTGGTGCGTTTGAACTAAGAAAGTGAGGAGAAGGGGGGGAATTCTGCCTTTTATCTAACATTATCAGGCTGCTGTATTTCTGTTTCGGCAACAATGTCCCATTCGGCGGAGGAAAAACCATTAAGCCCGCGCAGGCAGGCTTAATGGTTTGCAGGCGCGGTAGGATTAATGATCGAGCGATTCCAGCGCCCGTTTGATCAGCTCGGTGGCCAGCTTGCTTTCCGCTTCAGAAATGCCGTCGAGATTGAAGTTGGAAAGTTCGGCGACCAAAACGCTGCGTTCTTTGCCGCTGATCGAAGCGTCCAGCGCGGACAGCAATCTGCCGAGGATCTTCAGCAGGGTGGCGTTTTCCGCTATGGCTTCTTGAGCCGGGGGGGTCTTATCGGTCATTCAAAATCCTCTCTGTCGTGACGGAAGGGAGATGCAGCTAACGCCATCGAATAAATTAAACGATCGCGTAGCCCTTCGGGGGTGTTGAGCCCAATCACTACCGTAAGGCAGGGATCCGGATTTCTACTTATGCATTGCAGTTATAACGGCTAGGTTATCTATGCAGCCGTATCACTTTGCCCTAACGGGCGACGCCAGGCTGAGCAATGTGTGCTCTGCATGGCAAGAGAGAGATGACGCAACCGATAGGTTGCGTCATCAAGTATAGCGACGGGGAGAAAACGTGAAGGCGTTGGAACCGCCTTCAGGAGATTTTTTCTTTTCGCAGACGGCTATTGAAACGAGGACGCTCCAACAGAAAAGTAAGATGCAGGCGTTGTATCAGCGCATAGGCGATAACAGGGGCGATTAGCCCGAATAGCGTGCCGGCGATCGCTTGTGTTGGCCAATGGCTGATATGCATAAACTTGGTCAGTACGATGCGTAAGCCGCTGGCCGCGAGGATATGCATCAAATAGATGACCATGCTCAATTCGCCGAGTCGGCGCAGCCAGGAAAGATTCGTTTTGGCCAACAGAACCGACAGGTTGACGATGAAGAAGATGGCTTCAATCGCCAGTAACAGGGAGAAACTTCCGGTATCGGTATACAGCCAGCCTGAATAGCCGTGGAATCCCCACTGCAACGCGATAAACGCGATCAGGGAGGCCAGCAGCGAACCGAAACCCAGATTGGCGATGAGCGAAGCGTAGCGAATGGCAAAAACGCCCAGCAGGAAGAAGATCAAGAATCGTGTAATGTAATCAAAATGGAAGGCTTTGGTGAGGCTGTCTTGGTAGACATACAGCCCCGCGCTGATCACGATCAATACCGGCAGGAGATAGCGGAATGTTTCTTTGCTATACAGCAAGGTGGCCAAAATAAAGACCATGAACAAGGCATACAGGAACCAAAACTGCGCGCGCGGATGCGTAAACAGCGACAGGATATCGCCCAGGCTGGCAGGGTTATTGGTATAGCGCGACAACAGCACTTCCACCAGGCCTTGCAGCAGCGACCAGATGACATAGGGATAAACGATGGTATCTATCTTGCTGATCACAAAGCGTGTTTTTTCCTTTTTATCCAAGGACTGCGTAAAAAACAGGCCGGAAAGGAAGAAAAACAGTGGCATATGAAAACTGTAGATAATGCTGTCTGTGAGTAGATAGGATGAACCAGAAAGCTGAATGCCCGCGCTGTATAGACCCCGATTGACGTGGCCAAAAACCACGAGAATGATGCCGATTCCCTTGGCATAATCGACCCATGCTTCTCTCATATGTGTACCTAGCCCAGAAAGTAACGCAACTGATTATAAGTATGAATAATGAGCGTAACAGGCAGTTGCCGTTTTGCAATGTATCCCGGGGATTAGGATTAATATTAGGAAAATGCTCAGGGCAGCGATCGCTGCGCCGAGGTAGTGAGGCGTTTTATCATTGGTGAGGTTAATTTCTGGATGATAAATCATCACCCAGAAATGGGGTGGGAAGCCTATTGCGGCTTGCCGGAGAACAGGAAGCGCAGCACCGGAATGCGCTTGTGCAGTTCATATAGCGCGAAGGCCAGAGAGAACACAAACAGCAGGCCCAGCAAGAATCCCAGCAGGTTGTTGCCGATATACGGCGTCACGAAAGCGCCATATATCAGGGTCAACGGATGGTGCACCAGATATATAAACAGCGAGGCGTTGACCAGATAGGTGATGCGCGGCGAGTGATAATTCAGCAGATTATGCCCGAAAGAGAACACTACGTTGGTCATCAGGATCCCCATTAGGGTTTTGATCACCACTTCCAGCTCGAACATATAGCTGCTGTGCGCCAACAGCTTTTGGTTCAGCATATATGCGATAAACAGCAGCAGCGAACCGAGCAGCGCCAGCGGCGAGCGGCGCAGAAAAATCTCCTTAAGCCACACGTACTTAAACGCATAGGCGCCGAGGAGGAAGAACGGCAGGTAGAACATCGTCTCCATCACCACGAAATTGAACAGGCCGTTGGATAATAGCTGCGGGGCGAAAATTAAAATAATGCGGTGCGCGGCCGAGTAGCATACCGCATAAATAAAGAAATACAGTGAGATGTTTCCTAATCCACGCATTCTGTTTATTAACGTTGGAATATGCTCACGGGTTTGACGCTTGATTTTACGGAACAGATAAAAACAGGCGCAGGTTAACAATGACAGCGTCAATAAGAACCACAGATGAGAAACCAATTCCCAAACTGTTACATTTATTTTCTGATAGAGAGAAAATTCATCCCAGCCGTTTAATTTATCGGTGAAATATTTCAGCATGAAAAACTGCGGCACCGTGATCAGCGGGATGGAGCTCAGCAGCGGGATCGCCACCCGCTCCAGCCTGACCTTCAGCCACTGGTGGCGCTCGTAGCGCTCGTAAAGCATGTAGGAGAAGTAGCCGGATATCACGAAGAACACCTGCATGCGGAAGGCGTGGATAAAGTCGTTCAGCACCGTGAGCGAGAAGGAGGGCGACGCGCTGTTCACCGCCCAGGCGTGGCTGGAATAAATCAGGGAGAGGTGAAACGGAATGCCGAGCAACATCAAATAGGCTCTGATGGAGTCGAGGAAAAACTCGCGCTGTTTGCTGCCTTTAGTCATAGATTACCGCTGGTGATTTAATCGAGAGTTCATTAACACGCTTAATAAGTCGTCAAACGTTAAATTGTTATCCGGAACCCTACTATAGCCCCCCGCATTTTTCCATAGCGTCTTGTTGCGCGGCTTGCTACGCTGGTGTTCCATCAGCTGCTTAAACAATGAGCCGTAAACATGAACCATCCATTTATCATGTTGTCGGAAAGCTGAGTAATCCATTAATATGGATTTAAATGATTTGAGCACACGAATAGGGGGGGATGTGCTAGTTAATATATTATCCGGACAACCACGCGCCGCGAGCGTTCGTTGGTTAGGTGCGACCGTATTGTTCACGCTGTTCAGTTCGCCGGCTTGGGCCTTTTCTATTGATGATGTCGCCAAGCAGGCGCAGGATCTGGCGGCGAAAGGTTTCGAAGCCCCGAAGAGCAACCTTCCTTCTCAGTTCCGCGAGATGAAGTTCGCAGACTATCAGCAGATTCAGTTCAATCACGATAAAGCCTATTGGAGCAAGCTGAAAACCCCTTTCAAGCTTGAGTTTTATCATCAGGGGATGTACTTCGATACGCCGGTGAAAATCAACGAAGTCACTTCCACCAGCGTAAAACAGATCAAGTACAGCCCGGATTACTTCAACTTCGGTTCGGTCAAACACGACCCTGAGTCGGTGAAAAACCTCGGCTTTGCCGGTTTTAAGGTGCTTTACCCGATCAACAGCGCCGACAAAAACGATGAGATCATGAGCCTGCTGGGCGCGAGCTATTTCCGCGTGGTGGGTAAAGGACAGGTTTACGGGCTTTCCGCTCGCGGCCTGGCTATCGACACCGCTTTGCCGTCCGGCGAAGAGTTCCCGCGTTTCCGCGAATTCTGGGTTGAGCGTCCGAAGCAGGGCGACAAACACTTGGTGATCTACGCGCTGCTGGATTCCCCGCGCGCCACCGGCGCTTACCGTTTCACGGTGATCCCGGGCCGCGACACCACCGTGGACGTCGAGTCTAAAGTGTTCCTGCGCGACAAGGTGGGCAAGCTGGGCCTGGCGCCGCTGACCAGCATGTACCTGTTCGGGCCTAACCAACCGTCGCCGACGCTGAACTATCGCCCGGCGTTGCACGACTCCAACGGTCTGTCTATCCATGCCGGCAACGGCGAGTGGATCTGGCGTCCGCTGAACAATCCTAAACACCTGTCCGTCAGCACCTATACCGTCGAGAACCCGAAAGGCTTCGGTCTGCTGCAGCGCGGCCGCAACTTCAAGGATTACGAAGATCTGGACGATCGTTACGATCTGCGCCCGAGCGCCTGGATCGAACCGAAGGGCGACTGGGGTAAAGGCAAGGTCGAGCTGGTGGAGATCCCGACGGCGGATGAAACCAACGACAATATCGTGGCGTTCTGGACGCCGGATACGCTGCCGGAAGCCAAAAAGCCGCTGACGCTGAGCTACCGCCTGAACTTCACCCGCGACGAAGACAAACTGCATTCGCAAGACATCGCCTATGTGGCGCGGACCATGCGCTCGACCGGTGACGTGAAGCAGTCCAACCTGATTCGCGAGCCTGACGGCAGCGTGGCCTTCCTGGTCGACTTCGTTGGCCCAGTGCTGAAAGGGCTTGACGCCAATACCCCGGTCGCCTCTCAGATCAGCATTGGCGACAACGGTGAAATGGTAGAAAACAACGTCCGCTATAACCCAGTGACCAAAGGCTGGCGCCTGACGGTGCGTCTGAAAGTGAAAGACGACAAGAAGCCGGTAGAAATGCGTGCGGCACTGGTCAATGGCGATAAGACTCTGTCGGAAACCTGGAGCTATCAGCTACCTGCCAATGAATAAGCCTACTCAACCCGCCCAGGATTATCTTGCGGCGCTGCCTCTGACCGCCGAGCGGTCGGAGGCGCTCAACCCTCACACGGCGGATGACGCTCAGGCGCTGGAGGCGCTCCATCGGCAGATGGGCGCCGCTGACGCCAACGTCAATAGCCTGTCGGCGGATGACGTGGCGCTGGCCTCGGTCAAACCGCGTATCGAAAGCGCCTGGCCGGATGCGGTCAGCGATGACGACTTCGATACCGACGCCGAAGGGCGCGCCATTCTGAAGGCGACGCCGCCGATCAAACGGACCACCATGTTCCCGGAAGCCTGGCGTACCAACCCGGTGGCGCGCTTCTGGGATTCTCTGCTGGGGCGTTCGCCGCACAATCGGCACGCCACCAAAGAGGAGGCCGAGGCCGAAAACCGCTGGCGTACCGTCGGCTCCATGCGCCGCTATGTGCTGCTGGTGCTGATGCTGGTGCAAACCGGCATCGCTACCTGGTATATGAAAACCATCTTGCCTTATCAGGGCTGGGCGCTGATCGATCCTATCGCCATGCTGGATCAGGATCTGATGCAGTCGGTGCTGCAGCTGCTGCCGTATGTGCTGCAAACCGGCATTCTGATCCTGTTCGCCGTGCTGTTCTGCTGGGTCTCGGCCGGTTTTTGGACCGCGCTGATGGGCTTCCTGCAGCTGCTGATCGGCAAGGACAAGTACAGCATTTCCTCCACCATCAAGGGCGATGAGCCGATCAACCCGGCGCACCGCACCGCGCTGATCATGCCGATCTGCAACGAAGACGTCGAACGCGTGTTCGCCGGCCTGCGTGCGACCTATGAGTCCGTCGCCGCGACTGGTCAGCTGGAACACTTCGATATCTACGTGCTGAGCGACAGCTACGATCCGGACATCTGCGTGGCCGAGCAAAAGGCGTGGATGGAGCTGTGCCGCGATGTCGATGGCCACGGCCGCATCTTCTATCGCCGCCGCCGCCGCCGCGTAAAACGCAAGAGCGGCAACATCGACGACTTCTGCCGTCGCTGGGGCGGTGAGTACAGCTACATGGTGATCCTGGATGCCGATAGCGTGATGAGCGGCGAATGTCTCACCGGGCTGGTGCGTCTGATGGAAGCCAACCCGAACGCCGGCATCATCCAGTCGGCGCCGAAGGCATCCGGTATGGATACCCTGTATGCGCGCGTGCAACAGTTCGCTACCCGCGTTTACGGGCCGCTGTTTACCGCCGGCCTGCATTTCTGGCAGCTGGGCGAGTCGCACTACTGGGGCCATAACGCCATCATCCGCGTGAAGCCGTTTATCGAGCACTGTGCGCTGGCGCCGCTGCCGGGCGAGGGCTCTTTCGCCGGGTCTATCCTGTCGCACGACTTCGTTGAAGCAGCGCTGATGCGCCGCGCCGGCTGGGGCGTGTGGATCGCTTACGATCTGCCGGGCAGTTATGAAGAGCTGCCGCCAAACCTGCTGGACGAGCTGAAGCGCGACCGTCGCTGGTGTCACGGCAACCTGATGAACTTCCGTCTGTTCCTGGTGAAAGGCATGCACCCGGTGCACCGCGCGGTGTTCCTGACCGGTGTCATGTCCTACCTGTCGGCGCCGCTGTGGTTTATGTTCCTGGCGCTCTCCACCGCATTGCAGGTGGTGCATACGCTGATGGAGCCGCAATACTTCCTGCAGCCGCGGCAGCTGTTCCCGGTCTGGCCGCAGTGGCGGCCCGAGCTGGCGATAGCGCTGTTCTCCACCACGCTGGTGCTGCTGTTCCTGCCGAAGTTGCTCAGTATTGTGCTGATCTGGGCCAAGGGCGCGAAAGAGTACGGCGGGGCGTTCCGTCTGTTTATTTCGATGCTGATGGAAATGCTGTTCTCGGTGCTGCTGGCGCCGGTGCGGATGCTGTTCCATACCGTGTTCGTGGTGAGCGCCTTCCTGGGTTGGGAAGTTGTGTGGAATTCGCCGCAGCGTGACGATGACGATACGCCGTGGGGCGAAGCGTTCCGCCGTCATGGCTCGCAGATGTTGCTGGGCCTGGTGTGGGCCGGCGGCATGGCGTGGCTGGATCTGCGCTTCCTGTGGTGGTTGGCACCGATCGTGTTCTCGCTGATCCTGTCGCCGTTTGTGTCGGTGTTGTCGAGCCGCGCGACGTTGGGCATGAAAAGCAAACGCGCCAAGCTGTTCCTGATCCCGGAAGAGTACAATCCGCCGCGTGAGCTGTTGGCGACGGAAGAATATCTGCATCTCAACCGCAACCGTGCGCTGACCAACGGCTTTATGCATGCGGTGGTCAACCCATCCTTCAACGCGCTGGCGACGGCGTTGGCGACGGCACGTCACCATCTGCGCGCGACGCTCGATCGCAACCGTGAGGAACGGGTGAACGAAGCGCTGCAGTTGGGGCCTGAGAAGCTGGTGAAGGGCAAACGTCTGGAGCTGCTGAGCGATCCGGTCACGCTGGCTCGTTTGCATCAGCGCGTCTGGCTGTTGCCGGAAGGCGCCGCCTGGCGTGAGCACTATCAGCAGTTGCCGCACAACCCGTTGGCGCACCCTACGGGCCGGCGTTAATCGCTTAACGGCAACGCTCAGACGGGGAATGCGCATGGCGCATTCCCCGTTTTTTTTACCTTTTGCTTACGTGCGCCGGCGCCGGTGGAGAAAGGGAACTGTGATAGACTGCGGCCGATGCGTTGTTCACTCGCGAAACAACCCCTTGCTCAGAGTCAATGTCGTGAAGCTTTCTTCCTACCTTCGGCTGGTCTGCGTGGCGGCCGGTGTGATGGCACTCACCGGCTGCGGCAGCATCATCAGCCGCACCGTGCCCGGCGCCGGGCATGGTCACCAGTATTATCCCGGCGTGCAGTGGGATCTGCGCGATACGCCCTGGCGCTATGTCACGGTGATAGACGTGCCGCTGTCGATGGTGGTGGACACTTTTATGCTGCCGTTTGATGCGCAGCATGGCCCCTACGAGTAATTTCGTTCAGCGGGTGGCGAACACCACCAGCTCATAGCCTTTCTGCCCGCAATGGAAAGGCGCCAGCGCCGTCATCCCCAGCCCTTGCACGTGAGCGGCCAACGAATGCGGATTATCGTCGTCGATAAATAACGCGCCCACGTCGTAATCATCGCGGGTGTGCGCTTTGACCGCGGCGTAGAGGCGCTTCAGCACGCCTTTGCCGCGCCAGGCGGCGGCGAGGCAGACGGGGCCGTAGAGAAACACCCGCTGCTCACTCAGCGGCCGTCCGGCGAAGGATTGCGTGGCGAGCGTCGTCAGCATCGCGTCCACCACCGGCGGCCGCGGTTGCACGTCGGCAGGCATCAGGCAAACGAACCCTGCCAGTTGGCCCTCCTGTTCGGCCACCCAGATGCCGATGCCGCGGTTGATCGCCGCCAGCTGCGCCTCATTCATGCGCGATACGATAAATCCCTGCCGTTTTTGGCGCTCGTCGAGCGCTTCCGGCACGTTTTCCCCCTGTAGCTGCAAAATGGCGGGGTAGTCGGTAGGGCGGGCCCGGCGGATAATCATGCTGCCTCCTTGGCGATAAAAACGTGGTGCGGGTTAACGTTCATCCCATTCATCGGCTGCGGCCTGGCCTTCTTCGGTATCCAGCGGCGGTTCGAGCTGAAAGTCGCCTTCTTCCCATTCGTACAGGGTGTTTTCATCTATCCACTCGGCGGTAATTTCCACCTCGTCATAGTCACCGTCGAAGATCGCCTGTGCCGCCGCACCGCTGCGCAGCGTCAGGCATTCCACCGCCTCGCCTTCTTCTTCGAAGAACTCCGCCTGCCACATCGTGTCGCCATCCTGCATCACATACTTTTGCAGATTGAACTGCTGGGGCACCGGCGGTTCGTCACCGCTGCCGCCTTCGGCGGTGTCGATAAACTCTTCGCGTGCGGCCTCGATGGCTTCTTCCAGGGTTGCATACAGGCTCATGTTCGCCTCCGTTGACAATGAGAGTAAAGCGTCCGGCGCACTGCCGGTGCGGTGGGGGAAACGTCAAAACTAATTGTTGTCTCACTGGCGCAGGATGCAAATTTTTTTGTTGTCCGCTTTGCGACGATGGTTGTCCGCAAAGCGGGAGAAGAGGAGGCGATGGCGGGAAATAATGACGCTATCGTTCACTCTGGCGTCAGGAGAAGCCCATGTTAATCGACCCTTCAAGCAAATACCGACCGTTCCCGCCGGTGGCGTTGCCGGACCGCCAATGGCCTGCGCGTACGCTGCGGCAGGCGCCGCGCTGGTGCTCCAGCGATCTGCGCGACGGCAACCA
>Ga0157366_1000053_pt1 | contig 70525 bp, 56 predicted proteins | sample AttbisABBM1_FD_113149 | JGI IMG/M metagenome (GOLD analysis project Ga0157366, IMG submission 113149) | Fungus gardens microbial communities from leaf cutter ant in Botucatu, State of São Paulo, Brazil - Atta bisphaerica ABBM1 | ecosystem: Host-associated > Fungi > Mycelium > Unclassified ...
AAAAAAAGAAGATATTGTGCTGACACGATTTTGTTCCATGCGGACACTGGGTTGTTATGGTTGTTGCATGGCAGGGTACGCGTGCTATCATCCAGAACAGACATTTTCAACACCCTGATAAAATCAACCCTGATTCAACTTTGATGAGAATGACAACTATGACGGACAAACTATCCTCCCTGCGTCAGATTACGACTGTTGTTGCTGACACTGGTGACATCGCGGCGATGAAACTATACAAACCGCAAGATGCCACAACTAACCCGTCTCTGATCCTGAGCGCTGCTCAGATCCCTGAATACCGTAAACTGATTGATGAAGCCGTAACCTGGGCACGTGCACAGAGCAGCAACAAAGAAGAGCAGGTCTCTTTTGCTGCTGACAAACTGGCAGTGAATATCGGTCTGGAAATTCTGAAGCTGGTTCCTGGTCGTATCTCTACCGAAGTTGATGCGCGTCTCTCTTACGATACCGAAGGCAGTATTGCCAAAGCACGTAGCTTGATCAAACTGTACAACGATGCGGGTATCAGCAATGACCGTATTCTGATCAAACTGGCATCGACCTGGCAGGGTATCCGTGCTGCAGAACAGCTGGAAAAAGAAGGTATTAACTGTAACCTGACTCTGCTGTTCTCCTTCGCTCAGGCTCGTGCTTGTGCGGAAGCAGGCGTATATCTGATCTCTCCATTTGTTGGCCGTATCCTTGACTGGTACAAAGCAAATACCGACAAGAAAGAGTACGCACCAGCAGAAGATCCAGGCGTTGTTTCTGTGACTGAAATCTACTCTTACTACAAACAGCACGGTTACGAGACTGTGGTGATGGGAGCAAGCTTCCGTAATGTAGGTGAGATCCTGGAATTGGCAGGTTGTGACCGTCTGACTATCTCTCCGGGCCTGCTGAAAGAGCTGGCTGAGAGCGAAGGTAGCGTAGAGCGTAAGCTGTCCTACACCGGTGATGTGAAAGCTCGTCCAGCGAAAATGACCGAAGCTGAGTTCCTGTGGCAGCACAACCAGGATCCAATGGCGGTACAGAAACTGGCTGAAGGCATCCGTAATTTTGCCGTTGACCAGGGCAAACTCGATAAGATGATTGCTGACCTGCTGTAATCCCTTCCTTGCTACGGTGGCCCATTTGGGCCACCGCCTTATTGCTCTCCATACACAAAACTGCTCATTTACAGTGTATTATTTGGCGTAAATCAACTAACAAACACCAACTTTGCCGAATCAGTTGGGATGAAGGGTGAAACGTCATGAACACACTACGTATAGGATTGATATCTGTTTCTGATCGCGCAGCGAATGGCATTTATCAGGATCAGGGCCTGCCCGCGCTGGAAGAGTGGCTCTCACGTGCGTTAACCACCCCCTTTAAAATTGAAAAACGTCTGGTGCCTGATGAACAGCCAATGATCGAGCAAACGATCTGCGAACTGGTTGATGAACGCTTCTGCCATCTGGTACTGACAACCGGTGGAACGGGCCCGGCCCGGCGTGATGTCACCCCGGATGCAACACTGGCAGTAGCGGATCGTGAAATGCCAGGCTTTGGTGAACAAATGCGGCAGATCAGCCTGAATTTTGTGCCAACAGCGATTTTATCCCGCCAGGTAGGCGTGATCCGCAAGCAGTCATTAGTGATTAACCTGCCAGGACAACCAAAATCGATTAAAGAAACGCTGGAAGGTCTGAAAGACGAGCAGGGTAAGACAAGGGTGCCGGGTATTTTTGCCAGCGTGCCTTATTGTATTCAACTGCTGGAAGGCCCTTATGTGGAAACTGATCCGCAAGTGGTAGCAGCATTTCGCCCCAAAAGCGCTCGCCGCGAAACAAATAGCTAAATATCAGGATTCTCAGGCATAAAATTCAGCTTGTCTGGTGTGAAAGAGTGTTGACGGTATAGTAATAATCGCTTTACAACCTGAACGTTTTCTTCACGCTGACGACGGATTTACCTGAGGAATCATGGATCAAGAACATACCCGACCTCTGAACCGGCAGGATTATAAAACCCTGGTGCTGGCCGCACTGGGGGGAGCGCTGGAATTCTACGATTTTATTATCTTTGTCTTTTTTGCCGCAGCTATCGGAGAACTGTTTTTCCCAGCCGATATTCCTGAATGGCTGCGTCAGTTACAGACATTTGCCATTTTTGCAGCAGGTTACCTCGCCCGACCGCTGGGTGGGGTGATTATGGCGCATTTTGGCGACAGCAAAGGGCGTAAAAAGATGTTCAGCCTGAGCATCCTGTTGATGGCGTTGCCAACGCTGGCGATGGGGTTGCTGCCAACGTATGCGACTCTGGGTGTTGCCGCGCCTGTTTTACTGCTGATGTTACGTATATTGCAGGGGGCGGCAGTCGGTGGTGAAGTTCCCGGTGCCTGGGTGTTTGTTGCTGAACATGTGCCACAAAAACGTATTGGCTTTGCCTGTGGCACGTTAACGGCTGGCCTGACACTTGGGATCCTGCTGGGTTCGCTGGTGGCCACATTAATTAATACGCATATGACTCCGCAGGAAATTACCGAAACGGGCTGGCGTATTCCTTTCCTGTTAGGAGGGGTATTTGGTTTACTGGCGATGTATTTACGTCGCTGGTTGCATGAAACCCCGGTATTTACCCGCATGCAGCAACGTAAAGCGCTGTCGGTTGAACTCCCACTCAAAACCGTGATTACCCGTCATCGGCAGAGTGTGGTGGTGTCGGTGCTGTTAACCTGGCAGCTTTCCGCCTGCATTTTAGTGGTGCTATTAATGGCTCCGGTGCTGTTGCAAAAACTTCATGGCTTACCGGCTCCATTAACGCTGGAGGCGAATAGTCTGGCGACGATTATGTTGATTTTCGGCTGTATGATTGCCGGCGCATTGGTTGATCGTTATGGCGCAGCAACGACGCTGATTATCGGCAGTTTGCTGTTGGCGGTAGTCAGTTGGGTCTTCTTTACCCTGGCAGCAACTTCACCAGCCTGGTTGTTTGGCACTTATGCACTGGCTGGTCTGTGTGTGGGAGTTGTGGGTGTGGTGCCTTTTGTAATGGTATCGGCGTTCCCGCCAGCAGTGCGCTTTACGGGGATCTCGTTCTCTTACAATCTGTCTTATGCCATTTTCGGCGGACTGACACCGATTGCCATCACGCTGATGATGAAACTGACCCCGATGGCCCCGGCTTATTACGTATTGGGTCTGGCATTACTGGGGGCACTGATTGGTTGCTGGCTGAAGCGCGATGCAGCACAACGAGCCCTGTTACAGCAGGTGAGTTGATAATAAAGATCCTTCGGGACTCGGTTTATCAGACGGATTCTGCATATTGAATAAACCGGGCTGATGCAGTGGAAAACTGCATCAGCCCGGTTTTTTTCTAAGAAAAACGAAAATTTTTTCTGCTTCCCCCTTGATGCGGCGATCTGTGGCCCCATTTAATTGGCATCCGGGGAGACGGACCTGAAAAAAATCGTGGTGTGTGCAGTTGAAACTGCAAAAAATGCCCGCATTAATGGTTCATAACCTGATTTGAAATGAATTTAAGTGGGAGACGTTTAGATGGGTAAGATTATTGGTATTGACCTGGGTACAACCAACTCTTGTGTAGCTATCATGGATGGCGGCCAGGCGCGCGTACTGGAGAATGCGGAAGGCGATCGTACTACGCCGTCCATCATTGCTTATACCCAGGACGGTGAAACATTGGTAGGTCAGCCTGCTAAACGTCAGGCGGTGACTAACCCGCAGAATACCCTGTTTGCGATCAAGCGCCTGATTGGTCGTCGTTTCCAGGACGAAGAAGTACAGCGTGATATCAAAATCATGCCTTTCAGCATTGTTGGTGCCGATAACGGTGACGCATGGCTGGACGTAAAAGGTCAGCGTATGGCACCACCGCAGATTTCTGCAGAAGTGCTGAAAAAAATGAAGAAAACCGCAGAAGATTACCTGGGTGAGCCGGTAACTGAAGCTGTTATCACTGTTCCAGCTTACTTCAACGACGCACAGCGTCAGGCAACGAAAGATGCTGGTCGTATCGCGGGTCTGGAAGTAAAACGTATCATCAACGAACCAACCGCAGCTGCACTGGCATACGGTCTGGATAAAGGCCAGGGTAACCGTACTATCGCGGTATACGACCTGGGTGGTGGTACTTTCGATATCTCTATCATCGAAATCGATGAAGTTGACGGCGAAAAAACCTTCGAAGTTCTGGCAACCAACGGTGATACCCACCTGGGTGGTGAAGATTTCGACAGCCGTATGATCAACTATCTGGTCGCTGAATTTAAGAAAGATCAGGGTATCGATCTGCACAACGATCCGCTGGCAATGCAGCGTCTGAAAGAAGCGGCTGAAAAAGCGAAAATCGAACTGTCTTCTGCACAGCAGACTGACGTGAACCTGCCGTACATCACTGCTGATGCAACAGGTCCTAAGCACCTGAACATCAAAGTGACTCGTGCAAAACTGGAATCACTGGTAGAAGACCTGGTTTCCCGTTCTATCGAACCACTGAAAGTGGCTCTGCAGGACGCTGGCCTGTCTGTATCTGATATCAATGATGTGATCCTGGTTGGTGGCCAGACTCGTATGCCAATGGTGCAGGCGAAAGTGGCTGAGTTCTTCGGTAAAGAGCCACGTAAAGACGTTAACCCGGATGAAGCTGTTGCTGTAGGTGCAGCAGTGCAGGGTGGCGTACTGGCTGGTGATGTTAAAGATGTTCTGCTGCTAGACGTTACCCCACTGTCACTGGGTATCGAAACCATGGGCGGAGTGATGACTGCACTGATCGCTAAAAACACCACTATTCCAACCAAACACAGCCAGGTGTTCTCTACCGCAGAAGATAACCAGTCTGCAGTAACCATCCATGTTGTGCAGGGTGAGCGTAAACGTGCATCGGATAACAAGTCACTGGGCCAGTTCAACCTTGACGGTATCCAGGCCGCACCACGCGGTATGCCACAGATCGAAGTCACCTTCGACATCGATGCGGATGGTATCCTGCATGTGTCTGCGAAAGACAAAAACAGTGGTAAAGAGCAGAAGATCACCATCAAGGCTTCTTCTGGTCTGAATGACGAAGAAATCGAAAAAATGGTTCGTGATGCTGAAGCTAACGCAGACGCTGACCGTAAGTTTGAAGAGCTGGTTCAGACGCGTAACCAGGGTGACCAGGTTGTACACAGCACCCGTAAGCAACTGTCTGATGCCGGTGATCAACTGCCAGCTGATGTGAAAGCACCAATTGAAACGGCACTGACCGAGCTGGAAGCTGCGCTGAAAGGCGAAGATAAAGCTGAGATTGAAGCGAAAATCCAGGCGCTGATGGAAGTTTCTGGCAAGCTGATGGAATTCGCTCAGCAGCAGCAGGCCGCTGGTGGTGCAGCTGATGCAGCCGAAGGCAAACAGCAAGATGACGACGTTGTAGACGCCGAATTCGAAGAAGTTAAAGACAAGAAATAAGCGCCCTTGAGCGGGCATGATGGCGCACTGCGCGCCATCATTGATAACCAGCACGGGCGTGGGAGTTTCTCCACGCCCGTGCACGCATATTAAGGGCAGGATAAATAACAATGGCGAAGAAAGACTATTACGAGGTTTTGGGCGTTTCCAAATCAGCGGAAGAGCGTGAAATCAAAAAGGCCTATAAACGCCTGGCGATGAAGTACCATCCTGACCGTAACCAGGGCGATAAAGAAGCCGAAGAGAAATTCAAAGAGATCAAAGAAGCCTACGAAATTCTGACCGATGAGCAGAAACGTGCGGCCTACGATCAGTACGGTCATGCAGCCTTCGAACAAGGTGGTATGGGCGGCGGCGGCGGCTTTGGTGGCGGCGGTGCAGATTTTAGCGATATCTTTGGCGACGTATTCGGCGACATTTTCGGCGGAGGCCGCCGTCAGCAGCGCGCCGCACGCGGTGCTGATTTGCGCTATAACATGGAGCTAACGCTGGAAGAAGCGGTACGCGGCGTGACCAAAGAGATCCGCATTCCAACGCTGGAAGAGTGTGACGTTTGCCACGGTAGCGGTGCAAAAGCGGGAAGCAAACCGCAAACCTGTACAACCTGTCATGGTGCAGGCCAGGTACATATGCGTCAGGGCTTCTTTACTGTTCAGCAGGCGTGTCCAACGTGCCACGGTCGCGGTTCAATCATTAAAGATCCGTGCAAAGCATGTCACGGTCATGGCCGGGTAGAAAAAACCAAAACACTGTCGGTGAAAATTCCGGCAGGTGTGGATACCGGTGACCGCATCCGTCTGAGCGGAGAAGGTGAAGCGGGTGAGCAGGGTGCACCAGCAGGTGATCTGTATGTTCAGGTACAGGTGAAGAAACACCGTATCTTTGAGCGTGAAGAAAACAATCTGTACTGTGAAGTGCCAATCAGCTTTGTTATGGCTGCCCTGGGGGGGGAAATTGAAGTACCTACCCTTGATGGTCGTGTGAAGCTGAAAGTGCCTGCAGAAACGCAGACCGGCAAGCTGTTCCGTATGCGTGGGAAAGGTGTGAAATCTGTACGTGGTGGTGCGCAGGGCGATCTGCTGTGCCGCGTGGTAGTGGAAACACCTGTTAGCCTGAATGAAAAACAGAAAACATTGCTGCGTGAGCTGGAAGAGAGCTTTGGTGGCCCAAGCGGTGATCAAAACAGCCCTCGTTCCAAAAGTTTCTTCGACGGCGTGAAGAAGTTTTTTGACGATCTGACCCGCTAAGCTGTACGCCAGCGCAGTACTGCTCTGTCCGGAAATGGGCGATCCTGTGTGGGATCGCCCATTTTTCGTTTGATTGCAGACGATCCTTGCCGTATCGAAGGGTGAAAACGAGTATGCTAAGGCTCTTTTTAAGCTTTAACTCGAATTAATGGACTCTTCGATGAAAACAGCTCTTAAGCGCCTGCTTAATAACGATGCCACCGGTGGAGTGGTACTGATAATCGCCGCTGCCATTGCGATGTTCCTTGCGAATAACAGCACCACGCAGCAGGGATATCAGGCATTGCTGGCAATGCCGGTGCAGTTCCGTTTTGGCGAACTGGATATCAACAAAGATCTGCTGCTGTGGATTAATGATGCCCTGATGGCATTGTTCTTCTTGCTGATCGGTCTTGAAGTCAAACGTGAACTGGTGATGGGCTCGCTGAACAGTCGTGAACGGGCGATGTTTCCGCTGATTGCAGCGCTGGGTGGAATGCTGGCCCCCGCATTGTTCTTCACCACTTTTAACCATAGTGATCCGCTGGCAATCCACGGCTGGGCAATTCCGACCGCTACCGACATTGCTTTTGCACTGGGGATCCTGGCACTGCTGGGTAGCCGGGTTCCGGTACAGTTAAAAATGTTTCTGATGGCGCTGGCGGTAATCGATGATCTTGGCGCGATTATCATTATCGCGTTCTTCTATACCAGTAATCTCTCTCTGTTAGCACTGGGAGTCGCTGCTGCATCCATTGTGGCACTGGCATTACTTAATCTGTGTGGTGTGCGTAAAACATCAGTGTATCTGCTGGTTGGTGTGGTGCTGTGGGTGGCAGTACTGAAATCAGGCGTACATGCCACGCTGGCGGGCGTTATTGTTGGCTTCTTTATCCCACTGAAAAACCGTGAAGGCGTTTCACCTTCCATCGCTCTGGCTCACGGATTACAACCCTGGGTAAGCTGGCTGATCCTGCCCCTGTTTGCTTTTGCTAATGCGGGTGTTTCACTGAGTGGTGTGTCCCTGAACGGCTTATTCTCTGCTGTGCCCCTGGGAATTGTTCTTGGCCTGTTTATTGGTAAACCGCTGGGGATTACGCTGATATGCTGGTTGTCAGTGAAACTGAAAATTGCAGCATTGCCGGAACATACCCGAATGCAGGATATTGCGGCGGTTGGTGTGCTGTGTGGGATTGGTTTTACCATGTCGATCTTTATCGCATCGCTGGCCTTTGATGCAAAACATGAAGAGATGGTGACGCTGGCAAAACTGGGGATCCTGAGTGGTTCGGTGATCTCTGCGGTGGTGGGATACCTTCTGCTGCGAGTCAAGCTGAAAGCATAAGAGGGCGCGGAACCCGCTCTCCGGAAACACAGGTACTGTATTTCAGAACGCAGTATCTGTGTTTTCAGACTGAAAACACAGAACAAAGCTAAACAACAGGCATAAAAAAACCGCCGTGAGGCGGTCTTTTTACTACAACAAACGCAGCATTAAGCCAGTTTGTTGATCTGCGCAGTCAGGTTTGCCTTATGACGTGCAGCTTTGTTTTTGTGGATCAGGCCTTTAGCAGCCTGGCGGTCCACAATTGGTTGCATTTCATTGAATGCAGCCTGTGCAGCGGCTTTATCGCCAGAAGCGATTGCTGCATATACTTTCTTAACAAAAGTACGCATCATTGAACGACGGCTAGCGTTGTGCTTACGACGCTTCTCAGACGTTACGGCGCGTTTCTTAGCTGATTTGATATTAGCCAAGGTCCAACTCCCAAATAGTTCTATGAGGACAATTCAAAGGCCGAGGAATATGCCCTTTTCGCCTTCGGTTGTCAATGGATTTGTGCAAATAAGCGCCGATGAAACAGTGGCACTTGGTTACGTTTCGATGGCGCAAGATTCTATCAGCTTCGGCCTGGTGAATACAGCTTATTCACAATAAAAAATGTAATCCTGTGGTCAATCCTTATCACAAGGGGGGAAATGGCGGTAAGAAAGCACGAAAGCCCGCAATCGCGGGTTAACCTTCATCGCTGTACAAGGTATAATCCGCCGATTTCCACACAGTTGAGCTGGCCATGAAGTTTATCCGTGGTATACACAACCTGAGAGAGCAGCATCGCGGCTGCGTCCTGGCTATCGGTAATTTTGATGGCGTACATCGTGGTCACCAGTCGTTATTGGCACGTCTGTGCGAAGAAGGGCGGCAACGTGGCCTGCCCGTCATGGTGATGTTATTTGAACCGCAACCGCTGGAATTGTTTGCAGCTGATGCTGCGCCGGCGCGTCTGACCCGTCTGCGTGAGAAAGCCCGCTATCTTGAACAGGCGGGTGTGGATATTGTGTTGTGCGTGCGTTTCGACAGACGTTTTGCTGCCCAAACGGCGCAAAGTTTTATTGCTGATCTGTTGGTTGATAAGCTGGGCGTGCAGTTCCTTGTGGTGGGAGATGATTTCCGTTTTGGCGCTGGTCGCCAGGGAGATTTCCTGTTATTACAGAAGGCTGGCGCTGAATATGGCTTTGATGTCATCAATACCCAGACATTTTGTGATAGCGGTAAACGCATTAGCAGTACTGCGGTTCGTCAGGCGCTGGCCAATGATGATCTTTCGCTGGCTGCCACATTGCTGGGTCACCCTTTCAGCATTTCTGGCCGTGTGGTTCATGGTGATGCACTGGGTCGAACCATTGGTTTCCCCACGGCAAACCTGCCACTGCGTCGTACGGTATCTCCGGTGAAAGGCGTCTATGCCGTTGAGGTTCTGGGCCTGGGAGAACATCCGCTGCCGGGTGTTGCCAATATCGGTACTCGCCCGACTGTCGCCGGATTACGCCAGCAACTGGAAGTGCACCTGCTGGATGTCACCCTGGATCTTTATGGGCGACACATTGAAGTGGTGCTGTGTAAAAAAATACGTAACGAGCAGCGTTTTGCTTCGCTCGATGCATTGAAAGAGCAAATTGCTAAAGATGTGGTGACTGCCCGCGAATTTTTCGGGCTAAAGACACCGGTTTAAACAGAACAGAAGCAAAATACGGAATCGAGAATCTGATGAGTGACTATAAATCAACCCTGAATTTGCCGGAAACGGGGTTCCCGATGCGTGGCGATCTGGCCAAACGCGAACCGGGAATGCTGCAACGTTGGAATGATGACAACCTGTACAACATCATCCGCGAAGCCAAAAAAGGGAAAAAAACCTTTATCCTTCATGATGGCCCTCCTTATGCGAACGGCAGCATTCATATTGGTCACTCAGTTAACAAGATTCTGAAAGACATTATTGTTAAGTCGAAAGGCATGGCCGGTTTCGATTCGCCGTACGTCCCTGGCTGGGACTGCCACGGTCTGCCAATCGAGCATAAAGTTGAGCAGATGATCGGTAAACCGGGTGAGAAAGTGACTCCGGCTGAATTCCGTGCTGCCTGTCGTAAATATGCCGCTGAGCAGGTAGAAGGTCAGAAAGCTGACTTTATCCGCCTGGGTGTGCTGGGCGACTGGGATCGTCCATACCTGACAATGAACTTCAAAACGGAAGCGAACATCATCCGTGCGCTGGGTAAAATCATCGGCAATGGCCACCTGCTCAAAGGCGCGAAGCCAGTGCACTGGTGTCTGGATTGCCGCTCTGCGCTGGCAGAAGCGGAAGTTGAATACTATGACAAAACTTCGCCATCCATCGATGTGATGTTTAACGCGCTGGATGCGGATGCGGTACGCGCCAAATTTGGTGTGACTGCGTCAGAAGGCCCGGTTTCTCTGGTGATCTGGACTACCACGCCGTGGACCATGCCAGCTAACCGCGGTATCTCACTGCATCCTGAATTTGATTATCAGTTGATTCAAATCGCGGGCCGCAGCCTGATTCTGGCAAAAGATCTGGTTGAAAGCGTGATGAAACGCGCAGGCATCACCGAGTGGACGGTTCTGGGTGAAAGCAAAGGTAGTGCACTGGAGCTGCAACTGTTCCAGCATCCATTCCTTGAGCAGATCCAGTCTAAAGTGGTTCTGGGTGAACACGTAACGCTGGATGCCGGTACGGGTGCTGTACATACCGCACCAGGCCACGGCCCGGATGACTATGTGATTGGTCAGAAATACAAACTGGAAACTGCTAACCCGGTTGGACCTGATGGCACTTACCTGCCCGGAACGTATCCAACACTGGATGGTGTAAACGTCTTTCAAGCCAACGATATGATCGTTGAACTGCTGAAAGAAAAAGGCGCACTGCTGCACGTGGAAAAACTGCATCACAGTTACCCACACTGCTGGCGTCACAAAACGCCAATTATCTTCCGTGCAACCCCACAGTGGTTTATCAGCATGGATCAGAAAGGCCTGCGTGCGCAGTCGCTGAAAGAGATCAAAGGCGTACAGTGGATCCCGGACTGGGGCCAGGCACGTATTGAAGCGATGGTAGCGAACCGCCCTGACTGGTGTATCTCACGCCAGCGTACCTGGGGTGTGCCAATGGCGCTGTTCGTGCATAAAGACACTGAGCAATTGCATCCGGATAGCCTGGCGCTGATGGAAAAAGTTGCTTTGCGTGTTGAAGAAGAAGGTATTCAGGCGTGGTGGGATCTGGATCCGCGTGACCTGATGGGTGACGACGCGGATAACTATGTGAAAGTGCCGGATACCCTGGATGTCTGGTTTGACTCTGGTTCAACCAGCTATTCAGTCGTTGATGCCCGCCCTGAATTTGGTGGCAATGCTGCTGATATGTACCTGGAAGGTTCGGATCAGCATCGTGGCTGGTTTATGTCCTCACTGATGATCGGCACAGCGATGAAAGGCAAAGCGCCTTATCGCCAGGTACTGACTCACGGTTTCACCGTTGATGGTCAGGGCCGCAAAATGTCCAAATCACTGGGTAATACCGTCTCGCCGCAGGATGTGATGAACAAACTGGGGGCAGATATTCTGCGCCTGTGGGTAGCTTCAACTGACTATTCTGGTGAAATCGCGGTTTCTGACGAGATCCTGAAACGTTCTGCTGACAGCTACCGTCGTATCCGTAACACTGCGCGCTTCCTGCTGGCGAACCTGGCCGGCTTTAACCCGGAAACCGATAAGGTGAAACCGGAAGAGATGGTGGTGGTGGATCGCTGGGCTGTTGGCCGTGCGCTGGCGGCACAGAAAGATATCGTGACCTCTTATGAAGCCTATGATTTCCACGAAGTGGTCCAGCGTCTGATGCAGTTCTGCTCGGTCGAAATGGGTTCTTTCTATCTGGATATCATCAAAGATCGTCAGTACACGGCGAAAGCTGATGGCCTGGCGCGCCGCAGTTGCCAGACCGCGCTGTGGTACATCGTTGAAGCACTGGTTCGCTGGATGGCACCAATTATGTCGTTCACCGCAGATGAAATCTGGGGCTACCTGCCAGGCAAACGCAGTCAGTATGTGTTTACCGAAGAGTGGTTCGATGGTCTGTTTGGTCTGGCGGCTGACGAGTCAATGAACGATGCTTACTGGGCTGAACTGCTGAAAGTGCGTGGTGAAGTCAACAAGGTGCTGGAACAGGCGCGCGCTGACAAACGCATTGGTGGCTCTCTGGAAGCGGGCGTAACGCTGTATGCTGATGCCGAACTGGCTAAGAAACTGACCAGCCTGGGTGAGGAGCTGCGCTTTGTGCTGCTGACATCGGGTGCCACTGTTGCGGACTATGCGCAGGCACCAGAAGACGCACAACAAAGTGACATGATCAAAGGCCTGAAAATTGCGCTGTATAAAGCCGATGGTGAGAAGTGCCCACGTTGCTGGCATTACACCACGGATATCGGTCAGAACGCGGCACATGCCGATGTTTGTGGTCGTTGTGTCACTAACGTCGCGGGCAGCGGCGAACTGCGTAAGTTTGCATAATGAGTCGCCCTGTGTGGTCTACCGGATTGCGCTGGCTGTGGCTGGTGCTGGTGGTAATTGGCATTGATTTCGCCAGTAAGCAATGGATTATGAATAATCTGATGCTGCACGAATCAATGCCAGTGATACCGTATTTTAACTTCTTTTATGCTCACAACTACGGCGCGGCATTCAGCTTCCTCGCCGATAAAGGTGGCTGGCAGCGCTGGTTCTTTGCTGGTATTGCTATTGCCATTGCAGTTGCACTGCTGGTGATGATGTACCGCAGTAAGGCGAGCAATAAATTAAACAATATTGCCTACGCGCTGATTATTGGTGGTGCATTGGGCAACCTGTTTGACCGGGCATATCATGGCTTTGTGGTGGACTTCATCGATTTCTATGTTGGAGACTGGCACTTCGCCACATTTAATATTGCCGACTGCGGTATCAGTATTGGTGCTGCACTGGTCGTACTGGAAGGGTTTCTTAGCCCGGCCAGTAAAAAAGCTGCAAAATAAAGGGTAAGGCATGACCGATATCATACAGCGCGACAGCTCAGTGCTGCTGCACTTCACCTTAAAACTGGCGGACGGATCCACCGCAGAATCTACGCGCAGCAACGGTAAACCTGCGCTGTTTTGCTTTGGCGATGGCAGTCTGTCGGAAGGGCTGGAAAAGCAACTGCTGGGACTGAAGGCGGGGGATAAACATGCCTTTTCGCTGGAATCGGAAGACGCTTTTGGCGGTATCAGCCCGGATTTAATTCAGTACTTCTCTCGCCGTGATTTTATGCAGGCAGGAGAGCCAGAGCTCGGCATGATTATGCTGTTCACTGGCATGGATGGTAATGAAATGCCGGGTGTGATCCGTGAAATCAATGGTGATTCCATCACCGTTGATTTTAACCATCCGTTAGCTGGGCAGACGATTCACTTTGAGGTAGAAGTACTGGAGATTAACCCGGTACTGGAGGCGACAAATGCAGATCCTGTTAGCTAATCCACGCGGTTTCTGTGCGGGTGTTGATCGTGCTATCAGCATTGTTGAGCGTGCGCTGGAGATGTATGGCGCACCGATCTATGTCCGCCATGAAGTCGTGCATAACCGTTATGTCGTTAACAGCCTGCGCGAACGCGGAGCCATCTTTATTGAAGAGATCAGTGAAGTGCCGGATGGTTCTATTCTGATCTTCTCTGCTCACGGTGTTTCCCAGGCGGTACGTGCTGAAGCGAAATCGCGTGATCTCACCATGCTGTTTGATGCGACCTGCCCACTGGTGACCAAAGTACATATGGAAGTCGCCCGTGCCAGCCGTAAAGGTACAGAAGCGATTCTGATTGGTCATGCGGGTCATCCGGAAGTGGAAGGCACCATGGGCCAGTACAGCAACCCGAAAGGGGGTATGTATCTGGTTGAAGCACCTGATGATGTGTGGAAGTTACAGGTGAAGGATGAAGAAAACCTGTGCTTTATGACGCAAACCACATTATCGGTGGATGATACTTCTGATGTGATTGATGCGCTGCGTGCTCGTTTCCCGAAAATTATCGGACCACGCAAAGACGATATCTGTTATGCCACCACTAACCGTCAGGAAGCGGTACGTACTTTATCGCAGGATGCTGATGTGGTGCTGGTGGTGGGATCGAAGAACTCCTCTAACTCAAACCGTCTGGCTGAACTGGCACAACGTGCGGGTAAACTGGCTCGTTTGATCGACTCGGCTGCGGATATTCAGGAAGAGTGGGTTAAAGGCGCGAAGTGTATTGGTGTAACGGCAGGCGCTTCAGCACCGGATATTCTGGTGCAGGAAGTGATCCGGCGGTTGAAAGAGCTGGGTGGTGTTGATGCCATTGAGCTGATTGGCCGTGAAGAGAATATTGTTTTTGAAGTACCCAAAGAGCTACGTGTTGAGGTTCGGCAGGTCGATTAAGTGACAATCAGGGAATGCGCAAGCATTCCCTGATTGCTTTATGGCCTGCCGCTTCAGGACCGAAGCCTGGCATATCGGTGTTGGGCGGGGTAGCAGACGCGGCGTGAATACATCCATGTAGCCTCGACGAGCGCGTCCATGCGCTCGACGGTCCGCTACCCCGCCCAACACTGATTTCCTGTCAGCAATAGTGTGGCTGTCAGATATTCTAAATAGCCCACTATCAATCTGTTTTACTGATAATCTCCGCCTGCTGGCGTAAAATTCTTATATGTGATTTTAATTGTGGCGAATCGGTTAACACGTGGTTAATCTGTATACGCTTTGCATGCATAGATATCTTTCAGGAATGAATAATTATGAGTAACGCAGTGATCCGTATCGCCGTTGTGGGAGCCGCGGGGCGTATGGGGCGTCAATTGATTCAGGCTACTGCACAGGCTGAAGACGCATGTCTGGGCGCGGCGGTTGCCCGTGCAGGTTCTTCACTGGCAGGGACCGATGCCGGTGAACTGGCTGGGTGTGGTACGTTGGGTGTGGTCGTCAGCGACAGTCTGGCTGCGGTAGTGAATGATTTCGATGTATTGATCGATTTTACCCGCCCGGAAGCGACGCTGGATTATCTGGCATTTTGTCGCCAGCACCGGAAAGCGATGGTGATCGGTACAACCGGTTTTGATGATGCCGGGAAAGCCGCGATTAAAGCCGCGGCAGAGGATATCGGTATTGTGTTCGCCGCTAACTTTAGTGTGGGGGTGAACCTGGTACTGAAGCTGCTGGAAAAAGCCGCCAAAGTGATGGGCGAATACGCAGATATTGAAATTGTTGAAGCTCACCATCGCCATAAAGTGGATGCGCCTTCAGGAACGGCTCTGGCAATGGGAGAAGCTATCGCCGGAGCGATGGACTGGGATCTGAATGAGCACGCAGTGTATGCGCGTGAAGGGATCACTGGTGAACGTAAGGCGCAAACCATTGGTTTTGCGACAGTACGTGCGGGCGATATTGTGGGTGAACATACTGCAATGTTTGCAGATATCGGCGAGCGGGTAGAGATTACTCACAAGGCTTCCAGTCGAATGACTTTTGCAAATGGCGCAGTACGTGCAGCATTGTGGTTAAGTTCGCATAAAGGTGGTCTTTTTGATATGAGAAGCGTACTTAATCTTAATGATTTATAAGTGCTGTAAACCATCGTGATGTGGTTATTTCAATCATAACTTTTTGATTGGGTGGGCAATATTTTATTGCCCTTTTATTTTTTTGTAAAAATGATGTGTTTATTAGCTTTTTAATTTTTGTTTCTTAAAATTAAGTATTTTCTTTCCTGTTTTCTCTCTTTTAATGAAATTTTTGACCATCTGGTCCACTTTTTTCCTCTTTGTTCTCTCTTTTCATACCTAATCTGGAAGGCAATCGGTTTTATTGCCAGGATATATGTGCTTTTCAAGGTTAATTTGCTGATCTGCCAGTCAGTGAGTTAAAAAAATAAGAAAAACTGCCTCGCAGGGTAGACATTAGCGAGGGTGATCATTAGAATGCGCGCAATTTGCCAAAAACTGATAGGTCAGGCAGTTTTTGCATTGATTTCGGGATTATTTCTGAATTAATATGCAAATATTGTGACTGTTTATTCCCTGGAGGATGTTTTGATTAAGTCAGCGCTCTTGGTTCTGGAAGACGGAACCCAATTCCACGGTCGGGCCATCGGGGCAACCGGATCGGCAGTGGGAGAAGTTGTTTTCAACACCTCAATGACCGGTTATCAAGAAATCCTCACTGATCCTTCCTATTCCCGCCAAATCGTTACTCTTACTTATCCCCATATCGGCAATGTCGGCACCAACTCCGCTGATGAAGAATCCACTCAGGTACATGCACAGGGTCTGGTGATCCGTGATTTACCGCTGATTGCCAGCAACTACCGCAATGAAGAAGGGCTGTCTGACTATCTGGTCCGTCATAACATTGTCGCTATTGCCGATATTGATACGCGTAAGCTGACTCGTCTGCTGCGTGAGAAAGGGGCACAGAACGGCTGCATTATTGCCGGAGATGCACCGGATGCGGCTGTGGCGCTGGAAAAAGCCAAAGCGTTCCCGGGCCTGAAAGGCATGGATCTGGCGAAAGAAGTCACCACATCAGAAGCGTATAGCTGGTTACAGGGAAGCTGGACACTGGCAGATGACCTGCCTGCAGCCAAAGCAGAAGCAGATCTGCCTTTCCATGTCGTGGCTTACGATTACGGTGTGAAACGCAATATTCTGCGTATGCTGGTGGATCGCGGTTGTCGTCTGACGGTTGTCCCGGCACAAACCCCGGCAGAAGATGTGCTGAAACTCAATCCGGACGGTATTTTCCTGTCCAACGGTCCGGGCGACCCGGAACCTTGCGATTATGCGATTAACGCAATTCAGCGCTTCCTGGAAACTGACGTTCCCGTATTTGGGATCTGTCTGGGCCACCAGTTGCTGGCCCTGGCCAGTGGTGCAAAAACCGTGAAGATGAAACTCGGTCACCACGGTGGTAACCACCCGGTAAAAGATCACGACCACAATGTGGTGATGATCACTGCACAGAACCACGGTTTCGCCGTTGATGACAGCAATCTGCCGGCAAATCTGCGTGTGACGCATACCTCACTGTTCGATCATACCGTTCAGGGGATTCACCGCACAGATAAAGCGGCTTTCAGTTTCCAGGGACACCCTGAAGCCAGCCCAGGCCCGCATGATGCTGCACCACTGTTCGATCACTTTATCGAACTGATTAAAGCTTACCGTTCCAGCGCGAAATAAGATCAGGAGTAAAGAAGAAATGCCAAAACGTACAGACATAAAAAGCATCCTGATCATTGGCGCAGGTCCTATCGTTATCGGTCAGGCTTGTGAGTTTGACTATTCCGGTGCACAGGCCTGTAAAGCCCTGCGTGAAGAGGGTTACCGCGTTATCCTGGTTAACTCTAACCCGGCAACGATTATGACTGACCCGGAAATGGCTGATGCGACTTACATCGAGCCAATTAACTGGGAAGTGGTACGCAAAATCATTGAAAAAGAGCGTCCGGATGCTGTGCTGCCAACCATGGGCGGCCAGACTGCGCTGAATTGCGCACTGGAACTGGAACGTCGTGGCGTGCTGGAAGAGTTCGGTGTCACCATGATTGGTGCAACCGCGGATGCGATTGATAAAGCGGAAGACCGCCAGCGCTTTGATAAAGCGATGAAAAACATTGGCCTGGATACCGCACGTTCAGGTATCGCTCACACGATGGAAGAAGCACTGGCTGTTGCAGCAGACGTGGGCTTCCCATGTATTATCCGTCCTTCCTTTACGATGGGCGGAACCGGTGGCGGTATCGCTTATAACCGTGAAGAGTTTGAAGAGATTTGCGAACGCGGTCTGGACCTGTCACCCACCAATGAGCTGCTGATTGATGAATCGCTGATTGGCTGGAAAGAGTACGAGATGGAAGTTGTGCGTGATAAAAACGACAACTGCATTATCGTCTGCTCCATCGAAAACTTCGATGCCATGGGCATCCATACCGGCGACTCCATCACGGTTGCACCGGCACAGACGCTGACCGACAAAGAGTACCAGATCATGCGTAACGCCTCGCTGGCAGTACTGCGTGAAATCGGTGTGGAAACCGGTGGTTCTAACGTGCAGTTCTCGGTAAACCCGGCAAACGGTCGTCTGATTGTGATTGAGATGAACCCGCGCGTATCACGCTCTTCTGCGCTGGCATCAAAAGCAACGGGCTTCCCGATTGCTAAAATCGCCGCGAAACTGGCTGTGGGCTTCACCCTCGATGAACTGACAAACGATATCACCGGCGGCCTGACTCCGGCATCGTTCGAACCTTCTATCGACTACGTTGTTACCAAAATCCCTCGCTTTAACTTTGAGAAATTTGCCGGTGCGAATGACCGTCTGACCACGCAGATGAAGTCTGTGGGCGAAGTGATGGCAATCGGTCGTACCCTGCAGGAATCCATGCAGAAAGCGCTGCGTGGCCTTGAAGTGGGTGCACACGGTTTTGATCCAAAAGTCAGTTTGCAAGATCCTGACGCTCTGACCATTATCCGTCGCGAGCTGAAAAATGCGGGTTCTGACCGCATCTGGTATATCGCGGATGCCTTCCGTGCGGGTATGACCGTGGAAGATATCTTTGCCCTGACCAATGTTGATCGCTGGTTCCTGGTACAGATTGAAGAGCTGGTACAACTGGAACAGCAGGTAGCGAAAGTGGGCCTGAACGGCCTGAGCTATGACTTCCTGCGTACCCTGAAACGTAAAGGCTTTGCTGATGCGCGTCTGGCCATGGTGGCGGGTGTGACTGAATCTGAAGTGCGTAAACTGCGTGAGAAACATAATCTGCACCCGGTTTACAAACGTGTGGATACCTGTGCGGCGGAATTTTCTACCGACACCGCGTACATGTACTCGACGTATGAAGAAGAGTGTGAAGCCAATCCAAACCAGGATCGTGACAAAATCATGGTACTGGGTGGCGGCCCAAACCGTATCGGTCAGGGTATCGAATTCGACTACTGTTGTGTTCATGCATCACTGGCACTGCGCGAAGATGGTTTTGAAACCATCATGGTTAACTGTAACCCGGAAACCGTTTCAACAGATTTCGATACCTCAGATCGTCTGTACTTTGAACCGGTAACGCTGGAAGACGTGCTGGAAATCGTGCGTATCGAGAAGCCAAAAGGCGTGATCGTGCAATACGGTGGTCAGACTCCACTGAAACTGGCGCGTGCGCTGGAAGCCGCAGGTGTACCGGTTATCGGTACCAGCCCGGATGCGATTGACCGTGCTGAAGACCGTGAGCGTTTCCAGCAGGCAGTTGATCGCCTGGCCCTGAAACAACCTGCTAACGCCACTGTTACGACCATCGAAATGGCGGTAGAGAAAGCGCTCACTATCGGTTATCCGCTGGTGGTACGTCCTTCTTATGTGCTGGGTGGTCGTGCGATGGAAATCGTTTACGACGAAGTGGATCTGAAACGTTACTTCACCTCAGCGGTTTCTGTTTCTAACGATGCCCCAGTCCTGCTGGACCGCTTCCTGGATGATGCGGTAGAAGTGGATGTGGATGCTATCTGCGATGGTGACCAGGTGCTGATTGGCGGCATTATGGAACATATCGAACAGGCTGGTGTGCACTCTGGTGACTCTGCATGTTCGCTGCCCGCTTACACGCTGAGCAAAGAGATCCAGGACGTTATGCGTCAACAGGTTGAGAAACTGGCCTTTGAGCTGGGTGTTCGTGGCCTGATGAACGTACAGTTTGCGGTGAAAGATAACGAAGTTTACCTGATTGAGGTCAACCCACGTGCTGCCCGTACCGTACCGTTTGTTTCTAAAGCAACGGGTGTACCGCTGGCGAAAGTGGCTGCACGCGTCATGGCGGGCAAAACACTGGCTGAGCAGGGGGTGACTGAAGAAATCATTCCTCCGTACTACTCGGTAAAAGAAGTGGTGCTGCCGTTTAACAAATTCCAGGGCGTGGATCCTATCCTCGGTCCGGAAATGCGTTCTACGGGTGAAGTGATGGGTGTGGGACGTACCTTTGCAGAAGCCTTCAGCAAAGCCATGCTGGGTGCTCAGAGCAACATGAAGAAGGGCGATCGGGCGCTGTTGTCGGTACGTGAAGGTGATAAGAAGCGTATTGTTGAGCTGGCTCGCCGTCTGCAAAGCTTCGGTTTTGAACTAGATGCGACCGAAGGCACAGCTTCTGTACTGAAAACGGCGGGGATTGACGTACGCCGGGTAAACAAGGTGCATGAAGGGCGCCCACATATTCAGGACCGCGTGAAAAACGGTGAATATGTTTACATCGTTAACACCACAGCGGGCCGTCAGGCGATTGAAGACTCCAAGCTGATTCGCCGCAGCGCTCTGCAGTACAAAGTGCACTACGACACAACGCTGAACGGTGGTTTCGCGACTGTTAACTCACTGAATGCCAGCGCGATCGACCAGGTTATCTCTGTGCAGGAAATGCACGCACAGATTAACGACTGATCATTACCGACACGGACTTCCGTGCCGGTAAATATTTCGCTTCATTTGCTCAGTAAGCGAAACAAAAAAGGGGGAATGCTTTACAGCATTCCCCCTTTTTACATCCACTTTCAGAGCATTGTCTCAGGACAGCGCGACTGACAAATATTCCCTTTTTACATCTGTCTTCCGTACACTTCCCTTTATACGGAGATCTCTGAATATCCTGATTTCAACATGCGGTGATAACCTTCTGCTCAGGACAGCGCGACTTTGATCCCCAGCGCGATCAAAACCCCACCCAGCAATTTATCCACGATTTTCTGGAATTTTGCCAACCCACGACGAACGGGGGAACTTTGCACCAGCAGGACCAGTGATGGCCACCACACTGTAGACAGGCCAAGGATAATGCCGGCATACAGCAGCTTTTCACTGATATCAGAGTTCACATTCAGTGCCTGTGTGAAAATCGACAGGAAGAACAACGTAGCTTTAGGGTTCAGCAGATTACACAGGTAGCCCTGTAAAAAAGCCTTTTTCAGTGAGGTGTGTTCTGGATCCACATTACTGAGATCCAGTTTACTGCCACCCCGTGAAATCAGCGCCTGAACACCGATATAGATCAGGTAAGCCGCACCGGCATATTTCAGTAACATAAACAGCCACGGAGTACTGGTGATCACCACGGCCAGGCCCGCCACACAATAGGCCATATGCGTGGCAATAGCACAGTTCACACCAAGTGCGCTCATCAGTGCCGCACTGCGACGATAGCGGACGGAATTTTTAACGATCAGGAAAAAATCAGGCCCGGGAGAGATCATCCCCAAAGCAGCGATAGTGGCAATAAATAAACTGGTTTCTAACATAATAGTGAGTTGTAGTTATTCATGTTAATGAAAGCAGAATTTTAACATGCCTCCGGAGAATTAACTGGTGAAAATGGTGGTGAAAGTGACGCAAACGATACCCTTATAAACCTTTACCGAATTGCTATCGACGAAAGTTTCGCCTTTACGTATGATGGCGCCAATTTTTCCCCTGCTGAGTTTTATATGATGATTAGCCTGATTGCGGCCATTGCGGCCGATCGTGTAATTGGGATGGAAAATGCCATGCCATGGCATCTGCCTGCGGATTTGGCGTGGTTTAAACGGCAAACCCTGAATAAGCCCGTTGTGATGGGGCGTCGTACCTGGGAGTCAATTGGTCGTCCGCTACCGGGACGTCTGAACATTGTGATCAGCAGTAAAAAAGGGGATGCAGAAGGCGTTACCTGGGTTACGTCAATTGAAGAAGCCCTGGATGTTGCCGGGGATGTTGCTGAACTGATGGTAATTGGTGGTGGGCGGATTTATGAACAGTTGCTGCCGCGTGCTAACCGTCTTTATCTGACACATATTGATGCTGAAGTGGAAGGGGATACCCATTTCCCGGATTATGGACCGGATGAGTGGCAGTCAACGTTTAGTGAGTTCCACGATGCGGATGAAAACAATTCACACAGCTTCTGTTTTGAGATTTTAGATCGCCGTTAATTTTACTTCCGGGGATCAGTGTGGCCCTGAACGAGGGCCGCACTCAATATTTTCCCACTGTTTACACGGCTTCCTGTTCGCGTTTCGCTGACTGGGTAAATATTTGTCTATCTTCCCAGCGCAACATCGTTAATGTCCCACCCCAGCAGCAGCCTGTATCCAGTCCAATAATACCTTCTGGTGTTCCTTTGCCTTCCAGCGATGCCCAGTGGCCGAACACAATGGTGTATTCGCGTGATACCGGGCCGGGAATAGTGAACCAGGGTTTTAACGGAGGAGGCGTGGTTTCTGGTGCTTCTTTGTTAAGCATATCTAACTGGCCGTTAGGGAAGCAGAAACGCATCCGTGTCAGCGCATTGCTGCTGAAACGCAGCCGTGCCAGACCGGTCAGATCTGGTGACCAGTTATTCGGCATATCGCCATACATCGACTCAAGATAGAGGGCATAAGTCTCGCTGCTGAGTACGGATTCTACCTCACGTGCGCACATCTTAGCGGTTTCAATGTCCCACTGAGGTGTGATCCCTGCATGGGCCATCACCAGCTTTTTCTCTTCATCGACCTGCAATAAAGGCTGACGGCGCAGCCAGTTCAGCAATTCAGTCGCATCTTCTGCCTGTAACAGTTCATTGAGACGGTCTTTCGGTTTATTGCGGCTAATTCCGGCATGCACAGCCAGCAGATTCAGATCATGATTACCTAACACCAGCTTTACGCTGTCCCCCAGTGAACGTACAAAGCGCAGTACGTCCAGTGAAGCGGGGCCACGTGCCACCAGATCGCCAGTCAGCCATAGCTGATCCTGTGCCGGATTGAACTCTACCTGGTTCAGCAGTGCCTGTAGCTCGTCATAGCAACCGTGAACATCTCCGATTAGATAAGTACTCATGTATCTGTCCTGAAAATGAGAAAGCCGTCTTCGCATTCCCTGGCATTGAACAGGGAATCAACGTCTGAAAAGAAAAAGCTGGGTTAATGAATATGGCTGGCGATTGCCAGCCGGAAGACAGGAATATCAACCCGCAGTGATTCGCCTTCGCCATCTATCATCTGGTAGTGGCCCTGCATAGTGCCTATGGGTGTTTCCAGTATGGCACCGCTGGTGTACTGAAACTCACCGCCGGGTTCGATATGGGGTTGTTCGCCAATAACGCCTTCACCCTGAACTTCTGTCTCACGGCCATTACCGTTAGTAATAAGCCAGTAACGGCCAAGAAGCTGAACCGAAATACGCCCCAGATTGCGGATAGTGATGGTATAGGCAAACACATAGCGTTCTTCTTCAGGCGAGGATTGCGACTCGACATAAACACTCTGTACCTGGACACACACACGGGGCGTATCGTTCATCTTTAGTTCTCCTGCGGCTGAGGGTGCGCAGTCAACCAGTTAGCCAGCTGGCAGTATTGTGCCACGGTGATGTTCTCTGCCCGAAGAGTAGGATCAATGTTCATCTCTTCCAGAGCTTCCAGCGAGAACAGATGGCCAAGGCTGTTACGCAGTGTTTTACGGCGCTTACCAAAGGCTTCTGTTGTAATACGGCTCAACACACGTATCTCTTCTACCGGATGAGGCAGGGTAGTGTGAGGAACCAGGCGTACCACAGCGGAATCCACTTTCGGGGCTGGAGTAAAGGACTCTGGTGGTACTTCCAGCACCGGGATCACCTGACAGTAATATTGCGCCATGACTGTCAGACGACCATACGCCTTACTGCCGGGACCTGCAACCAAACGGTTAACCACTTCTTTTTGCAACATGAAGTGCATATCACGGATGGAACCCACATAGCTGAACAGGTGGAACATCAGCGGCGTGGAAATATTATACGGCAGGTTACCGAATACGCGCAGAGGTTGTCCTTTTTCTTCGGCCAGTGCCGCAAAATCAAAGGTCATCGCATCCTGCTGGAAGATGGTCAGCTTCGGACCAAGGAAAGGATGCGTTTGCAGACGCGCGGCCAGATCGCGGTCAAGCTCAACGACGGTCATTGCATCCACACGCTCACCAACCGGTTCGGTCAGCGCACCGAGGCCGGGACCGATCTCAACAATCGCCTCGCCGCGTTGTGGGTGAATGGCATTGACAATACTGTCGATAATATACTGATCGTTAAGGAAGTTCTGACCAAAACGTTTGCGGGCAAAATGGCCCTGGTGGACGCGACTATTCATTACTGCTCTTAATCATGGTGATGGCGAGGTTAAGCGCCGTTTTAAAGCTGCCCGCATCGGCCTGCCCTGTACCAGCCAGCTCAAGTGCTGTGCCGTGATCGACAGACGTGCGGATAAATGGCAGACCGAGGGTGATATTCACCGCCCGACCAAAGCCCTGATATTTTAACACCGGAAGCCCCTGATCGTGATACATCGCCAGCACAGCATCGGCATCTTGCAGATATTTGGGCTGGAACAGAGTATCGGCAGGGAGCGGCCCTGTCAGCTTGATACCACGCTGACGGAGTTCATCCAGTGCTGGAATAATAGTATCAATTTCTTCGCGGCCCATATGACCGCCTTCTCCGGCGTGAGGATTCAGACCGCAGACCACGATATGTGGCTCACGACGACCAAACTGACGTTGCAGGTCGTGATGAAGAATGGTGATCACTTCATGCAGACTTTCACGGGTGATGGCCGCAGAGACATCTTTCAATGGCAGATGGGTTGTTGCCAGCGCGACACGTAATTCTTCTGTTGCCAGCATCATCACGACACGTTCACGATTTGCACGTTCAGCAAAGAATTCGGTATGACCGCTGAATGGGATCCCGGCATCGTTAATGACACCTTTATGGACCGGGCCAGTAATGAGTGCCGCAAACTCACCATTCAGGCAACCATCACAAGCTCGGGCCAGTGACGCCAGCACATAATGGCTATTCTTCACGCACAATTCACCGGCAATGGCTGGTTGTGACAACGGCAGAGGGAGTATTGTCAGGGAACCGGCACTTTGTGGTTGTGCTGCGACGTCTGGCTGGTATTCACGCAGTGTCAGGGGTAAATGCAAAGCTGCCGCGCGGGTGCGCAGCAGCTCAGGATCGGCACAAACCACCAGTTCAACAGGCCATGCCTGCTGAGCCAACTGAACAATCAGTTCAGGACCAATCCCGGCGGGTTCGCCGGGAGTGATAACGACACGAAAGTTATTGTGCATTGCCATCCAGGATTTTCACATAAGCACTGGCGCGTTCTTCCTGCATCCAGGTTTGTGCTTCTTCGGCAAACTTACGGTTAAACAGCAGGCGGTAAGCACGTTCTTTATTTGCTGCATCGGTTTTATCAACCTGACGGGTATCCAGCAACTGAATCAGATGCCAGCCGAAAGAGGAGTGAACCGGTGCGCTCATCTGGCCTTTCTGCAAACGCATCAAGGCATCACGGAATGCCGGATCGAAGACTTCAGGAGAACTCCAGCCCAGATCACCGCCCTGGTTCGCTGAACCTGGATCCTGAGACAGTTGTTTCGCGGCGTTGGCAAAGCTGATTTTGCCACTGTTGATTTCGTTCGCCACTTCCTGCAATTTCTGGCGCGCCTGATCGTCAGTCATAATCGGAGACGGTTTCAGCAGAATATGGCGGGCATGGACTTCCGTGACAGAAATATTCTGGCTACCGCCACGCATATCATTAACGCGCAGGATATGGAAACCGACACCGGAACGGATTGGGCCAATAATATCGCCTTTCTTCGCGGTGATCAGTGCCTGAGCAAACAGAGAAGGCAGTTCCTGAATGCGTCCCCAGCCCATGTTGCCGCCTTTCAGTGCCTGCGGATCAGCAGAGTAGGTGATCGCCATTTTGCCGAAGTCAGCACCGTTTTTCGCATCGCCCACCAGCTTACGCGCCAGGGCTTCCTGATCGTCAACCTGTTGCTGGGAAGGGTTTTCCGGCAGAGGCAGCAGGATGTGGCTAAGGTTCAGCTCAGTACCCGCATCATTCTGCGAAGACATTTGCGTTGCCAGAGAATCAACTTCCTGTGGCAGGATCGTGACACGGCGGCGAACTTCGTTATTACGCACTTCTGACGTCAGCATCTCTTTACGGATCTGTTCACGATAGGTGGCATAATTCATGCCATCAGCAGCCAGACGGCTACGGAGCTGATCAGTGCTCATTCTATTCTGAGCGGCAATATTTCCGATAGCCTGATCCAGCTGTGCATCGCTGATCTGGATACCGGACTGTTTTGCCATTTGCAGCATGATGTTATCCATCACCAGACGTTCAATGATCTGATGACGTAACGTACTATCATCAGGTAACTGTTGCCCTGCCTGCTGTGCCTGGCCTTTAACGGACTGCATCATGCCAGCCACATCACTTTCTAATACCACGCCGTTATTAACAACCGCGGCGACTTTATCAACGACTTGCGGGGCTGCGAACGCGGTGCTGGCTGTCAGAGCTACACCAAGGATCAGCATTCTCCAGTTCTTCATACTTTTTCCATTCTGTCTATCCGCACTGCGGGTTGGCATATCACACATTACAACATCAGAAAGCGCGTTGATAAGGCAGGATGCCTTGACGCAGCATTTGACCGGTTCCTAAGCCATAACTTGGGCTAAGGCCACGTAACTCAATGTTGAACGAAACTTTATTGTCGTACTTACTTTGGTTATCTTCCCAACTGGTAATTTTACGTTCATAACCAAGGCGAATAGCGTAACAGCATGAACTGTACTGAACACCCAGCAACTGGTCTGCGGGCTGGTTAGCTTTGGTATCGTAATACCAGGCACCCACCACGGACCATGCATCAGCAATTGGCCAGCTTGCCGTTGCACCAACCTGAGAAATACCTTTTTGGTACAGCTGGTTAGTGTACTGGGTCAGCGTTTGCTGAATATACTCTTCACTGGTGTAACGGTAGTTCAACTGCACCATACGGTCGGCATCACGACGCCATTCCAGCACGGCATTACCTTGTGAAACATTGTCCAGACGGGTGTCATATTGCAGGCCACCACGTGCTGCCCAACGGTCACTGATCTTCCAGTAGGAATCACCAGCCCACACCAGGCTACCCCGATCATCCTTATCAGTATTGTTCAGACCGGTACGCGCTGGAGTAAACGAGTAGATTTGACCAATGGAAGCATTAAAACGTTCAACCAGATCGTTATCAAAAATTCGTGTGGTCACACCTGTCGTCACCTGATTAGCTGAGGCGATGCGATCCAGGCCGCTGTAGGTACGATCACGGAACAGACCAGTATAGTCGCTCTGCAACAATGTGGAGTCATAGGCGTTGATATTACTCTGGTCACGATACGGGAGGTAAAGATACTGCATACGCGGTTCCAGCGTCTGCGTATAGCCCGGTGACCAGATCATATCGCGATCGAAGACCATTTTGCCGTCAATTTTAAACTGCGGCATGACACGGTTAACCGAGTTTCTTAACTGGTTATTTTTGTTCTGTTCCAGTGAGTTGAAGTAATCAACACCGTCCTGCTCGTAGTGTGTTGCCAGCAGTTTTGCTTCAGTATTCAGGCTGCCCCAACGATTAGACAGTGGCAGGTTAATCGTTGGTTCCAGATGCAGACGAGTTGCATCCGGGTATTTTCCATTGATGTTGGTGAATTTCACCGCCTGCGCATAGAGATGCGTATCGAACGGCCCAACATCATTCTGGTAATAGTTAAAGTCAAACTGCGGTTCTGCGCGGTAGACGTTGTTGTTCGCATTGGTGGAGAAAACCTGGAACTGTTTGGTGGACAGCGTGGCATCCCAGTTCTTTTCCGCATAGCCCAGACTGAATTTCTGCGTGACATAACCGTCGGTTGTTGAACCGTAGACAGAATCGAGATCATTAAAGTAGTCAGGATCACTAACTTTGGTGTAGTCAGCATTGAAACGCCAGTTTTGGTCGTAGATACCGGAATGAATCCAGTGGAATAACCAGCGTCTTGAGCTTTTGTCGTCTGGATGGTTGCGATCATACACATTGTCAGAGTTCATATAGTCGAACTCCATCAGACCCATTCCAATACCGGTGAGGTAACGGAATTCGTTCTGCCACTGCATACCACGGCGGCTGATGTAGTGCGGTGTTAACGTTGCATCAGCTTGTGGCGCGATATTCCAGTAGTACGGCAGCATAAACTCAAAGCCGCCATTACTGCTGTATTTCGCATTCGGGATCAGGAAACCTGAACGGCGTTTATTCCCTACCGGTAATTGCAGGTAAGGACTGTAAAATACGGGTACAGGGCCGAGTTTAAAGCGGGCATTCCAGATCTCAGCGATCTGTTCATCGCGGTCGTGGATAATTTCAGAACCCACCACGCTCCAGCTGTTTTGCCCAGGCAGGCAGGAAGTGAAGCTACCGTTTTCCAGAATGGTATAGCGATTATCGCCACGTAACTTCATCTGGTCTGCGTCGCCACGTCCCTGGCGTCCTACCATTTGGTAGTTACCATTCCAGACGTTGGTATCTTTGGTATTCAGATTGGACCAGGCTTTCGGACCTTTCAGAATGACCTGGTCATCGTCGTAACGGACATTGCCCAGTGCATCAACTGTACGGGTAGGCGATGCCTGCCCCAGCATGGTTTTCTGATGCAACTGTACTTCGTCTGATTGCAGACGACTGTTACCCTGTTGAATATCAACATTGCCGGTAAATACAGCGTTATCCGGATAATTTCCCTGAGCTTTATCAGCATTGATAGTAACAGGGAGCTCGTTGGTGTTTTTTCCCTGTACCAGAGGGCGGTCGTAACTAGGTACACCCAGCATACATTGAGATGCGAGGTCATCGGCCAGTCCTTGCTGGCTGTACAGCGCTGAACCGATTAGGGTTGCCAGCAATGTAGGTAGACTTTTTTTCATACGCGGTATCGAAAATTCCGTGATCACTGGCATCATGCCGACAAACCGTCAGAGACTAACGCACTCAACTGGATTGTGCCAGCTATACCCGTCATCTTTCGGGATACGGATATCTGGCACCCGTTTTCTTACAGTCTGTCTGCACCGGAGTCAAACAGAGAGACTTATGACTGTTTGACCATGTTGCCAATAGGCGATGAGATTAATGACAGGTATGATAATGCAATTTTTAGCCTTCGGCATGGCGAATTGAGGAGTATATGCGCTATTGGGGAAAAGTATTGGGTCTTGTGTTGGGTTTATTATCCGGCGCAGGCATTTGGGGCGTGCTATTTGGCTTGCTGATTGGGCATCTGGTTGATACGGCGCGGGCATCGCAGCGGCAAGGATATTTTGCTAATCAGCAAACGCGTCAGACGCTGTTTTTTCGTACCACCTTTCAGATTATGGGGCATTTAACCAAATCAAAAGGGCGGGTAACTGATGCGGATATCCAGATGGCGTCGTTGTTGATGGACCGTATGCAATTGCACGGTGAAGCACGTACTGCCGCACAACAGGCCTTTCGCGAGGGCAAACAGGCGGATTATCCCCTGCGGGATAAATTGCGTGAATTGCGCAGTGCCTGTTTTGGTCGCTTCGATTTAATTCGGATGTTTCTGGAAATTCAGATTCAGGCCGCGTTTGCTGATGGTTCGTTGCATCCCAACGAACGGCAGGTGCTGTATGTGATTGCGGAAGAACTGGGTATCTCTCGGGTCCAGTTCGACCAGTTTTTACGCATGATGACCAGTGGGCAGCAATTTGGTGGTGGCGGATATCAGGGCGGCGGATCATCTCAGGGCGGTTATGCATCAGGCCGTCGGGGACCGACGCTGGAAGATGCCTGTAGTGTCCTTGGGGTGAAAAGCAGCGATGACAGTACCACCATCAAACGTGCTTACCGCAAACTCATGAGTGAACATCACCCGGATAAGCTGGTGGCGAAAGGGCTGCCGCCAGAAATGATGGAGATGGCCAAGCAGAAGGCGCAGGAAATCCAGGCCGCCTATGATCTGATCAAGACAGAGAAAGGCTTTAAGTAAGCGTGGATCTGAAATCAGTGATGCCGTGAATCACCGCCTGAAGGGGCGCTGGTTATACATGAGTGGCATGCCAGTAATGCGTAATGAATGAGTGAGTAAGGGGAGCCGCAGCAATGTGCTCCCCTTATTAATTTTAAAACTCAGCTGGCTGGCGGAAAGTCATCGGCGTGCCAAACTGCGGATGGGTGATACTCAGGCTTTCTGCATGAAGTTGCAGACGGGGAGCCATGGCTCTGGCTTCATCGTGGGCATAAAAGCGATCCCCCAGGATCGGATGTCCCAGCGCCAGCATATGGACGCGCAACTGATGAGAACGCCCGGTAATCGGTTTTAGCTGCACACGGGCGCTGTTATCCGCTGCATATTCCAGTACCTGATACTCTGTCTGCGCCGCTTTCCCGGTTTCAAAACAGACTTTTTGTTTTGGCCGGTTCGGCCAGTCACAAATCAGCGGTAAATCGACCAGGCCACTTTCTGGCTGTGGATGCCCCCAGACGCGGGCAACATAGGTTTTTTGTGGCTCACGTTCACGAAACTGCCGTTTTAATTCCCGTTCTGCGTCTTTGGTCAGGGCCACCACCATGACACCACTGGTGGCCATATCCAGACGATGTACCGATTCTGCGGCTGGATAATCTCGCTGGATCCGTGTCATCACGCTGTCTTTGTGTTCTTCCAGGCGTCCGGGAACCGACAGCAAACCGCTGGGCTTATTGACCACAATAATATGCTGATCCTGGTAGAGAATATGCAGCCAGGGTTCCAGCGGCGGGTTGTAAGGTTCCATCATGATTCTTCTGCCTGGGGCCAGACGGGCTGGCCCACATAGTGTAATTTACTGGTGAGTGACCACGATCAGGCGCAGCGCGTCCAGACGCCAGCTTGCCTGATCCAGGTTTGCCAGCACCTGTGTGCGGTTGCTTTCCAGCGCGTCAATTTCATCCTGACGGATGTTAGGGTTGACGGCGCTGAGTGCTTCCAGACGCGACAGTTCTGCACTCAGCTTTTCATCTGCTTCAGCGCGTGCTGCATCGATGAGCTTACGGGCTTCCACTGCCGCCTGCTCTTCTGAAAGTTTAATGATCTCATGCACATCCTGCTGAACGGCATTGACCAGTTTACTGCCGGTATGACGATTTACTGCATTCAACTGGCGGTTGAAACCTTCAAACTCCACTTTACCCGCCAGGTTATTACCTTTGCTGTCAACCAGCATACGTATTGGTGTTGGTGGCAGGAAACGGGTCAGTTGCAGGTGTTTTGGCGCCTGAGATTCGACTACATAGATCAGTTCCAGCAGCATAGTCCCGACAGGCAGCGCTTTGTTTTTCAGCAGTGACAGCGCACAGCTACCGGTATCACCGGAAAGGATCAGATCCAGTCCGTTACGAATAATCGGGTGTTCCCAACTGACGTACTGGGCATCTTCACGCGACAGTGCCTGGTTGCGGTCAAAGGTGATGGTACAGCCATCTTCCGGCAGGCCAGGGAAGTCCGGCACCAGCATGTGATCACCCGGAGTCAGAATGATCAGGTTATCGCTGCGATCTTCCTGGTTGATACCGATAATATCGAACAGGTTAAGGGCGAAGTTAACCAGTTCAACATCGTTGTCCTGCTCTGCAATCAGATTCGCCAGTTCCTGCGCCTGTTCGCCACCGTTGGAGTTCAGCTCCAGAAGACGGTCACGGCCCTGCTCAAGCTGCGCTTTCAGTGCATCATGTTGCTTGCGGCACTCATGGATAAACTCATCCATGCCGGTTTGATTGTCAGGGGCAGCCAGATACTCGATCAGTTGCGTATATACGCTGTCATAAATGGTGCGGCCAGTCGGGCAGGTATGTTCGAAAGCATCAAGTCCTTCGTGATACCACTTCACCAGTACCGATTGCGCGGTTTTTTCCAGATAAGGGACGTGGATTTGAATATCGTGCGCCTGGCCGATACGGTCAAGACGGCCAATACGCTGTTCCAGCAGATCCGGGTTGAAGGGCAGATCGAACATCACCAGCTGGCTGGCGAACTGGAAGTTACGTCCTTCGGAACCGATCTCTGAACAAAGCAGAACCTGTGCACCCTCTTCTTCAGAAGCAAACCAGGCGGCTGCACGGTCACGCTCAATGATCGACAATCCTTCATGGAAGACAGCTGCACGGATCCCTTCACGCTCACGCAGAACCTGCTCCAGTTGCAGGGCAGTTGCTGCTTTGGCACAGATCACCAGCACTTTCTTATCACGGTTGCTGGTCAGATAGCCCATCAGCCATTCAACACGTGGATCAAAGTTCCACCAGGTACCGCTGTCACCTTCGAATTCCTGATAAATCTGCTCTGGATAGAGCATGTCGCGGGCGCGTTCATCTGCCGATTTGCGTGCACCCATAATGCCGGACACTTTGATGGCGGTCTGGTACTGCGATGGCAGTGGCAGACGGATCTGGTGCAGTTCGCGTTTCGGGAAGCCTTTCACACCATTACGGGTGTTACGGAACAGGACGCGGCTGGTGCCGTGGCGATCCATCAGCATACTGATCAGCTCCTGGCGTGCTGCCAGTTTGCCTTCCCGGTCGCTGTTTGCTGTTTGCAGCAGAGGTTCGATGTCCTGTTCACCCATCAGATCGTTGATCAGGTTCATCTCATCGTTGCCAATGGTTTTATCCGCCAGCAGCATGGCGACAGCATCAGCAATCGGTTTGAAGTGTTTCTGTTCTTCGGCAAAGATATCGAAATCGTGGAAGCGGTTCGGATCCAGCAGACGCAGACGGGCGAAGTGACTTTCCATCCCCAGTTGTTCCGGGGTTGCGGTCAACAGCAACACACCAGGAATTTGTTCGGCCAGTTGCTCGATCACCTGATATTCGCGGCTTGGTGCGTCTTCGGACCACTCAAGGTGATGCGCTTCATCCACCACCATCAGATCCCATTCAGCTTCGGCCAGCTTCTCAAGGCGCTGCTTATTGCGGCGGACAAAGTCCAGTGAACAGATGATCATCTGCTCGGTATCAAATGGGTTGTCGCTGTCGAGTTGTGCTTCGGCGTAGCGTGCATCGTCAAACAGTGCGAAACGCAGGTTGAAACGGCGCAGCATTTCAACCAGCCACTGATGTTGCAGGGTTTCCGGTACGATGATCAGGATACGGTCAGCACGTCCTGCCAGCAGTTGCTGGTGGATGATCATCCCGGCTTCAATGGTTTTCCCCAGGCCCACTTCATCTGCCAGCAGTACGCGTGGTGCATGACGGCGACCAACATCGTGAGCAATATGCAACTGGTGAGGGATCAGACTGGTACGCATACCACGCAGTCCGCTGGTCGCCAGACGATACTGTTCACTCTGATATTTACGTGCACGGAAGCGCAGTGCAAAGCGATCCATACGGTCCAGTTGCCCGGCAAACAGGCGGTCCTGTGGCTTGCCGAAGACCAGTTTGCTGTCGAGCATCACTTCACGCAGGCAGACACCGGGTTCATTGGTGTCGAGGCGGGTACCGAAATAACTGACAACACCGTTCTCGGTTTGCACTTCGTCAACTTCCAGCTGCCAGCCCTCGTGGCTGGTAATGGTATCGCCCGGATTAAAAACGACGCGGGTGATCGGCGAATCATTTTTAGCATAAAGGCGGTTCTCGCCCGTAGCAGGAAATAACAGCGTTACCATGCGGCTATCAACGGCAACAACAGTTCCTAATCCCAGCTCGCTTTCCGTATCGCTGATCCAGCGTTGACCAAGTGTAAAAGGCATAAATATTCGGCTCGATTTTCGTGTAGTAAATTTGCAGGCAATAGTATAACGCCCTGGCAGAAACTGCCTGGTGCGAATGTCAGAACGATATATTTCAGGAAGGGCGCTATGGTACTGGAAGGAAACGCATTCGTCACCTGTCAAAAGAGCCCAAGTTGCCCTGTTATCAGTGTAGCAAAATCATCTTCCAGGAAAGGCAAAATTCCATCAGCAACCGGCTGTAGCTGCCGGGTCAGATAATGGTCATAGTCCAGCGGTGTGCTGCGTGCTTCCAGCGGTTCCGGGCCAGAGGTAGCAATGACGTAACGGATCTTGCCACCGTTCTGATATTGCAAAGGGTGCCCATTTTTTTGGTTCACATCATCGGCAATACGTGCTGCGCGTACATGAGGTGGCACATTTCGCTGATATTCGCTGAGTGGGCGGCGCAGGCGTTTGCTGTAAACCAACTGGTCATCCAGCTCACCGTCCAGTAATTGCTGTACCGTTTCCCGGATATAATCCTGATAGGGCTGTTGGGTAAATATTCGCAGATACAACTCCTGCTGAAATTTTTGCGCCAGAGGTGTCCAGTCGGTGCGTACGGTCTCCAGCCCTTTAAAAATCATCCGTTCAGCGCCATCGCTGTTAACCAGTCCGGCATAGCGTTTTTTACTGCCCTGTTCTGCACCACGAATGGTTGGCATCAGAAAACGCCGGAAGTGGGTTTCATATTCCAGTTCCAGCGCACTGTTCAGGCCATAGTGAGCGCTCAGATGTTGCCGCCACCACTGGTTGACCTTCGTCACCAACTGACGACCAATCGCTCCAGCCTGTGTTTCATCATGTGGGGATTTAAGCCAGACAAAGGTTGAATCCGTATCACCGTAAATCACATCGTAACCTTCCGCTTCAACCAGTTCCCGGGTTTGACGCATGATTTCATGGCCACGCAGGGTAATGGAGGAGGCAAGCCGCGGATCAAAGAAACGACAGGCATTGGTGCCCAGCACGCCATAAAAGGCATTCATAATAATTTTTAGCGCTTGTGAAAGCGGTTTGTTGCCCTGCTTTTTGGCTGCTTCACGGCCTGCCCAAATCTGCGTAACGATCTCTGGCAGGCAGTGGGTGTGGCGGGAAAAATGCGCTCCCCGAAAACCGGGAACCGTATTTTCTTCATCAGGATGTGCCATCCCTTCAACCAGACCAACGGGATCAATCAGAAAGGTGCGGATAATCGATGGGTACAGGCTTTTATAATCCAGAACCAGCACCGAGTCATATAGCCCAGGGCGTGAATCCATGACATAGCCGCCAGGGCTGGCTTCGGGTGCAACTTCACCCAGGTTTGGAGCAACGAAACCTGCCCGGTGCATCCGTGGCAGGTACAGATGGCTGAAGGCGGCGACTGAACCACCGTGACGATCCACCGCCAGGCCGTTAACGGCTGCCCGTTCCAGTAAAAACGGCATCAGTTCAGTGTGCTGGAAAATGCGGGTGACCAGTTCACAATCTTTGAGGTTGTAGTGCGCCAGGGCGGGTTTATTCTCTGCGAAACGCTGGTTGATCTCCTCCATACGTTGCCAGGGATTATTTACCGCTTTTCCTTCACCCAGCAACTCGCGGGAAACGGCTTCCAGACTGAACGAATCAAAGTTCCAGAACGCCGATTTCAGTGCTTCGATACCATCAATAATCAACCGGCCACTGACCTGAGCAAAGAACACACCAGGTTTAAAACCGTGCTCCCGCCACTCCAGTACATTATTGCTGCCTCGTCCTAAACGCAGTGGGATGCCATAACGATCCGCATGTTGTTGCAGCACCCGCAGGTCAAACTGCACCACATTCCAGCCGATCAGTACATCGGGATCATGGCGGGCAAACCAGTCATTCAGTTTTTCCAGCAGTTGCGGACGGCTGGCAACGTATTCCAGCGTAAAATCGAGCGTACTGGCATCACCATTTTCCGGGCCGAGCATAAAAACAGTACGCTGCCCACAGCCTTCCAGACCGATGCAGTAAAGCTCGCCATGTTGTGATGTTTCAATATCCAGTGATACCCATTTTAGTGGAGGGCGATAGTCAGGGTGGGGTTTCAGCCGGGTGTTAATCAGTCGCGTACCTGCATCCTGACCGCTGAACCAGACGGCAGCAGTAATAAAGCGTTCCATCAAAAAACGTTCAGGTGGGCGGATATCCGCTTCATACAGCGCAATTCCCTGCTCACGTAGCAGCTTTTCCAGTTTCACTAACTGGCGATACTGTTTGCAGTACAGTCCAATCACCGGACGCTGGCGAAAATCTTTTAATGTCAGTGGCGCGAAACGCCAGCCATGTTCATTTGCCAGCAGTTTAGCGGCGATGGATTGCTGTTCGGCAGGAAGAAAGGCAACGGATTCCTGTGGTGGCAACACCACGCATTGTGGGCCGCTGTCTGTTGCCAGCCAGAGTGTAACCTCACTGCCTGTTGGCGTATCCCGCCAGTGTCGGCTTAACAGAAATCCCGCTTGTGTATTGCTCACCCTGACCTCATCACTGCATTGATAGCATTATCATAGCATGTTTATTTATACAGTGTTTGTTGCTGTAAGGTGCGATTTAGCATCAGGATGCATTCATATACAAATCAAGCCTTGACGCTTTTTGTCTCTCCCAGGAAAATCCGAAGTTCGGTTAATTTTGCTGGAATATTATGGAAGCCTGGCTGCAACACATCATTACTCAATCTCTGGCGTGGGCGCTGCTGGCTGTCGGATTAGTGACTTTTTTTGAATCGCTGGCGCTGGTGGGGTTGTTACTCCCCGGAACGGTGTTAATGACGTCGTTTGGCGCATTGATCGGTAAGGGAGATGTTGCGCTTTATCCCGCCTGGCTGGCTGGATTTATGGGATGTCTGCTGGGGGACTGGGCTTCTTATTTGATTGGCCGGCAGTTTAAGGGCCCCTTACACCGCTGGTCCTTTATTAAACGGCATCAGAAATTGATGGATAAAACGGAACATGCGCTACATGAACACAGCGTATTTACCATTATTGTCGGGCGGTTTATTGGGCCAACGCGACCACTGATCCCACTGATTGCCGGAATGCTGGAATTACCTGTGCGGAAGTTCCTGCCGCCGAATCTTATCGGCTGTATTCTGTGGCCTCCACTCTATTTATTGCCAGGGATCCTGGCGGGTGTGGCGATTGATGTTCCGGCGGGCAGTAGCAGCCTGTTTAAATGGCTCCTGTTGCTGGTTGCTCTCCTTGTCTGGCTTGGCGGCTGGTTAAGCTGGCGCTGGTTGCGGACGAAGAAAACCCAGGACTGGGCAACACGGTATCTTCCGGCTTCTCGTTTGCGCTGGCTTGCACCAGTGATGCTGTTGCTGGCCATTGGCAGCTTTATTGCGATTCAGTTCCACCCGCAGATGCCAGTGTTTCGCCATCTGTTATGGCAGGTTTTCTTCTGATCCCCAGAATGGTTGCCTCATTGACTTCCCCTTGCTGTAACTGGCTGGTGCTGCCATCCCAGTACACTCTGCCATCGACAATCAGCAGACTGCGGGGAGCAATACAGGCAGCATCTTCCAGGCTGTGTGACACCATCAATAATGTCATATTGCGTTCGGCACAGACATCATCGACCAGTCTCAGCATCTCCTTCCGTAGCGCTGGATCCAGAGCAGAAAAGGGTTCGTCCAGTAACAGAATAGGTTGCTGACGAACCAGGCAACGGGCAAGCGCTGCCCGCTGGCGCTGACCACCGGAAAGCTGATGTGGCAGGCGCTGTAAATGCTCTTCCAGCCCAACACGATGGGCCATCTCTTGCAGGATCTGTTTATGCTGATGCGTTAACTTCAGGCCAGGGTGCAGCCCAAGGCCGATGTTTTGTGCCACGGTTAAATGAGGGAACAGGTTATTTTCCTGAAACAGCATCGATACCGGGCGATGCGCCGGAGGAGAATGGCGGTGCTCCTCGCCATTTAACCTTAACTCACCACTGCTGGCGGGAAGAAAGCCCGCAATCAGGCTAAGCAGGGTGCTTTTCCCTGCGCCACTGGGGCCCAGAATAGCCAGTCGTTCCCCAGCCTGAACGCTGAAAGTAAAACGCATTGGCAGGTGATTATAGAGATAAGTCAGGTTAGTCAGGCTTAACATGGCGTTCCGGTAGTTTTTCGATCAGGGTGAATAACAGGAAGCAGAGTAATAAAAGTAACAAGGCGGTGACGGCCCCCTCGCTGCTGCGATAGGAACCCATCTGCTGATAAAGATAAAAAGGCAACGTACGGAAATCTTCATTACCGAACAGCGCCACCACACCAAAATCGCCAATCGACAGTACGCAGGAAAAGGCCAGCGCTTGTGCCAGCGGTCGTTTCAGAGCCCGTAGTTCAATCAGCCGTATCCGGTTCCAGCCCCGAATATCCAGTGACTGACACAGGCGATTATAGCGTTCTGCGATATCACGCAGCGGATTTTCCAGTACTTTCATCGCGTAGGGGATCGCCATCAGCGCGTTGGTGAAAATCACGATACCGTCCGCGGTTTGTGGCAGCCCGGTCGTGGCATTGAGCAACAGGAAAAAGCCGGTCGCCAGGACAATTCCCGGCATGGCGAGGATCAACATTCCGCTCAGCTCCAGCGCTTGGCCCCAGTGGGGTTGCTGGCGTAAACGCAGTTCTCGGCTACTCCACAGCAGCATCATGGTGAGGATGACACTGAGTAATCCAGCACCCAGAGCGATGCGCAGTGAGGTGAAAGTGGCAGACCAGATTGCGGGTTGCAGCAGAACACTGCCCATTCCCTGACGGATCCCATTCACCCCCACCGCCAGTAAAGGAGGCAGGATCAACAGCAGCGCCAGAGCGATTACAACGGAATCCTGCACTCGGGCGCGGCGGCTGTCCTCAGGATTACGCCATTCACTAAGAGCATGGCTGCCGGCGGGTATCGCTTTGTTGAGCTTCTGGCTCAGTAGCACTAACCCCAGGCAACAGCACATTTGTAACAGTGCCAGCATCGCTGCCCGGCCAGGATCATAATCAAAATTCAGGGCCTGGAAGATCGCCAGTTCAATAGTGGTTGCCTGTGGTCCTCCACCCAGCGACAGTACGGTGGCAAAACTGGCGAAACACAGCATAAAAATCAGTGAACCGGCAGGAAGGATCTGGCGGCGTAACCAGGGCCATTCAACAATACGAAAGTGCGCCCAGCCACGTAATCCGAGTTGGGCTGCCAGTTGACGTTGTTCCCCGGGTATCTGCTGAAGCGCCTGTAATAGCAGGCGGCTGGCTAAAGGCAGATTAAAAAAGAGATGTGCCAGCAGGATCCCCTGTAAGCCATAGGGCGTGAAGCTATAGCTGACGCCGAGCAGGGTACAAAGTTGTGCCAGCCAGCCACTACGGCCATAGACACTGAGAATACCGAAAACAGCAACCAGTACCGGCAGTACGAGTGTCATGGCGCACAGACGCAGCAGATGGCTGCGCCCGGGAAAGCGGCGGCGATAGAGTGCTCGTGCCAGGGGAATAGCGGGTAACACCGACAGCAAGGCTGAAAGCAGTGCCTGCCAGAAGGAGAAACGCACCACATGCCACAGGTAACTGTCGGAAATCATGCTGTGCCAGTCGCTGTCAGGAGCGTGTAACCACAGTGCCAGTATCGCCAGCAGGGCAACGCTCATTAACAACAGCGCGGTTAACCCTCCCGGTATTAACCAGACGGGGATCAGCGGCTGACGGCGCGTTGCCATTCACTTATCCATTGACTGCGCTGGCTGGCAACCTCCTGCGGGCTGTACTGTAGCGTGGTTGTCGGGACAGTCAGTGTATTAAAACCGGCAGGCAGAGTGGTTTTTATTGCTGGGTACATCCAGTTCCCGGTAGCAATTGTTTTCTGAAACTCAGGTGTCAGCAGGAACTGCATAAACTGTTGTGCCAGTTTTGGTTGCCTACTGGTTTTCAGTTGTCCGGCGACTTCAACCTGTAAATAGTGCCCTTCACTGAAGTTTGCGGCGGCATACTGATCTTTGCGTTCTGCAATCAGATGATAAGCCGGAGAAGTGGTATAGCTGAGCACCATATCGCTCTCGCCTTTCAGGAACAGTCCGTATGCTTCACTCCAGCCTTTGGTGACGGTAACGGTCTTCTGCGCCAGTTTTTGCCAGGCCGCACCAGTCTGATCGCCATACACTTTATGCATCCACAGCAGCAGACCCAGCCCCGGCGTACTGGTGCGGGGATCTTCGTAGATCACTTTCAATGGACGATCACTTTCCACCAGTTCTTTCAGGCTGGCAGGCGGATTTTTCAGTCGGGTTTTGTCATAAATGAAGGCAAACCAGCCGTAATCGTAGGGAACAAATGTCTGATCATGCCAGCCATCAGGAACGGTGCTGCTGCTGGTATTGACCTGGCTTGCCGTGAACAGGCCGGTTTTTTCCGCCGCATCCAGCAGGTTGTTATCCAGCCCCAGTACCACATCAGCCTGACTGTTTTTCCCTTCCATGCGCACACGATTAAGAATGGAAACGCCGTCCGGTAAAGTAACGAATTTCAGTGCGCAAGCACACTGTGTTTCAAAGGCTTTTTTAACCGCAGGGCCAGGGCCCCACTCGGCAGAGAACGAGTCATAGGTATAAACGGTCAGCGTTTCTGTTGCCACGGCAGGCAGTGAAAGCAGTGCCAGTAACGGTAAGACTTTTTTTAACATGTTGTATTCCTTAATGACTACAGGCGCTGGCCGACGCGCATGATTCTAGTGATTTCGTGGTGAGTGGGAAAGCACCATCATTCATCAGGGGGGGCAAACCAGGCGGATTTAAAGTCGAACCAGCCGAGGGTATTCATTTTCACTCCCCGCATACTGCGCTGTCCGTGCAGTTGTAGCCAGTGATGGAACAGCGGATGCAGATAATGATGATCAATAAGATGTTTGCTCCAGTCGGCCAGCGGCAGTTTTCCTTCCCGCCACCGTTGCGCATCCTGTTGCCAGTTTATCGGAATGCAGTGCTGCATCAGCGGCAGTTCATAAAGGAGTGAGAACAGGGAAAACTCCAGTGGCAGGGTAAAGTTGGCACTGCCCAGCCAGATATCACTTTCTGCATTCCCCTGATGCCAGCTTGCATAATCCAGCTCCTGAATGATAAGTCTGACACCGTGAGCGGCCAGTATCGGGCCCAGTGCGTTGGCAATTCCCTGATGTTCCATCTGGTCGCGATATCCGGTAATGGTCAGGGAGGTGAGTTCCGGCGGTTTCTCTGGTGTTATTCTGTCGTGCCGATGGTGCCAGCGTGGCAGGAGTCCCCAGGCCGGAAACCAGTAACGCTGATAGGCTGTACCGCTGTGATTGAGCAGGGCAATCGGGTTTAAAATGGCACTGACCCAGCGGCGTATCTGTTCACTGTTTCCCTGTTTTGAACGCTGATCAAACAGCAGGAAATAGCAGCCTTCTTCCAGCCGGCTCTCTTCGGATTGTTCATCAGTGTTGTCACTTTGCAGTTTGACCCCGGAATAAACCCGATCGTCACTGATTTCAGGTAATACCCAGATATTGACTTCATCAATCAGCGCCCGGTAACCAAAGTAGTCGTCGAATGCACTGATACGTAACTGGCTGTGCTGGTTACGCTCAACCGCATAAGGTCCTGTTCCGATTGGCTGGCGGGCAAAGTTGGGGATATCCGACCACTCTTTCGGCAGGATCATCGCACTGACGCTGCCCAGTAACCAGGGTAACCAGCAGTCGGGGTGTTTCAGATGGATATCCAGCGTCCAGGGCGCATTGGATTCGACGCGTTCAACATGGCTGAACAGGGGCTGATCTTGCAAGCGTTCGAAGGTAGTAAGCACGTCATCCATTTCCAGTTCACGACCATGATGGAACTGGATGGCAGGCCGCAGAAAGAAGCGCCAGTGCAGCGGTGTGAGTGGCTGCCAGTGATGAGCGATATCGGGTTCTGCTTCCCCATTTTCCTCATTTATCCGAACCAGGCCACTGAAAATTTGCCGGGCAAGGTGTGTTTCTGAACGCCGGAGCGGCGTGCCGGGCAACAGATTCAGCAGCGGTCGGTAATACAGTACGCGCAGAATATGTTTTCCCTGGCGGAAACTGCGTCCCAGGTTAGAGAGCAGCATCTGGCGAACACGGTGTTTATCGCCCACCAGTTGTACCAGTTGGTCAATACGATCCTGTTCCAGTAACTCTTCAGCCCGTTGCTGCTGCAATGTCAGCCCGGTGAGAAGAAAAGTGAGTCGGGAACGCTTGCCTCGTCCGGCTTCGGCCTGCCACTCCAGCCAGCCGGCTTCCTGCATGGCATTGAGCAGATTACGCATATGGCGTCGTGAGCAGTTCAGGCGTAATGCCAAATCGCTAAGGGTGGTTTCCTGTGTCTGGCCCTCACAGCCTTGCCAGAGCCGGATAAATTGCTGCTGCAAACGTGATGAGGACATAAAAGAGGAACTCCGTGGTAAAAGCAGTCTGTTTTTTCTGCCTTATATTACGGTGATAATGGCAACAGATGGAAGAGCGGGAGGCACTTTGTAAAGTGGCGTTCGACCATCTTCAGTAGTTCCTCTTACTGATTTCTGAGTATGGTGCTGTTCACCAGCCAGCGGATAAAATGTCGCTGGCTTTTTTCGTTGCTTCTCTCCTAAGCTTCTGCTTTTGTTTCTCCTGATATCTGCCAGTGAGGCATGATGATGACATCGTTGTTGGTGCGTCGCCGTATTAACCCAGTTTATCTGGCGTTTATGGCGGTGACTTTTATGTTGGGTATTGCCGGAGCGCTGCAGGCGCCAACGCTGAGTTTGTTTCTGAGCCGCGAAGTGGGTGTGCGGCCATTTTGGGTGGGACTGTTTTATACGGTAAATGCTGTCGCAGGGATCGTGATTAGCCTGTTAATGGCAAAACGTTCTGATAACCGGGGAGATCGCCGCAGCCTGATTCTGTTTTGTTGCCTGGTTGCGGCGGGTAATGCGGTGTTGTTTGCCTTTAATCGTCACTACCTGACGTTGATCACGTTAGGGGTGATGTTGTCGTCGATTGCCAGTTCAGCGATGCCGCAGATTTTTGCCCTTGCGCGTGAATATGCGGACAATTCTGCCCGTGAGTCAGTGATGTTCAGTTCGATAATGCGGACGCAGATATCGCTGGCATGGGTTATTGGGCCACCTCTGGCTTTCTCTCTGATGCTGAATTTTGGCTTCACCGTGATGTTCTGCATTGCTGCTGCACTGTTTTTGCTTTGCCTTGGGGTGATTTGGTTTACTTTGCCTTCAGTCCCGCGCGCATTAACCACAACGGCAGGGGAAGTGGTACAGCATGGCGGCTTGAAAAATCCGGATGTACGACTGCTGTTTATTGCCTCTGTGCTGATGTGGTCCTGCAACAGTATGTATATCATTGATATGCCGCTTTATATCAGCAGTACATTGGGGTTGCCAGATTCACTGGCTGGGTTGCTGATGGGAACGGCGGCAGGACTGGAAATCCCGGTAATGCTGCTGGCTGGACGTTTTGTTAGATGTACCGGTAAACGAAAAATGGTGCTGCTGGCAGTGGCTTGTGGTGCCTGTTTCTATCTTGGCTTGATACTGTTACATGACCGTGTTGCCTTGATGGTATTACAGCTGTTTAATGCTGTGTTTATCGGCATTATTGCTGGTATTGGTATGATCTGGTTTCAGGATTTAATGCCAGGCCGTCCGGGATCTGCGACCACCTTGTTTACCAGCAGTATTTCTACGGGGTTGATTCTGGCTGGGGTGCTACAGGGGACGGTGGCAGAAAACCTGGGTCATCATGCTGTTTATATTGTGGCGTTTTCAATGGCGCTGGTGGCGCTTGGATTGGCCTGGCGGATCCATGAAGCGAAGGCGGATTAAAATGGGCTGTTACCGGGATGAGCAGGATTTGATCGGTCTGGCATGATGAAAACGTCTGGCTGTTAAATGACATCATCCGGGAGCAGGTAATGACTCCCGGATGCAACTCGCATATTAGCTAAATGATGCATTTAGTCAGATCACATCAACGTCTGGCAGCTAAATAACATCACCCGGGAGCGGGTAATGACTCCCGGATGTAACCCACATATTCGTTAAATCATGTGTTAGCCAGACTACATGCTGGCTATATCGTATGAGATCTAAACTGCGCGTTATCTAAACCACGCCGCTAGCGTAAAAAGGCGGGCTGTTTCGCTTCGTATGCACTGATCGCTGCATCGTGTTGCAGGGTCAGGCCAATCGCATCCAGACCCTGTAACAGGCAGTGACGGCGGAAGCTGTCGATCTCAAAGTACCAGGTTTTCTCTCCAGCGCGTACCTGCTGGTTTTCCAGATCCACGGTTATCTGCATACCGGGTTCAGCGGCGACCATGCGGAACAGTTCATCCACTTCAGCTGCGGTCAGGGAGACTAACAGTAACTGATTATTGAATGAGTTGTTCGCAAAGATATCCGCGAAATCAGAACCGACAATCGCCTGAATACCGTAGTCAGTCAGTGCCCAGGGAGCATGTTCACGTGATGAACCACAACCAAAGTTTTCCCGTGTCAGCATAATGCTGGCACCACGAAATTCGGGTTTATTCAGAATAAAGTCCGGATTCTCAACCTGACCTTCGGCATCGCTGTAACGCCAGTCAAAGAACAGATTGCGACCAAAACCGGTGCGCGTCACCATCTGCAAAAACTGCTTCGGGATAATCGCATCGGTATCAACATTGGCCTGATCCATCGGTACGGCGATACCAGTATGTTGGGTAAATTTCTTTGCCATAAAAATTCCTTACGCCAGCTCGCGAATATCAGCAAAGTGACCGGCTACTGCGGCAGCGGCAGCCATTGCCGGGCTGACCAGGTGAGTACGTCCGCCACGGCCCTGACGGCCTTCAAAGTTACGGTTACTGGTAGAAGCGCAGCGCTCACCCGGATTTAAACGGTCATTGTTCATCGCCAGACACATTGAACAGCCTGGCAGGCGCCATTCAAAACCGGCATCAATAAAGATCTTATCCAGACCTTCTGCTTCCGCTTGTGCTTTCACCGGGCCGGAGCCGGGTACAACATAACCCTGTACACCCTCAGCAATTTTATGGCCTTTAACGACCGCAGCGGCTGCCCGCAGATCTTCAATGCGGGAGTTGGTACAGGAGCCGATAAAAACTTTATCGATATGGACTTCGCTCAGACGGATACCGGGTTGCAGATCCATATAAGCCAGCGCTTTCTCTGCGGAGGCCCGTTCTGTCGGGTCACTGAATGAGTGAGGATCTGGAATAGGATCGTTGATGGCAATCACCTGACCTGGATTGGTGCCCCAGGTCACTTGTGGTGCAATATCCGCTGCATCCAGTACCACCACTTTATCAAAGTGGGCACCGTCATCGGACTTCAGTGTACGCCAGTAATCCACTGCCTGCTGCCAGTCTGCTTCCGCTGGCGCGAAACGACGACCCTTAACATAGTTAAAGGTGGTTTCATCTGGTGCGATCAACCCGGCTTTTGCCCCCAGCTCAATCGCCATATTGCACAGGGTCATACGACCTTCCATGCTCAGTGCTGTCACCGCTTCTCCGCAAAACTCCACCACGTGACCGTTACCACCGCCACTGCCGGTTTTACCGATAATCGCCAGCGCGATATCTTTTGCGGTAATCCCCGCAGCCGCTTTGCCACGGACTTCAACCTTCATGGTTTTGGCCCGTGCCTGCTTCAGTGTTTGGGTTGCCAGCACATGCTCAACTTCTGACGTGCCGATACCAAATGCCAGCGCACCCAGTGCACCGTGAGTAGAGGTATGCGAATCACCACAGACAATGGTCATACCGGGCAGGGACAGACCCTGTTCCGGCCCGATGACATGCACAATCCCCTGATACGGGTGATTGAGGTCAAACAACTGCACGCCAAAGGCTTCACAGTTTTTGATCAGCATCGACATCTGAATACGGGCCATTTCCCCGCTGGCGTTAATGTCCCGGGTTTGGGTTGAGACATTATGATCCATGGTAGCAAAGGTTTTTGCTGGCTGGCGCACCGGGCGTCCGTGTGCACGCAGGCCATCAAATGCCTGCGCGGATGTCACCTCGTGAACCAGATGGCGATCGATATAGATCAGCGGTGTTTCATTGGGTGCTTCGTGCACGACATGCGCATCAAACAGCTTCTCGTACAGTGTTTTCATAATTATGCTTCGCGAATAAACCGGGCAATAATGCTGCCCATTTCATCGGTGCCGATTGCCTGGCCATTACCCGCCAGATCGCCTGTCCGATATCCCTCTTCCAGTGCCCGACTGATGGCCTGTTCAATGGCATCAGCCGCATCGCCTGCATTCAGGCTGTAGCGTAAGAGCAGAGCGAGTGACAGGATCTGAGCAATCGGGTTAGCGATATTTTTACCGGCAATATCCGGGGCAGAACCACCGGCAGGTTCAAACAGACCAAAGCCCTGTTCGTTGAGGCTGGCAGAAGGCAGCATCCCCATTGAGCCGGTGATCATTGCACACTCGTCAGAAAGAATGTCACCAAACAGGTTGGAACACAGCATCACATCAAACTGCGATGGTGCTTTGATCAACTGCATGGTGGCGTTGTCGATATACATATGACTCAGTTCAACGTCCGGATAATCTTTGGCGATTTCTGTCACAATCTGACGCCACAGGATCGATGACTGCAACACATTCGCTTTATCAATCGAGGTCACTTTTTTGCGGCGCTTACGTGCTGATTCAAAGGCGATACGTGCAATACGTTCGATTTCAAAGCGGTGATACACCTCGGTATCGAAAGCGCGTTCATGCATCCCACTGCCTTCGCGGCCTTTTGGCTGACCAAAGTAGATACCGCCCGTCAGCTCACGCACCACCAGGATATCGAACCCTTGATCTGCAATATCACGACGTAATGGGCAGAATTCCTCCAGCCCCTGATACAGGCTGGCTGGGCGCAGGTTGCTGAACAGCTGGAAATGCTTCCGTAATGGCAGCAGCGCACCGCGTTCAGGTTGTTCAGCGGGAGGCAGGTGTTCCCACTTTGGACCACCCACAGAACCAAACAGGATCGCATCTGCCTGCTCGCAGCCTTTGACGGTGGCTTCTGGCAGTGGCACACCATGACGATCGATGGCGATACCACCGACATCATATTCGCTGGTGGTAATCCGCAGGTTGAAGCGCTGGCGAATGGCATCCAGCACTTTGCTGGCCTGTGTCATCACTTCCGGGCCGATGCCATCTCCCGGTAAAACAGCAATATGGTAAGTTCTGGACATGATTACGCACTTTCCTTCTGATTCTGTTGTGCTGATTTACGTTGCAGTTCCTGCTCAACCTGACGCGCACGCCAGATATTGTTCAGTGCGTGGACCATCGCTTTCGCAGAGGATTCAACGATATCGGTCGCCAGGCCCACGCCGTGGAATTTGCGATTATTGTATTTCACCACGATATCCACCTGACCCAGCGCATCTTTGCCGTGGCCTTTCGCAGTCAACTGGTAGCTCACCAGCTCGGTCTCGAACTCGGTAATACGGTTAATTGCCTGGTAGATTGCATCGACTGGACCATTACCGGTTGCGGCTTCGGTTTTCTGCTCTTCACCACACAGCAACTGTACTGTTGCGGTTGCAATCACACTGGAACCGGACTGGGTATTAAAGGTGTCCAGAGAGAAGAATTCCGGTTCTTCCGACTGTTTATTAATGAACGCCATCGCTTCCAGGTCGTAATCAAATACCTGACCTTTTTTATCTGCCAGCGCTTTGAAATCTTCGTACAGCGTATCCAGGTTGTAATCTGTTTCGGTGTAGCCCATCTCTTCCATACGGTGTTTCACCGCTGCACGACCAGAACGGGAAGTCAGGTTCAACTGGACCTGTTTCAGACCGATAGATTCCGGTGTCAGAATTTCGTAGTTTTCGCGATTTTTCAGTACGCCATCCTGGTGGATACCCGAGGAGTGAGCGAAGGCATTGGAACCGATAACGGCTTTGTGCGCCGGGATGGGCATATTGCAAATCTGACTGACTGTCTGGCAGGTACGGTAAATTTCCTGATGGTTAATGCGGGTATGGACATTCATCAACTGGCTGCGGGTTTTGATTGCCATGATGACTTCTTCCAGCGCGCAGTTACCGGCGCGTTCACCCAGACCGTTCATTGCGCCTTCGATCTGACGTGCGCCTGCATTCACTGCGGCCAGCGCATTACCAACCGCCATGCCCAGATCATCGTGGGTATGAACGGACAAAATGGCTTTATCGATATTCGGTACACGAGCACGCAACTGAGCGAAGATATTGGCGTATTCGTAAGGCAGGGTATAACCGACGGTATCCGGAATGTTGATGGTTGTGGCGCCAGCATCGATCGCCGCTTCGACTACGCGACACAGATCGTCGATTGGGGTACGACCACCATCTTCACAGGAGAATTCCACATCGTCAGTGTAGTTACGTGCGCGTTTCACCATTTTGACAGCACGTTCAATCACTTCTGGCAGGGTGCTGCGCAATTTCGTGGCGATATGCATCGGGGATGTCGCCAGGAAGGTATGAATACGATAAGCCTCTGCCACACGCAGTGCTTCATAAGCTGCATCAATATCTTTTTCCACACAACGGGCCAGGGCGCAGACACGGCTGTTTTTAATCTGGCGGGCAATCGTCTGCACAGATTCAAAGTCACCAGGTGAAGAAACCGGGAAGCCGACTTCCATCACATCAACGCCCATACGCTCCAGGGCCAGGGCAATTTGCAGTTTTTCTTTTGCACTCAGGCTGGCCTGTAATGCCTGCTCGCCGTCGCGCAGAGTGGTATCGAAAATAATGACTTGTTGGCTCATGGGTTAATTCCTTGTCGTCGTTATGTCGGGCCTTGCCGCGAGCATAAAAAAACCCGCGCATTGGCGCGGGTTTCTTAGGTTTTGCAGGCCTGAATCACTGATTAATTTCGCCCACTCGTCCACCGCGCAATAAGGATGCGTTTAGTAGTAGACCGAGTAGGCGGTTGGAATAAATCATTGATTCAGACCTCATAAATTCAAAGTAATATTATTGATACCTGATAACCGGGTTGGCTGTCAACTTCCACTGCATCGCAATTAACGCGTATGACTCAACCGTAAAAGAAAAATATTCTGGTGACTGGCGACACATCAGAAGAATAACCAGCTTATTAATGATAAATGATAGACTTACTTCTGGTCTTTGATGTTTGTCATTTTTTCATAACAGGTTGATTTCGTTTTTGTTTATTAATGTTTTTCTGCTTTGATTAGAACGAATATTACCTGATGTTTTTTGGATTAAAATATTATCTTTAGTAAAAAAACTAGTAGATATAACTAAAAAAATGGGTAGCCAGCGTGGCCTTCGGTTTTTTTTGTATCACACTGTTTTAATAACAAAACGATCACGCTGATAATTAACTCAACAACAGTATATTCCGCTTTTATAACGCTTTATATTCAGTGTTATTGTCGATGGCAGGGGCTGGGTGGCAGAGCCTTACTCATCCCTTTCTGCGCTTTGCTGGAGGAGGGTGTTTGCTTGCCGGGTTTTCTACGGTGTATGGTAATCGCTATAACCTCAAACCAAAAAATAACCGGGGCTTTGCCCTGTACCTGGATTTTGGAAATGACTTCCAATTTCTGAGCATAAAACGCAGGTTTTGAACTTATCTGGTGACGGCCTTTTCGCCCAGTCAGCAGTTGTTCTTGCCAGATAATTCAGTACCTTTTCAAGCCTGGAGGCAAAAATGGAGATGTTGTCAGGAGCCGAGATGGTGGTCCGATCGTTAATCGATCAGGGCGTAAAACATGTATTCGGTTACCCCGGTGGAGCCGTCCTCGATATTTATGACGCTCTGCAAACTGTCGGCGGTGTGGATCATATTCTGGTCCGCCATGAACAGGGTGCAGTGCATATGGCTGATGGCTATGCTCGTGCTACTGGCGATGTCGGTGTGGTGCTGGTCACTTCAGGCCCTGGTGCGACCAATGCGATTACCGGCATTGCTACCGCTTATATGGACTCGATTCCGATGGTGGTGTTGTCCGGCCAGGTGATGTCTTCACTGATTGGTTACGATGCTTTCCAGGAATGCGATATGGTCGGGATTTCCCGCCCGGTGGTGAAACACAGCTTTATGGTGCAAAGCGTGGAAGAGATCCCCACCATCATGAAGAAAGCGTTCTGGCTGGCTGCCAGCGGCCGTCCTGGCCCGGTAGTGGTTGATCTGCCAAAAGATATGATGAACCCGGCGAATAAACTGCCTTATGTCTGGCCGGAAGAAGTCAGTATGCGTTCCTATAACCCGACAACCCAGGGTCATAAAGGGCAGATTAAACGCGCCTTGCAAACGTTGCTGACCGCGAAACAGCCTGTGATTTATGCCGGTGGTGGCGTGATCTCCGCCGGTTGCCATGATGAATTGCGCCAGCTGGCTGAAAAACTCAATGTCCCTGTGACCACTTCGCTGATGGGGTTGGGCGCATTTCCGGGTACACATCGTCAGTGCCTGGGCATGTTAGGTATGCACGGTACGTATGAAGCAAACAACACCATGCATCACTCTGATGTGATCTTTGCTGTGGGTGTACGCTTCGATGATCGTACAACCAATAACCTGGCAAAATATTGCCCGAACGCCACTGTGTTGCATATTGATATCGATCCAACATCGATTTCAAAAACCGTTTCGGCCGATGTTCCTATTGTCGGGGATGCAAAGCAGGTTCTGCAGCAGATGCTGGAACTGCTGGCGCAGAATAATACACCGCAGAATTATGACAGTCTGCGCGACTGGTGGCAGCAAATTGAACAGTGGCGTGCCCGCCAGTGTCTGGAGTTTGATCGCACCAGTAACAAGATTAAGCCGCAGGCGGTAATTGAAACGATTTGTCGTCTGACAAAAGGCGATGCTTATGTTGCTTCCGATGTCGGTCAGCATCAGATGTTTGCTGCGCTGTATTATCAGTTTGATAAACCACGCCGCTGGATTAACTCTGGTGGCCTGGGCACGATGGGCTTTGGTCTGCCAGCAGCGCTGGGTGTGAAGCTGGCACTGCCACAGGAAACCGTTGTCTGTGTCACGGGCGACGGAAGTATTCAGATGAACATCCAGGAGCTGTCTACTGCGTTGCAGTATGGCATCCCGGTGCTGGTGCTGAACCTGAACAACCGTTTCCTGGGCATGGTGAAGCAGTGGCAGGATATGATCTATTCTGGCCGTCACTCCCAGTCTTATATGGAATCACTGCCTGATTTTGTCCGTCTGGCAGAAGCTTACGGTCATGTGGGGATCTCAGTAACGCGCCCGGATGAACTGGAAGCAAAACTGGCTGAAGCACTGGAGCTGGTACGTAATGAGCGGCTGGTATTTGTTGATGTCAATGTTGACGATACCGAGCACGTCTACCCGATGCATATTCGCGGTGGCGCTATGGATGAAATGTGGTTGAGCAAAACGGAGAGGACTTAATTATGCGTCGTGTATTATCAGTTCTGCTGGAAAATGAATCCGGCGCATTGTCTCGTGTCGTTGGCCTGTTTTCCCAGCGTGGCTACAACATTGAAAGCCTGACTGTGGCACCAACCGATGATCCGACTTTATCACGGATGACGATTCAGACCGTTGGTGATGAGAAAGTGCTGGAGCAGATCGAAAAGCAACTGCACAAACTGGTTGATGTTTTGCGTGTCACTGAATTGGGGCAGGGTGCATTCGTCGAGCGTGAGATCATGCTGGTTAAGATCCAGGCGACGGGTTATGGCCGTGAAGAAGTGAAGCGCAATACCGAGATCTTCCGTGGCCAGATCATTGATGTCACTCCATCGCTTTACACCGTTCAGCTTGCGGGAACCAGCGACAAGCTGGATGCGTTCCTCAATACCGTGCGTGAAGTTGCGGAAATTGTTGAGGTAGCCCGTTCAGGTATTGTGGGTGTAGCCCGTGGTGATCGTATTATGCGTTAATCGTTTTTGACGATTTTCCGAACAATCTGCTAACCCGGCGTAATGCCGGGTTTTTTTATTGTGTTTGTAAAGTTTTCCTGAGCGAGAAAGCGGTTGCCCACTCAACTATTCTGCGGTTAGATATTCAGGCGTCATAAATGATTTATCCATATAGGTACTGTGGCGATGGTGCCACCAGTACGTAACTGATGTGTGGGGTTATTGTGAAACTGGATGAAATTGCGCGCCTGGCTGGTGTATCGCGCACAACAGCTAGCTATGTCATTAATGGCAAAGCCAAGCAGTATCGTGTCAGCGATAAGACTGTCGAAAAGGTGATGGCAGTGGTGCGCGAACATAATTACCACCCAAATGCGGTGGCCGCAGGATTGCGTGCTGGCCGTACCCGATCAATCGGACTGGTTATTCCTGATCTTGAGAATACCAGTTATACCCGAATCGCGAACTATCTGGAGCGACAGGCGCGTCAGCGTGGCTACCAGCTACTTATCGCCTGTTCAGAAGATCAACCTGATAACGAAATGCGTTGCGTTGAGCATCTGTTACAACGGCAGGTGGATGCGATTATTGTTTCGACATCTTTGCCACCAGAGCATCCGTTCTATCAACGCTGGATTAATGATCCACTGCCGATTGTTGCGCTGGACCGTGCGCTGGATCGTGATCATTTTACCAGTGTGGTGGGTGCCGATCAGGAAGATGCGCAGGCGCTAGCAGAGGAATTACGCAAGCTGCCGGTTAACTCCGTGTTATTCCTTGGCGCACTGCCGGAATTGTCGGTCAGTTTCCTGCGTGAGCTGGGTTTCCGCGATGCATGGAAAGGGGATGAGCGGCAGATCGATTTTGTTTATGCCAACAGTTTTGAGCGCCATTCCGCGGCAGCATTGTTTGAAAAGTATCTTGAAACCCATCCAATGCCAGAAGCATTATTCACCACTTCTTTTGGTCTGCTTCAGGGAGTGATGGATGTGACGCTGAAAGCGGAAGGACGTCTGCCAAAAGATCTGGCGATAGCCACCTTTGGTGACCATGAGTTGCTCGATTTTCTTGAATGCCCGGTACTGGCTGTAGGTCAGCGCCATCGTGATGTCGCTGAGCGAGTGCTGGAACTGGTTTTAGCCAGTCTTGATGAACCGCGGAAGCCGAAACCTGGCCTGACGCGTATTCGGCGTAATCTTTATCGCCGTGGGCGTTTAAATCGTAAAATTCCCTAATTTTCATACCTGATAAAGGCAACCTGGGTTGCCTTTATCATTTCGACTTATTTACTTTCACTGTATGTTCGTCATGTCACATCAGGTGACAGATTTATCTTTATTTTTTTAAGATTAATCCTATGTGTCTTGTGGTGATATTAGTAAATGCACCTGCGGATATGACTCTCTTTTTTATATAAGCCGATGAATAATAATAAGCTGCTGTATAACAGCGGCAGTACAGGGCTTGCGTGACGGTTCTGGGCTGGGAAAATCTTCGGAAATGCCCTAAAATACCGCGCGCATCAGCAATGCTGAGTATTTATTTTCCTGTATATTTTAGTGGTATATTTTTGAACAATTTAAACAACCCAGCAAATTTCCTGCCATTATTCATTAGTTTATTCTTAGTTAACCTCACCCGATGATTTATTTTTAACTTCTTCACTTTTTATTTCGCTGAGAAATAATGTCTTTCTGCCATGACTGCGGCTTGACAATCTTTTCCTTCGCTCCGTAAACTCTTTTATGTGGGAATTTGTGGGGTAAAGTGGTGTTTTGGGGTGACTGGGAGGCCAGAACGGCATGTTCCGCGGGGCAACGTTAGTCAATCTCGACAGCAAAGGCCGGCTCGCTGTGCCTGTGCGTTATCGCGACCTGCTGAGCGAGGAATCTCAAGGGCAAATGGTGTGTACCATTGACCTCCATCAGCCCTGCCTGCTGCTTTACACTCTGCCCGAATGGGAAATTATCGAACAAAAGCTGTCTCGTTTATCCAGTATGAACCCGGCGGAACGTCGCATACAGCGTCTGTTACTGGGTCATGCAAGTGAATGTCAGATGGATAGTGCTGGTCGCTTATTGCTGGCGAACACACTCCGTCAGCATGCGGGGCTAACTAAAGAAGTGATGCTGGTTGGGCAGTTCAACAAGTTTGAATTGTGGGATGAACAGACCTGGTATCAACAAGTCAGGGAAGATATAGACACAGAGCATTCCTCTCAGCAGCCTTTGTCTGAGCGGTTGCAGGATTTGTCGTTATAGCTATGCAGGATACTTTTATTCATACCACAGTGCTGTTAGATGAGGCGGTGAATGGCCTCAATATTCAATCTGACGGCATCTATATTGATGGCACCTTCGGGCGTGGCGGACACTCACGTCTGATCCTTTCCCAACTGGGAGAAAACGGACGTCTTTATGCCATCGACCGCGATCCGCAAGCTATTGCAGCCGCTGCTGAGATTACCGATCCACGATTCACTATTATTCATGGTCCTTTTTCAGCGTTGGCTGAGTATATGGCAGAGCGCGGGCTGACCGGCAAAGTCGATGGGATCCTGCTTGATCTGGGTGTTTCTTCTCCGCAACTGGATGATGCAGAACGTGGTTTCTCATTTATGCGTGATGGACCCCTGGACATGCGCATGGATCCCACTCGTGGATTGTCAGCTTCAGAATGGCTGTTGCAGGCAGAAGAGAATGACATCGCATTTGTGCTGAAAACGTTTGGTGAAGAGCGTTTCGCGAAACGCATTGCTCGCGCCATTGTTGAACGTAATCGCGAACAGCCGATGACGCGTACAAAAGAACTGGCGGATGTCATTTATGCAGCAACACCGGTGAAAGACAAGTTTAAGCATCCGGCTACACGCAGTTTCCAGGCGATTCGTATTTGGGTGAACAGTGAACTGGAAGAGATAGAGCAGGCACTGAAAGGCGCACTGACGACGCTGGCACCTGGTGGTCGTTTATCGATTATCAGTTTCCATTCACTGGAAGATCGTATCGTTAAGCGCTTTATGCGCGAACAAAGCCGTGGTCCGCAAGTGCCTCATGGCCTGCCAATGACTGAGGCGCAACTGAGTCAGTTGGGTGGTCGTCAGTTGAAGGCGTTAGGGAAAATGATGCCTGGTGGCGCAGAGGTTGAGCAGAATCCACGTGCACGAAGTTCCGTGCTGCGTATTGCGGAGAGAACAGCATCATGATCGGCAATGAGCGTCACAGTTTACCCAGTGTGATTGGTGGTGATCTGTTACGCCACGGCAAGATCCCACTGATTTTAGTTATCGCTGTGCTGGTTTCTTCCATTCTGGTGGTGACGACAGCACATAAAACCCGTCTGCTGACAGCCCAGCGTGAGCAACTGGTTTTGGAGCGGGATGCACTGGACATCGAATGGCGTAACCTGATCCTTGAAGAGAATGCGCTCGGTGACCATAGTCGGGTTGAGCGAATAGCAACGGAGAAACTGCAGATGCAGCATGTTGATCCTTCTCAGGAAAATATCGTGGTACAGCAATAAGGAAATACGGACTCAATGAGAGCCGCAGGTAAAATGCAGAAGACGAAACGCACGGAAGATAAGGCCAGCTTTGTTAGCTGGCGTTTTGCGTTGATCTGCGGTGGGATTTTTCTGGCGCTGGCTGGATTACTCCTGCGAGTTGCGTATTTGCAGGTGATCAATCCGGATCGTCTGGTGCGTGAAGGCGATATGCGTTCGCTACGTGTACAGTCGATCCCAACTTCCCGTGGAATGATCAGCGATCGTGCTGGGCGTCCACTGGCGGTGAGTGTTCCGGTAAACGCCATTTGGGCTGATCCAAAAGAACTGAATGATAAGGGCGGTATTACGCTGGATAGCCGCTGGAAAGCGCTGTCGGATGCCCTGTCTATCCCTCTTGATCAATTGTCTGCACGGGTTAACGCGAATCCCAAAGGGCGCTTTGTCTATCTGGCGCGTCAGGTGAATCCGGCGATCGGTGACTATATCAGGAAGCTAAAACTGCCTGGCATCTATCTGCGTGCAGAATCGCGCCGCTATTACCCGGCAGGGGAGGTGACCTCCCACCTGATTGGTTTCACCAATATTGATGGTCAGGGGATCGAAGGCGTTGAAAAAAGCTTTGATAAGTGGCTGACCGGGCAGGCGGGTGAACGAACGGTACGTAAAGACCGCGCTGGTCGGGTCATTGAGGATGTTTCTTCTGTTGACAGTCAGGCGGCACATAATCTGGCGCTGAGTATTGATGAACGTTTACAAGCGCAGGTATACCGTGAACTGAACAATGCCGTGGCCTTCAACAAGGCCGAATCAGGTACGGCGGTGCTGGTGGATGTTAGCACGGGAGAAGTGCTGGCCATGGCGAACAGCCCTGCCTATAACCCCAATAACCTTGCCGGAGTCACCAAAGATGTGATGCGTAACCGCGCAATCACTGACATTTTTGAGCCTGGCTCCACGGTGAAGCCAATGGTGGTGATGACCGCGCTACAACGTGGTGTGGTGCGTGAAAATAGCGTGCTGAATACCGTTCCTTACCGAATTAATGGTCACGAAATTAAAGACGTGGCGCGTTACAGCGAGCTTACCCTGACCGGGGTGCTTCAGAAATCGTCTAACGTTGGTGTTTCTCGTCTGGCGTTAGCGATGCCATCCAATGCGTTGGTTGAGACGTACTCGCATTTTGGATTGGGCAAGGCGACCAATTTGGGGTTGGTCGGAGAAAGCAGTGGCTTATATCCTCAAAAACAACGGTGGTCTGACATAGAGAGGGCCACCTTCTCTTTCGGCTATGGGCTAATGGTAACACCGTTACAGTTAGCGCGAGTCTATGCAACGATCGGCAGTTACGGCGTTTACCGCCCACTTTCGATTACCAAAGTTGACCCGCCAGTGGCGGGTCAACGCGTATTCCCTGAACCACTGGTTCGCACCGTGATGCATATGATGGAAAGCGTGGCGTTGCCAGGCGGCGGCGGTGTGAAAGCCGCTATCAAAGGTTATCGTATTGCGATCAAAACCGGTACGGCGAAAAAAGTCGGACCTGATGGTAAATACGTTAATAAATATATTGCTTATACCGCTGGTGTGGCACCAGCAAGCAATCCTCGTTTTGCGCTGGTGGTGGTGATTAATGATCCACAGGCTGGCAGCTACTACGGTGGTGCGGTTTCTGCTCCGGTGTTTGGCGCAATCATGGGTGGCGTATTGCGCACCATGAACGTTAAACCGGATGCGTTACCCATCGGTGATAAAAGCGAGATTGTAACTAACAAGAAAGAGGGATCGAGTGACCGATCGTAACCTGCGCGACTTACTGGCCCCCTGGGTCGCTGGCTTGCCTGCGCGCACGCTGAATGAGATGACACTGGACAGCCGTGTAGCGGCTGCCGGGGATCTCTTTGTGGCGATCAAAGGACATGCGGCAGATGGCCGCCGCTTTATTCCTCAGGCTATTGCTCAGGGCGTGGCCGCAGTGATTGCGGAAGCAGACGGTGATGCTGAGGATGGCAGTGTTGTGCAAATGCACGGAGTGCCGGTGATTTACCTGGCCCAACTTTCCCAACGTCTGTCGGCACTTGCCGGGCGTTTTTACCAGCAACCGGGCGAAAAACTGAAACTGGTTGGTGTCACCGGGACTAACGGTAAAACCACTACCACGCAATTATTAGCTCAGTGGGCGCAACTGTTGGGTGAAACCGGTGCCGTAATGGGAACGGTAGGGAATGGCCTGTATGGTCAGCTGGTTCCGGCAGAAAATACCACAGGGTCAGCGGTTGAGGTACAGCATCAACTGGCTTCACTGGTTGAGAAAGGCGCAACCCTGGCGGCAATGGAAATCTCTTCTCACGGGCTGGTACAGCACCGTGTTGCAGCTCTGCCGTTTGCTGCCGCGGCTTTTACCAACCTCAGCCGCGATCATCTTGATTACCACGGCGATATGACTCATTACGAAGCCGCCAAGTGGCTGCTGTTCTCTGAACATCAGGTTGGGCAGGCCATTATTAACGCCGATGATGAAACAGGTCGCCGCTGGTTGCAGCAGTTACCTGACGCAGTCGCTGTGACGATGGAAAATAACCTGTCTCCGGGTTGTCATGGCCGCTGGTTGAAAGCCACAGAGGTGCACTATCACGATGGCGGTGCCAGTGTGAAGTTTGACTCCAGTTGGGGGAACGGCGAATTCGAAAGCCGCCTGATGGGGGCATTCAACGTTAGCAACCTGCTGGTCGCACTGGCTACATTGCTGTCACTCGACTATCCACTGGCCCAGTTGATCGCGACGGCTAGCCAGTTGCTACCCGTTACCGGGCGCATGGAAGTGTTCACTGCGCCGGGTAAACCGACGGTCGTCGTGGATTATGCCCACACGCCAGATGCGCTGGAAAAAGCCCTGGCGGCTGCGCGGCTGCACTGTAAAGGTCAGTTGTGGTGCGTCTTTGGCTGTGGTGGCGATCGCGATAAAGGCAAACGTCCTCTGATGGGCGGTATTGCTGAGCAATTTGCTGATGTGGTGGTGATTACCGATGATAATCCGCGCAGTGAAGATCCCGCAGCGATTGTGGCAGATGTATTGACCGGCTTGCTGGATCCTGGCCGTGCCCGTGTGGTTGCCGGACGTGCACAAGCGGTCACCAATGCGGTGATGCAGGCGCAGGAAGGGGACATTGTGCTGGTGGCGGGTAAAGGCCATGAAGATTATCAAATCATCGGTCAGCAACGTCTTGATTACTCTGATCGGGTGACTGTCGCACGTTTGCTGGGGGTACTGGCATGATTGCCTTTACCTTGCAGCAACTCGCCGGGATTACCGGCGGAACCCTGTCTGGCGCTGATCTGACTATTGATGCAGTGACCACTGATACCCGCAAAATCACTGCGGGTTGCCTGTTTATCGCATTGAAAGGTGATCGTTTCGATGCACACGATTTTGCCGCCGATGCCGTTAATGCAGGGGCGGCGGCGTTACTGGTAAGCCAGCGTTTACCTGTTGATGTGGCACAAGTCGTTGTGACTGACACGCGTCTTGCTCTTGGCAAAATCGCGGGTTGGGTACGCCAGCAGGCTTCTGCCCGGGTGGTCGCGCTGACCGGTTCTTCCGGTAAAACCTCTGTCAAAGAGATGACGGCCGCCATCCTGCGTGAATGCGGTGAAACGTTGCATACCGCTGGCAATCTGAATAACGATATTGGTGTTCCGCTGACGCTGCTGCGTCTGACAGAGGAACATCAGTACGCGGTAATTGAACTGGGTGCGAACCACCAGGGTGAAATCGCGTATACCACGGAACTCACCCGCCCTGAGGCGGCACTGATAAATAATCTGGCGGCGGCGCATCTGGAAGGATTTGGTTCACTTGCGGGTGTGGCGAAAGCTAAAGGTGAGATCTTTGCCGGTTTACCGTTACATGGCACCGCCATTATCAACAGTGACAGTAATGACTGGCCACACTGGCAGCAGGCATTGCAAGGGAAAACTGTATGGCGCTTTGCACCAGAGCAGCAAGCCGACAGTGATTTCTATGCCAGTCAGGTTAGTTTCAGCAGTAAGGGAACATCCTTTGTGCTGCATTCACCACAAGGTGAGGTGGCGATCATTCTGCCATTGCCTGGCCGCCATAATATTGCCAATGCACTGGCTGCTGCTGCACTGGCATTGTCAGTGGGCGCGCCACTTGATGCAGTACGTAAAGGCTTAAGCACATTGCAAGCTGTACCTGGGCGACTGTTCCCGATTGAACTGGGGACGGACCGTTTGTTGCTGGACGACAGTTATAACGCCAATGTGGGTTCCATGACCGCAGCAGCACAGGTGCTGGCTGAAATGCCAGGTTACCGCGTGATGATTGTCGGTGATATGGGTGAGCTGGGCGCTGATGCCGCGGAATGCCACCGTCAGGTCGGCGAAGCGATTCGTCTGGCAGGTATCGATAAAGTATTAAGTACCGGCAACCTCAGCCATCACATCAGTGATGCCAGTGGCGTGGGGGAGCACTTCAGCGATAAGGCATTACTTAGCGCTCGCGCGCAGGCGCTGCTTTCTGAACATCAACAGATTACCGTATTAGTCAAAGGATCACGTAGTTCTGCAATGGAGCAGATCGTACAGACCTTACAGGAGAAAGGCGCATGTTAGTTTGGCTGGCCGAGCATTTGGTCTCTTTATATTCTGGCTTTAACGTCTTTTCGTATTTGACGTTTCGCGCCATTGTCAGCCTGCTGACCGCACTGTTTATCTCTCTGTGGATGGGGCCGAGAATGATTACCCGTTTACAGGAGATGTCATTTGGCCAGGTCGTGCGTAACGACGGTCCGGAGTCGCATTTTAGCAAACGCGGTACGCCGACGATGGGGGGGATCATGATCCTCACGTCCATCACCATTTCTGTACTGTTGTGGGCTTATCCATCGAACCCATACGTCTGGTGTGTGCTGGTGGTGCTGGTCGGTTATGGCATCGTGGGCTTTGTTGATGATTACCGCAAAGTGGTGCGTAAAGACACCAAAGGCCTGATTGCCCGCTGGAAATATTTCTGGCAATCGGTGATTGCGCTGGGCGTTGCCTTTGCGATGTATGCCATTGGGAAAGATACGCCAGCAACACAACTGGTGGTGCCATTCTTCAAAGATATTATGCCGCAACTGGGGCTGCTCTATCTGCTGCTGGCCTATTTTGTGATTGTCGGGACCAGTAACGCAGTTAACCTGACGGACGGCCTGGATGGTCTGGCAATTATGCCAACAGTACTGGTTGCTTCTGGGTTTGCATTAGTGGCCTGGGCAACAGGTAACGTTAAATTTGCCGAATATCTGCATATTCCTTATCTGCGCCATGCGGGTGAGCTGGTGATTGTATGTACCGCGATTGTTGGCGCTGGGCTGGGTTTCCTGTGGTTTAACACCTACCCGGCACAGGTCTTTATGGGTGATGTGGGTTCACTGGCACTGGGTGGTGCTCTCGGTACTATCGCGGTCTTGCTGCGCCAGGAATTCCTGCTGGTCATTATGGGCGGCGTATTTGTGGTGGAAACCCTGTCAGTCATCTTGCAGGTAGGATCCTTTAAATTGCGTGGTCAGCGTATTTTCCGCATGGCCCCGATTCATCACCACTACGAGCTGAAAGGCTGGCCGGAACCGCGTGTCATTGTGCGTTTCTGGATTATTTCACTGATGCTGGTGCTGATTGGCCTGGCAACACTGAAGGTGCGTTAATCATGGCTGACTATCAGGGTAAAAAAGTCGTCATTATCGGGTTGGGCCTCACTGGCCTGTCCTGTGTTGATTTCTTTTTAGCTCGTGGTGTTACACCGCGAGTGATGGATACCCGTGCGGTGCCTCCAGGACTGGAAAAATTACCCGCAGATGTTGAGCGCTGGTTGGGATCGTTAAACAACGACTGGTTACTGGACGCTGACCTGATAGTCGCCAGCCCAGGAATGGCGCTGGCTCATCCTTCACTGATGGCTGCGGCAGCAGCGGGTGTGGAAATCATCGGTGATATTGAACTGTTCTGCCGTGAAGCCCAGGCTCCGATTATCGCGATTACCGGCTCTAACGGTAAAAGTACCGTGACCACTTTGGTTGGGGAAATGGCACAGGCAGCAGGCTGGCAGGTGGGTGTGGGCGGCAATATTGGCCTCCCGGCACTGATGTTGCTGGATAAACCGGCACAACTTTATGTGCTGGAACTGTCCAGTTTCCAGTTGGAAACCACGTATAGCCTGCGAGCAGCGGCGGCAACCGTCCTCAACGTGACTGAAGATCACATGGACCGCTATCCGGAAGGTATGTCGCAGTACCGTGCAGCCAAGCTACGGATTTATGACCACGCGGCAGTATGCGTTGTGAATGCGGATGACGCACTGACGCTGCCTGCACAGGGCGCTGATTCACGTTGTGTGAGCTTTGGGATTGCATCAGGTGATTATCATCTGGTGCAGCAACAGGGCAATACCTGTTTGCAGGTGAAAGGCGAAAACGTACTCAACACCGCCGGGATGCACCTGACCGGGCAACACAATTATACAAATGCGCTGGCAGCGCTAGCCCTGGCCGATGCGGTTGGCGTACCCCGGTCATCCAGCCTGCAAGCATTAATAACCTTTACTGGTCTGCCACATCGCTTCCAACTGGTACATGAACATCAGGGTGTGCGCTGGATTAATGATTCCAAAGCAACCAATGTTGGCAGTACTGAAGCGGCATTAAAGGGTTTACAGGTGGCAGGTACGTTGTGGCTGCTACTGGGCGGTGATGGCAAATCTGCGGATTTCAGTTCACTGGCCCCTTTCCTGCAAGGCGATAATGTCCGCGTTTATTGTTTTGGTCGCGATGGGGCACAACTGGCGCTGTTACGCCCGGAGATTTCCGTGCAAACAGAAACGATGGCTGAAGCGATGGCACAGATTGCTCCGCAGGTGGGATCGGGCGATATGGTGTTGCTATCCCCTGCCTGTGCCAGCCTTGATCAGTTTAAAAACTTTGAGCAACGCGGTGATCTGTTTGCTCAACTGGCACAGGAGATGAGCTGATGCGTCTGGCCCTTCCTGGACTGGGATTGTTCAACATCATCGCTGGCTGCCTGAAAGGGTGGGTGATGGGCTCGCGTGAAAGCGACAGTAACTCGATGGTGCTGTATGACCGCACATTACTGTGGTTGACGTTCGGGTTAGCGATTATTGGTTTTGTCATGGTGACGTCGGCGTCGATGCCTGTGGGACAGCGACTCTCTGACGATCCCTTTTATTTTGCCAAGCGTGATGCGTTTTACCTTGCCCTGGCTTTTGGTATGTCACTGGTTACGCTGCGGGTGCCGATGGAGTTCTGGCAGCGTTACAGTAATGTTTTGTTAATGATCACGATCGTCATGCTGCTGGTCGTGCTGGTGGTGGGAAGCTCAGTAAACGGTGCATCGCGCTGGATCGCTCTCGGTCCGTTGCGTATTCAGCCCGCTGAGTTATCAAAACTATCCCTGTTCTGCTATCTGGCTAGTTATCTGGTGCGTAAGGTTGAAGAGGTACGCCATAACTTCTGGGGCTTCTGTAAGCCGATGGGGGTGATGGTGGTACTGGCGGTCCTGTTACTGGCGCAGCCGGACCTCGGCACCGTAGTGGTACTGTTTGTGACTACCCTGGCGATGCTGTTCCTGGCTGGGGCAAAATTATGGCAGTTTCTGGCAATTATCGGCTCCGGTATTTTTGCGGTTTGTTTGCTGATTGTCGCGGAACCGTATCGTATGCGTCGTGTGACGTCGTTTATGAACCCGTGGGAAGATCCATTCGGCAGCGGTTACCAGTTAACTCAATCCCTGATGGCGTTTGGACGCGGTGAGTTCTGGGGCCAGGGCCTGGGAAATTCTGTACAAAAACTGGAATATTTACCTGAAGCACACACGGATTTTATCTTCTCAATTATTGGGGAAGAACTGGGTTATATCGGTGTGGTTTTCGCGTTGTTAATGGTATTCTTCGTCGCTTTTCGCGCGATGTCCATTGGGCGCAAGGCATTAGAGATCGATCAGCGTTTTTCCGGTTTCCTGGGATGTTCAATTGGGGTCTGGTTTAGCTTCCAGGCGCTGGTTAACGTGGGTGCTGCCGCGGCAATGTTACCGACGAAAGGTCTGACTTTGCCACTGATCAGTTACGGGGGGTCGAGTCTGATTATCATGTCTACCGCTCTCGTACTGTTATTACGTATAGATTATGAAACGCGTCTGGCGAAAGCTCAGGCGTTTACGCGAGGGTAGTCGATGAGTGGAAAGCGACTGATGGTGATGGCTGGCGGAACCGGGGGACACGTTTTTCCTGGGCTGGCGGTAGCACACCATCTGATGGCGCAGGGCTGGCAGGTACGCTGGCTGGGAACCGCAGACCGGATGGAAGCGGACTTAGTGCCGAAACACGGTATCGACATCGATTTTATTCGCATCAGTGGTTTGCGCGGAAAAGGCATCAAAGCGCAGCTGGCTGCACCGTTGCGTATTTTCAACGCCTGGCGCCAGGCGCGGGCGATTATGAAGAGCTGGAAGCCGGATGTGGTGCTGGGGATGGGCGGATATGTTTCCGGCCCTGGTGGTCTGGCCGCCTGGAGTTGCGGTATTCCGGTGGTATTGCATGAGCAGAATGGTATTGCTGGCCTGACGAATAAATGGCTGGCGAAGATTGCTAAAAAAGTGATGCAGGCATTTCCGGGGGCGTTCCCGCATGCCGATGTGGTGGGTAACCCAGTGCGTACCGATGTGCTGGCTCTCCCTTTACCGGCAGAACGACTGAATGGGCGGGAAGGCCCGGTTCGCGTTCTGGTTATCGGTGGTAGCCAGGGAGCCCGGGTGCTGAACCAGACTATGCCGCAGGTGGCAGCGCGCCTTGGCGAGCAGATTACGTTGTGGCACCAGGTGGGTAAAGGTGCACTGGATAGCGTCAATCAGGCTTACGCTGAGGTAAACCAGACCGGGCACAACGTAACAGAATTTATTGATGATATGGCAGCAGCCTATGCCTGGGCGGATGTTGTGGTATGCCGCTCTGGTGCGTTAACAGTGAGTGAAGTCGCTGCTGCCGGATTACCCGCGATTTTTGTGCCTTTCCAGCACAAAGATCGTCAGCAGTACTGGAATGCCTTACCGCTGGAGCAGGCGGGAGCCGCCAGAATTTATGAACAACCGCAGTTTACTGCAGAAGCGGTTGCTTCAACGCTGGCTGGCTGGGATCGCGTAACGTTGTTGCAGATGGCTGAAAAAGCCCGCGCCGTTGCCATTCCAGATGCAACAGAGCGCGTCGCGGCTGAAGTCAGCAAAGCGGCACTGTAAACACTATTTGCAGGATTGGGTTTATCCAGTCCAAAGAAACACAGGCGTGACAAAGAAGAGATGAATACACAACAACTGGCAAAACTGCGTTCTATCGTGCCCGAGATGCGTCGCGTCCGGCACATCCACTTTGTTGGCATCGGTGGTGCCGGCATGGGCGGTATTGCTGAAGTGTTGGCGAATGAAGGCTATGAGATCAGCGGTTCTGATCTGGCACCCAATGCGGTTACTCAGCATTTGAGTGCGCTGGGCGCAACTATCTACTTTAACCATCGCCCGGAAAACGTACATGGCGCCAGCGTGGTGGTGGTTTCCACCGCAGTGGCACAGGATAACCCTGAAGTTGTCGCAGCACGTGAAGCGCGTATCCCGGTGATCCGTCGTGCCGAGATGCTGGCAGAGTTAATGCGTTTCCGTCACGGAATTGCGATTGCCGGAACACACGGTAAAACCACCACGACAGCGATGGTATCCAGTATTTATGCCGAAGGTGGCCTGGATCCGACCTTCGTTAATGGTGGTCTGGTGAAAGCCGCAGGTACGCATGCGCGCCTGGGTAGCAGCCGTTATCTGATTGCGGAAGCCGATGAAAGCGATGCTTCATTCCTTCATCTGCAACCGATGGTGGCTATTGTCACCAATATCGAAGCCGACCATATGGATACTTACCATGGTGACTTTGAAAATCTGAAGCAGACATTTATCAACTTCCTGCACAATCTGCCGTTTTATGGTCGCGCAGTGCTCTGTATCGATGACACGGTGATCCGTGATTTGATCCCGCGAGTGGGACGCCAGATCACCACTTACGGCTTTAGCGAAGATGCTGATGTGCGGGTTGAAAACTATGAACAGCGTGGTGCACAGGGCATCTTTACGCTGGTTCGTCAGGATAAACCGTCGATGCAGGTGACACTGAATGCACCGGGGCGTCATAACGCACTGAATGCCGCCGCCGCTGTGGCAGTGGCAACGGAAGAAGGGATTGATGACGAAGATATCCTCAGTGCACTGGAGAGCTTCCAGGGAACCGGACGTCGCTTTGACTTCCTGGGGGAATATCCGTTACACGTCGCTAGCGGTCAGCCGGGGACGGCAATGCTGGTTGATGATTATGGCCATCACCCAACCGAAGTGGATGTCACGATTAAAGCTGCGCGGGCAGGCTGGCCGGATAAAAATCTGGTGATGATTTTCCAGCCGCATCGCTATACCCGTACACGTGATTTGTATGACGATTTTGCCAACGTACTGTCGCAGGTTGATGTACTGGTGATGCTGGATGTGTATTCCGCGGGAGAAACACCTATCCCAGGAGCCGACAGCCGTTCGTTATGCCGGACTATCCGTGGTCGTGGCAAAGTTGACCCTATTCTGGTTTCTGATCATGACGCAGTACTGGAAACATTATTGCCGACTTTATCAGGAAACGATTTGATTTTGGTGCAGGGTGCAGGAAACGTTGGACGTATTGCCCGCCGACTGGCTGACCAAAAGTTACAACCGCAGACGAAAGAAGAGGAACATCATGGCTGATAAAATAGCGGTATTGCTGGGTGGAACGTCTGCAGAACGTGACGTATCCCTGTTATCGGGTGCGGCTGTACTGGCTGGGCTAAAAGAAGCGGGTGTGGATGCACATCCGATTGATACGCGTGATTTCCCGGTAATGCGTCTGAAAGAAGAAGGGTTCACCAAAGCCTTTATCGCATTACACGGTCGTGGTGGTGAAGATGGCACGTTGCAGGGTGTGCTGGAATATCTTGATATTCCTTATACCGGCAGCGGTGTTATGGCTTCTGCAATTACGATGGATAAGCTGCGTAGCAAGTTTTTGTGGCAAGGCTGCGGATTGCCGGTTTCACCTTATGTGGCGTTAACTCGTGCACAGATGGATGCCGGAATTACCGGTGACCTTGCAGATAAAATTGCAGCACTCGGTTTGCCACTGTTTGTAAAGCCAAGTCGCGAAGGTTCAAGCGTGGGGATCTCCCGTGTGAATCAGGCATCTGAACTGCATGCCGCGCTGGTAGAAGCCTTCCGTCACGATGATGATGTGCTGGTTGAAGCGTTTCTCAGTGGTCCTGAGTACACCGTGGCAGTGATTGGTGATCAGATTATGCCATCCATCCGCATTCAGGCTGCCAGTGAATTTTATGACTATCAGGCGAAATACATTTCTGACGACACGCAGTATTTCTGCCCATCAGGGTTAACGGCTGAACAGGAAGCCGAACTGAGTCAGCTAGTGATTGCCGCATGGCGTGCGCTGGGTTGTCGTGGCTGGGGCCGTGTGGATGTGATGATGGGAGGCGATGGACGCTTCTACCTGCTGGAGGTCAACACCTCTCCGGGGATGACCAGTCACAGTCTGGTACCTATGGCTGCGAAGCAAGCGGGGTTGAGCTTCTCTCAGCTGGTTGTACGCATTCTGGAACTGGTCGACTGATATGTCGCAGGCGGCGTTAAATGTGCGTAACCGTGAAACGCAGGAAAAGGTGCGGAGCGGTCGTAGCAATGGTTCACGCCTGGCTGGGATCCTGTTTCTGCTGATGGTGGTCGGAACAATGCTGGCTGGTGGGTTTGTGGTGCTGAAGTGGATGAACGATGCATCAAGACTGCCGTTGTCGAAGCTGGTGGTAACCGGGCAAACGCATTACACCAGAAATGACGATATTCGCCAGGCGATTTTGTCACTGGGCGAGCCTGGTACCTTTATGTCGCAGGATGTGGATATCATCCAGCAGCAAATAGAACGCCTGCCATGGATCCAGCAAGTGAGTGTGCGTAAGCAATGGCCGGACGAATTAAAGATTCATCTGGTTGAATATGTGCCAGTTGCACGTTGGAATGATGTACATATGGTTGACGCAGAAGGGAAATCGTTCAGCGTTCCGATTAGTCATCAGGGTAAAGAGAGTTTACCGATGCTGTATGGCCCGGAAGGCAGTGAAACGGAAGTACTGAGCGGCTACCACCAAATGCGGGATGTCCTGGCAGCCAGCAAGTTTAACTTGAAAGCCGCATCAATGACTGCGCGGCGTTCATGGCAGTTGGTGCTGGATGATGATACCCGTCTGGAGCTGGGACGTAACGAGGATATGAAGCGGTTGAAACGCTTCATTGATCTCTACCCAACTTTGCAGCAACAGGGACAGGCAGATCATAAGCGTATCAGTTACGTGGATCTGCGTTACGACTCCGGCGCAGCAGTAGGATGGACACCCGAACTCATGACTAGCGCTGAAAGTAATCAGCAACAGAATCAGGCACAGGCTAAACAACAATGATCAAGTCGACGGACAGAAAACTGGTAGTTGGGCTGGAAATAGGCACCGCGAAGGTTGCCGCCCTGGTAGGAGAAGTCCTGCCCGATGGCATGGTCAATATTATCGGGGTAGGGAGCTGCCCATCCCGGGGTATGGATAAAGGTGGTGTAAATGACCTGGAATCGGTGGTGAAGTGCGTTCAGCGCGCCATCGATCAGGCGGAACTGATGGCAGATTGTCAGATCTCTTCGGTTTATCTGGCGCTGTCGGGCAAACATATCAGTTGTCAGAACGAAATAGGGATGGTTCCTATTTCAGAAGAAGAAGTAACCATGGAAGATGTGGAGAACGTGGTGCATACCGCGAAATCCGTCCGTGTTCGTGATGAACACCGCATCCTCCATGTTATTCCGCAAGAATACGCGATCGATTATCAGGAAGGGATCAAAAACCCGGTTGGATTATCCGGTGTGCGTATGCAGGCCAAAGTGCATTTAATCACCTGTCACAACGACATGGCGAAAAATATCGTCAAAGCCGTTGAACGTTGTGGCCTGAAAGTTGACCAACTGATTTTTGCTGGGCTGGCATCAAGTTTCGCTGTATTGACTGAAGACGAACGTGAGCTGGGCGTCTGCGTCGTCGATGTGGGTGGCGGTACAATGGATATCGCTGTCTATACCGGCGGTGCATTGCGCCATACCAAAGTGATCCCTTATGCAGGGAATGTGGTTACCAGCGATATTGCATATGCCTTTGGTACACCACCAACGGATGCTGAAGCGATCAAAGTTCGTCACGGCTGTGCCCTGGGTTCCATTGTCGGTAAAGACGAAAATGTTGAAGTGCCGAGTGTTGGGGGCCGACCACCACGCAGCCTGCAACGCCAAACGCTGGCAGAGGTTATCGAGCCGCGTTATACCGAATTGCTGAACCTGGTCAATGACGAGATCCTGCAATTGCAGGAGCAACTGCGTCAGCAGGGCGTTAAACATCATCTCGCTGCCGGTATTGTTCTGACTGGCGGTGCGGCACAGATTGAAGGACTGGCGGCTTGCGCCCAGCGTGTTTTCCACACGCAGGTGCGTATCGGGCAGCCGCTGAACATCACAGGATTAACGGACTACGCGCAGGAGCCGTACTACTCAACAGCGGTAGGCTTACTGCATTACGGAAAAGAGTCTCACCTTAGCGGTGAAGCGGAAGTCGAAAAAAGAGCCTCAGTGGGCAATTGGTTCAAAAAAGTCAACAGCTGGCTGAGAAAAGAGTTTTAATTTTTACCAAAGGGGATCATGCTAGTGTTTTATAGCATTAGCGATCGCCAGGCGAACAGGCAGATAACGGAGAGAAATTATGTTTGAACCTATGGAATTAACCAATGACGCGGTGATTAAAGTCATCGGCGTCGGCGGCGGCGGCGGTAATGCTGTAGAGCATATGGTGCGTGAACGCATTGAAGGTGTGGACTTCTTTGCGGTTAATACCGATGCACAGGCTCTGCGTAAAACTGCGGTTGGTCAGACTATCCAGATCGGTAATGGTATTACCAAAGGTCTGGGCGCGGGTGCAAACCCGGAAGTTGGCCGTAACTCAGCAGAAGAAGATCGTGAAGCACTGCGTCAGGCACTGGAAGGTGCAGACATGGTGTTCATTGCTGCAGGTATGGGTGGTGGTACAGGTACAGGTGCTGCGCCAGTGGTTGCTGAAGTGGCAAAAGACCTGGGTATCCTGACGGTTGCTGTGGTGACCAAGCCATTCAACTTTGAAGGAAAAAAACGTATGGCCTTTGCTGAGCAGGGTATCGCTGAGCTGTCCAAACATGTGGATTCACTGATCACCATTCCGAACGACAAGCTGCTGAAAGTACTTGGCCGTGGGATCTCCCTGTTGGACGCATTTGGTGCGGCTAACGACGTACTGAAAGGTGCAGTTCAGGGTATCGCTGAGCTGATTACCCGCCCAGGCCTGATGAACGTTGACTTTGCAGACGTACGTACTGTGATGTCTGAAATGGGCTACGCGATGATGGGTTCAGGCGTGGCATGTGGTGAAGATCGCGCTGAAGAAGCTGCAGAAATGGCGATTTCCAGCCCACTGCTGGAAGATATCGATCTGTCTGGTGCGCGTGGTGTTCTGGTTAACATTACGGCTGGCTTCGATCTGCGTCTGGACGAGTTCGAAACGGTGGGTAACACTATCCGTGCTTTCGCCTCTGACAACGCGACTGTGGTTATCGGGACCTCGCTGGATCCTGAAATGAATGATGAACTGCGTGTCACTGTGGTCGCAACCGGTATTGGCATGGACAAACGCCCTGAAATTACCCTGGTGACCAACAAGCAGTCTTCTCAACCTGTGATGGATCATCGCTATCAGCAGCACGGTATGTCACCGCTGCCGCAGGAGCAAAAAACAGCAGCAAAAGTGGTGAACGATCCGAGTCCACAAACCAACAAAGAGCCAGATTATCTGGATATTCCAGCCTTCCTGCGTAAGCAGGCAGACTAAGAATGTGCTTAAAAACTGGGAAAGTTCACTCTTTGTGTTAAACTGTTCGCCTGCCAGTACAGTACACTGGCGTTCGGATAAGTTTTTTTGCGAGATAATGCGATGATCAAACAACGGACATTAAAACGTATTGTTCAGACGACTGGTGTCGGTTTACATACCGGCAAAAAAGTCACGCTGACGTTACGCCCTGCGCCGGCTAATACCGGGGTCATCTATCGTCGCACTGACTTGAATCCACCGGTTGATTTTCCGGCTGATGCAAAATCCGTGCGTGATACCATGCTCTGTACTTGCCTGGTGAATGAGCATGAC